>JAABUL010001489.1_pt1 | contig 44297 bp, 43 predicted proteins | sample 5559151 | NCBI WGS metagenome assembly JAABUL01 (sample SAMN10711876, study PRJNA513368) | rock metagenome | isolation source: Antarctica rocks | place: Antarctica: Victoria Land, Pudding Butte sud
AAGTATAATACCATCGATTTACACGTGATACAACCGCTCCAGCTGATCTAAATTTCTCACTATGTTCGGTATTCTTCTGGCAAAGTGCTGCGTTTTTTGCTTTTGCTGCGTAGGGCATACTTTGAAGTTGCCGTCTCAATTAGGCGGGGACCGGATAGAGAAAGTAGATTGCTGATGGGAATTCAGGCAATCCAATAGGTTTCTCTTCACCTTATGTGTGAACAAGCGTAGGGGCATCCAATGCTTACCCTCCGGAGCCAACTGTGGATCAATTGACTCCTCCGAATTTGGTCCCTCCACCAACCGTGACCCTCGATGTCTTTTCTGGGTGTCCTATTTCTAACTCCTCTCCTTGGCCTCTCTTCACCTAGGGTTCGTAGAAGGTCCTGATATTCGTCCTGAATTGAGCTTGAGTACTGCGGACACCGTTCTGGGAGCGCTCGCTCCCGTATGACCTGGATTCCGGTTTGCCAGACCACGTTCTCGGACTCTACCATATGTGTGGTTTTCCATAGGCCCTTTCGACGAGTCTGAGGCAACAGCAACCTAGAAGATGATAAACCAATCAGATGCTGATAAGATTTCGGTCCTAGAACAAGCCCGCTTCTTCTTTTATTACCCACAAGATAGGGACGGCAGTGCGTTCTGACAACAAAATCGTATTTTTCAGTAGCTTAGCAAAGCTTATTTTGCATCGGACTATCTATGTGTTGAAAGGACAATCGGAACGTGATTCCCTGTGAGGCAATTTAAGAAGGGGCACCGGATTAGTGGGAAATTCCATATGGCTTCAAGTCGACCCTCCCATACACTCGCGATCATCGAGTACAACTTGATAAAAAACAGGCTCAGATCGATCCCTTTACTAGACCTGTCGATTTACCATGGCTCCACTTACGAGGGACCAGCAGCCAACCGCCCAATCAGACACCGCCTACTCAACAGACGCAAGGATTGATGAATTGATGAAGCCTCTCGTGCGAAGTCTATGAGCAGCTCTCGAAGGCGTCGAACCCGAGGCAGGGCCCGAGCAGCTCGGACGCAGCAACAGCTCAAAGCTTGAGGGACCAAAACAGATGAGTCTTCTCTGGGAAGGTCATCTTGCCCAACGACGGAAGTCAATCTAAGGAAGATTGACATACCTTTCGTCGAAGCGCAACATTCAAGACGATGTGAGGGGAATACTGGCCGAGGATTCGGACGGCCAGAACCACTATAAAGCCATAGTAGGCCATGTTTGATAAACCTGTCAGATGTTTCACGCTGACTGGTTCCCGTCAAGTTACCGAATTCTCACGCGAGACATATTCAGATAAAGATTGAAGACGTTGTTGTGCTGATACGGAAAGAAGACTGGCTTCTTCACGCAACCCAGATTCTGACACCAACTAACAAGAATTCCGGTGATGACGAATTTCTCCTAAAAGCTGATGGAACAAAGTAGTAAGTTCGAGGTCCTTCCACCTATAGCAGGTATTGCTTCTTCATGCTCTTGGGTCAACTTCGAACAAGGACAGATAGAGAATCCAACATCAGGCGGGGTTTCAGGAAGAGCTTTGACAAAATGTTGCACATCAAATACACAGATACATATGTGGACTTCTGGGGTTGGGGTAGAGTTGTGTCGGACGTACGGTCTGACTAAGTGGGAGGAGGAGCTACTTAGCTGGAACGATGTCCCGCAAGAGCCAGTAAAGGAGCCAGAGCTATGAGAGTTAAGCTCGGGTCTTTAGAATTCGTTAAAATAACAGATTCTCAAAGCCCTGTTGTGATTCGAATGTCAGACGTCAGAACCATCGCCCCCAATATCGTCAAATTTGTTGGTCCTTCAAGAACGGTAGTGTTGCACTTCGAAAGGGCCGGCTTTAGAATCATAGCTCGGTCATGAGATGGATTTAGGCCCAGAGACGTCACATCTCGCGAACCTTGTTCGATACAACGAAATCCTCAATTGCTTTATCACACCATCCTGCGTCAAACAACGGATCATGGCATACTTTAGGTGTTTTGCCTATTCAGTCCTGCGATTTGGCCCAGTATGACATGTTGAACATAGAACGTGCAGATGGTCACGAAAGTTGTTTGGAGAATCCTAGCGTCAGCCCTATCAAATTAGGCGCTAGTATGGCTCTAGTATCTAGCAGTACCTCTCGATCTTTCTTTAGATTTCAATACTCTCAGGTTTCCTAGATCGGACCTGGCTCGAGCCAGTACTTATACACTTGTGTTCACAAGGCTTCATCCTTAGATTCTTTTGAACCTAGTGTACAGTATCTGCCAGTATGGATTACCAGGTATGGACCATCAAGCATCTCCTCAACCAAATTGCTAATATGATCCTTCACTGTAGAATCGTGCAGGCTCCAAATTCGGTGGTGGAGGAGTAGCATCACAGTCAGCCACAAACGCAGACCGAAGAGAACGACTACGAAAGCTTGCGCTCGAGACCATAGACCTCGACAAAGATCCATACTTCTTCAAGAACCATGTCGGCTCCTTCGAATGTCGACTCTGTCTCACAGTACACCAGAATGATGGCTCGTACCTCGCCCATACTCAAGGTCGCAAGCATCAGACGAATCTTGCAAGACGAGCTGCGCGGGAGCAGAAAGAAGGAAGGGCGCAGGATACGAACATGCTCGGTGTGAACATGGGAGTGCAGGTACGGAGGAACGTGGTTAAGATCGGGAGACCCGGGTATAAGATCACAAAGACCAGGGATCCTCTCACGAGGCAACATGGGCTGCTATTTCAGCTACAATATCCAGAGATCACACCAGGCGTGGCACCAAGAGTCAGGTTCATGTCGGCATTCGAGCAAAAGGTTGATGATCCACCAGACAAGAACTACCAGTATTTGCTGGTGGCAGCTGAGCCGTACGAGACATGTGGGTTTAAATTGCAGGCCAGAGAAGTGGATAGGAGGGAAGGCCGATTCTGGACATGGTTTGATGAGGATAGCAAAGAATTCTGGGTGCAGATTCTATTCAAGACGGAGAGGGAGGAAAGATATTCTGGAGTGCCTGGTCTTGCTCCTTCTGTGCCACGGAGGTAAAATTACATGCTATCAGACATCAAGTTTGGTCGCCCCGGAGACCCCGTATGCACTTCACAGAGGTGGCATAGTGGAAAGCTTCACTCCAGAACTCCAACTCTCCATATATGCCGAGTGTGAAACACATAGAGATGCGTGCACCTTGTGTCAAAAGCCTTTGGTTTATGCAGTAAGTGCTCCGCTTCGTGAAAGGTTGTCATATCCCATAATGCAGCCGGTCGTTTCTTTTCGTTTCATCAATTCTGCTCATCATCATCGAACGGATCCCCGAACTCCTCTATACGCCATCAGCGCTAGCTCCTCAAAATACTAATGGTACAACCTACTTAGACTGAAATTCTTGTCCTCGATCTGCATATTCGCCCTCTGATAATCATCTATCGCCTTCTTCTTATTCCAACCCGCCCCCGGCTCATGTGTTTCCCCAGCAGCGCTCTTCGCGAAATCGCTCTGGGGTACCCAACCACCATTCTGGCTTGCTGAGCTTCCATTACCCATGGGCTGGCTGATCTTGTTACCCGCACCGGTGTCCATAGCTTCGCTTGTATCTTGCGAATGTGGTGGTGTGAACCCGGAGGGCCCTGAGAGGATGTTGCCGATATTATGCGAGGCTGTGCCTGGCGGTTCGAGTTCCGAAGGGAACATGGCTTCTGATTCGGCTTCGTCTGAAGAAGAAGTATAAACCATTTGGGAATCACCGTCGGGGTCTGATGGTGAGGACAGCCGCGTTAGCCTACTAAGGTCTGGTTGTGAGAGGGGAGGGTCTAACGTACCTGACATGATTCAACTCGTAGAATTGGAAAGGATCCCGGTAAGGATCGTTAGATCGGATTCGCCGTGATGCTCCAGATCAAGAGGCGAAGCAGTTGTAAATTGAAAGCTACTTAGGTAAACACTTGAGGCTCTGCCACTCCGGGGTGTTGCGGCAGCCTTAGCCGCCTAGACGCAAATTAAAGGATCCTCGGAACGCCCCGCAAAGTCCCCGCTCCGCCCCCCTGGTAAATCTTTCGATTTTATTCACATATTACCACAGTAAAACCTTCATTGTCGCCACATCTCAACTATTACCCAGAGATACCACGGTAGTCCAGCTCCTTGCAAGCACAAAAGCTCAGTGGCTCAAGCGAAATCCTCTTCGGACACTCGAAAGATGCCTGACGCATGGGACGACGATTGGATTGCAAAAGGTGACACATCCATGGCTAAGAGTCAGTCTGTCCCGAGCAGCACGAAAGTGTCCAAGGCGGAACGACGAGCGAGGCAGGCAGAATTTAATAGACAACTATGGGAAGATGCCGAGGATCCTCAAGACAACTTTTTCTTGAAGTCGCGTGACATTGTCCCTCTAAAGTCGGAATTCAAGCCCGCCATGCAGGTGCTGAGCAGAAAGCCAAAGCCAAAGACAGCGCCGGGCGGAGATCCATCGCTTGCAATTGGTCAGCTTGGCATTGAAGACGATGAGCATAGTGAGGATGATGTTAAGAAGAACACATTGACCCCACAAGAACGCCAGGAAAAGGCTGCACGAGAAAGAGAGGAGAAGCAAAAGAAGTATGAGGAGGTTCGTCAGAAACTTTTCGGAAATGAGGAGACTCCCGCTCCGGGTTCTGCATCTCCAGCGAAGAAGGATGGCAATTCTAGGAATCAGAGCAGGAACAACAAGTCCGCAAGAGACAGTCGACGTTCTTCTTCTGCTAGCAACAAGATCAGACAACTATATGACCCGAACGACACCGGTAAGCCCGGAGCATCCAGTGTTCCGAAAAAGGAAACGAGCCCTGCGTCCAATGAGGTTCAGCCGATCAGAAATCCAAAAAACCCTGATAATAGTGGGCGGGGTGGCTTCGGCTTTGCACCTCGAGGAGGCCGTGCGACCTAAAGAGTGTCGGCCCCTTGATTCGTGGGGAGTTCACCATACCTGCGGTCCATTGGCATTCCTGAGTTCGCCATGCCAGAAATACAACATAGACTACTATTCACCACTGCTATACCAACTGGCCAAGGGGCTTAACAGAACCCCACAGAGCCGTCACACCTTGCCTTGTTCACACAGGGACAAGATAGAATATGAAGAGCCGGCAGTTTCAGGAGGTTGGAAGTTGGCTTCCAGCTCAAATACAAAAGGTCCAAGGAGACCGTGCAAGTCTGACAGCGGCTATTCAGGCACTATCTCCATTGTGGGTAAACGCTTCAGCAATTCCACACGAAAAGCTGGAATGTGGGGAAATGTCGATCCTCGCAATTACGCGTTCAGCCATATAAGAAGGTCTGAATGGTCCTGGATGAGACCAGCTTCACTTTCCCCAGTCTACCGGTGACCCTACGCTATTGCCAATCAGGAATTGGAGCACCGTCACCTACACAGTCCAGCATCAGCAACCAACTCTAAAAGCAATGCAATTCTCCACGCTCTCCACGACTTCCATCCTCCCGATCCTCGCCCTCTCCAATCCAGCACCCCATGTCGGCCTCCCCGTTAGCATACCCGCGGCCGTTCCCACGCCAGTAGCCAGCCTCGCAGCCTCCGCCATTGCCAACCTTCCTGGATCAGTCTCAATCCCGGTCGCCTTTCCCACTACAGTCCCTAGCACAGGTGGTGAGAGCTCTGTGCCCACAGATCTCATCCCAAAGTTGGGCATACCCCCAGCGACACTATACAACAATATCCAAGCCGCCCTTGACATTCTTGGCATTGTCATGGCGCTTCTGAACCCGGAGTCGGCTCTCCCCGATGGGGTTGTTTTGCCCCCCGGACAACCCGGCGGGGAGGACATCAATGGTGCGCTGGTTACTACAATGGTCACCTTGGCGACGGATTTATTGAGCTTGACGCCTGGTGATGCCGCTGCGGTAGGAGCGGATATCCCTAGATGAGGGGGTTTTTGGAGTGTATCAAAAGCTCTCGTGGAGATGGTTGGAAGGCACGTTATTGATGCCTATCAGGGCGTCCGGAACGCAGATCAATGTCTTCGCTTTCGTGGCGGATGGAAGAAGATCCCTAGGAAGACAGGCGGCTCCATAGATGCCGAGTGGAAGCAATTGAAATGGGGTTCCCATCGAGAATTTGATCCACATTCTGAATGACGTGACTTTCTTCATCTCATTCTCTTGCTAAGCATGCTCTGCTAAGGTATTTCAATCGCTAGCAGCGTGGAAATTTCAGGGGAAAATGGCTGATTGACTGGGCTACAAAAGCGCCAGAGAATTGGCCGCCGACCGAATGAGTGAATATCTAATCCGTTGAGAGCATTATCAATATTGGGCGAGACTATTTTACGATACTAGTATCTTTACTGTTTGGGAGCAATGTAGATTGCTCTAATTACCAAGAACTTTAATGGCTTGCCATGAGTTTCTAGCCAAAGGCACGACTGATTCTTGCACACTAGATTGAAGACGTTGAATACGAGCAGACTCAGAGATCTGAGTTGGTTTTCCAATGTCATCTATAAGCCCAATCGCCGGCATCTAGGAGCCAATTTATCAAGCACCTACAATGGACGCATGGGAAACATCTATATCCAATACTCATAATTCATAAACTCCCTGCAAATGCAGTAAACAACCCATCTACCAACCTCCCCCAATCTTCCCTGCAAGCTCCACCACCCTATCGTTCTCCGCTCCCCCAACTTTGCCAACGTTGCTCTCAACCTTGCGATAGCTCGTCATAACCAGTTTCTGCAAGTCAATACCGGTAGTGGTGGACCAGTGATCAAGCACACTCTTGATGTAAGCAGGCGAGATACCATTGATCTCGTCGCCATTGTCAGGTTTCAAGCTGTCAATGTCACTCATGACAGAATCACCATTCTCGTCCTCGCTCTCGTCCATCGAATAGTAAGCTTCGTCGACCTTAGCTAGCCACTCCTTTTGGCTCATGGCTGTATTCGGTTTGATGGGTATATCATCGACCTTGATTTGTCCGCCACCATTAGTGCAGCCGCCGGGACAAGCCATTACTTCTACGTAGGCATAGTCCATGCCCGTTGGTCCTCCAGGCCTGGATGCTCGTCCACCCGGTAATCTGCTTTTCTTGGCAGGCTTCAGTTTCCGAACAAGATTTTGTATGTTCCTGAAACCATAGTAGCGGGCTGCTTTGAATACATTTGATGGATCGTCCGGGGAAGTGATGATATATTCGACGACGTCAGCGTTACGACCTCGGGAAGTGTGTAGCGTGCTGTTGGGTATTAGGGAGAGCTTTGTTTGAAGAATGTGATGAAGATAGCCGCCTGAAGTGCCTGCCGTCGGGGTTTGGGCTCGAGAGTATGATCGATCTTGTTTTGGCAAGAGGAAGGCGGATATGATGGGGTCGGGGAATGAAAATTGCGGTGGCAGGCGCTCGCGCGGTAGATTGGGAAAGCTGATGCCTCGGGTATCAGCTAGCATAATGAGTTCCCGAGCAGTGATGACGCAGTCTACATCGCGGACTGGTTGTGTGGGAGATGAGTCAGTGGACGAAGGACGCCAGTAGATGTCCGTGAGCTCTTCTCGCGAGGCCTCAAGCTTCTTGTCAAAGCAAGGCATCACTGAGACATGCCATATCTGATCTGGTCTTATGTTGAGACTTTGACTGAGGACCGTCTTCAACAGGGTGCCGGTAAGAGCTTGAGGTGACTTGAGCCGAGAAAGATGTGGTAAGACGTGTGGGTGTGATTTTTCAGCATAGCAGATCCAGCCTGGACATGCCGAACTGAGTATAGGTCTCTTGGGTATGGTAGTCGAGGCTCCATCGTCACAGGTATCTGTTCGCGAGTCCGGGCTCTGCCATGTTGCCTTGACCTCTTCCCACCCCAGGACCAGACTTGCTTCTCTCATAGCATTGGTGTCCACAGTCCAGGCAAAACTATTGCCATATTTTCCCCCTGATGCTAAGCCTTCCGGCCCGCTCAATAAATGGTCAACCATCCTTCCGGCCTCTGCCTCGGAAACACCATAGGTAGCTGCCAAGCTCGCTCGCACTTGTGGGCTGACACTGGCGACGAAAAGCTTTTCATCGTGGCTCGGGGCTACGAGGCCTTGTTCTACTTGTAGGAGATCGATCGACGGTTTGGAATCCAGAGCACTGAGAACTTCGGAATGCGATTGCAGGGACACAAGGACTGCTTCTGCAGATGTAACACATCCTGAGCAGGCAAGACAGTCGGTGAGGGATATCTGGGCAGGTGGGGCATCTTCCTTCTGTAATTTGTCTTCTGTGGTGACTTCGTAAGCCTGTGTCTGTTCGTCAGTCCAAGCAAAGCAGTGCAGAAGTTGTGACTTACATTCAACTCTGGGGGGGCCTGTTTAGGTAATGTTTCAACGGGCTTAATACATGCAACACCTGGCGATATGAAGTCGTTGAGATCGTCCGCCGATAAGATTGCGGACATCCTTATAGCGCTGTGAATGTAACGAGAGGGACATCTTCAATGGCCTTTGGAATTTGTTATCCATTTCCGCATCGCAAATCACAGACAGGGTGGCCAAAATCGTCATTTCGGCGGCTTTGGCGGTTGCCGCGGCTGTTCACCCATCTCTGGCAACTTTAGCCTCTTCCAACAATTACGAAATTACTGCCCCAGTATACATCAGACTTCTGCTCACTATCCGATCCTGTCCTAGAGTATGAGCGACTGGCTGCAGTGTATCTAGGGCGGCGTTTGTCGAAGCATCGCTTGACATCCGTGGGCAACAAGATCGAGGATGGATCGATCCTCTTTGGAGTTCGAGATGGATACGAATCGCGTACAGTGGGATAATCAAGTATAAGTCAAACAATTTAAATGACCAATAGCAACATAAGATTTTCAAAGGAGGTGAATCTAGACACTCAAAAGTGTCGAGTTAGTGCTCCGAATGACCGCAGTTGCTAAGGCCGTAGTGTTTTCTCAATTTGGACCTTAACGTTTGCACAACTTCTAAGAGAGAACTTTTCAAAGGACGTCATGCTCTTTGTTTCAGAGAGGGTTGCTATCAGCACGATACCGTACTCTCCACCACAGAGGTTCACGCTAGCTCCCTTCTCGAAGACCATAGCGGCAGCCCTGTAATCACCTAATACCACCGCATATACAGCATCGACGCGTAATACTCTGGATATTGACTCACCAGAATCCTCCCCATCTCGACTGTATTCTCGGACAAGTTCCACCATCGCCGGACCAGAGATCCTCCTAGCCCCTCCTGTCCCATCACGCATTACAAAGTTCTCCTCGTCAATGAGAATTATGGCGCGCCCAGAATGGTCTGGTGGGAGATCAAAGAGCTCTTTCTGTTGTAATGCTGCATCCAGACCACCATTTATACCCTTCGTACGAAACATAAAGTCGCATATCTTTCTTGCCGCCTTTGATCCCGCTCTAGCCATTTGGGGCCGGTTGCATCTGATTTTGCACGTACTTCTCCTATATTGGCGCTTACACTTGTACTTGCCCTTACTTTCCAAATACTAAAGGCAAGATTATACAATAGTCATATGCCAAGATCGATGAAGAAATTGCGAGTGATAAACATATTCTGCCACAGACCGCACTTGAAAACCCACCTATTCCCGTGGATTTTTGTTACAGCTTCCGCTTAGATACTTGTATATACTACGAAGTTTTTTAACTCTACCTTTGAGTGAGACGATCCGGATGCATGTTAATCTGGTTTATTTTATCAACCTTGCCATCTCGCAGATACGCTGTTGCTACTGCCACTGGTGTTTTTGCGTCTGAAGCGGAGTTTTCATTCTGCTACGCCCTCTCCCATTTTACTGCAAAGTTCGTGGCACATTCCGTACCTTCGATACGTTCGCTCTTCGAAAGCATGATGCCAACTATCGCTCCCGAAAACCCGTCTAGGTCTAGTATTGAGTCAAGATATGAGGGGTTGGTCTGCGAGAGTATTGACATCAGCACGGTAATCTTCGAGTGCAAAATTTCAGTAGCTGTCAGGAGATTTCCCTCGATTGCTATGAATATTAGCAAGATGGGTCAAACACAGACTGTATTGGCTTCAGAGGCCTAAAATATTAGGGATGAAACCCTACTTTTGCTGTGCTTTCACTGGCGTTACCAAAGCTACTGATCACATGGTAACTTCGAAGGGATCTATTAGTAGCTTGGTTCTTGGACAACTCGCTACAGTCTATGTGGTTGCTGAATCTTAGTCATCGAAATATTTCGTGCATGCTTAACAACCCAGCAAGATTCCGCAAGCATTTGATGGGGGAAATGTTTGCATGCTTCAATTCATGTCCTTTTGCTCTGGGACCGGGCTCTTCAGCTTTCCTGTCTCCAGTGCACTTCGGACGTTATCGATGTTCCAGAGCTAAATTGGGTCCAAATCAGCGATTTCTTACTCAAGGGTGAAGTCAGAGAGATCGTAAGGCAAGCACTTAGAGTCCCTAATGCTTCATAATCATTTTAGAAAAACAGACTTACCTCCATCTTGATCTGCGTCTCCACCGTTGAGGTTCCTACATGTGGTAATAATAGCACATGGGGATTGTCCATCAAACCCTGATGAATTTTCGGCTCTTCTTCATAGACATCGAGGCCGGCAGAGAAGACTTTACCGTCAGAAAGAGCTTTGACCAGGGCTGCCTCGTCAATGACGGCGCCACGAGCCGTGTTGACAATGACGACGGTATCTTTCATTTTCTCAAACTGTGGGGTGGAGATCATGTGGTGCGTAGATTTCTGAAATATCCGTTTTAGCACGCTATCAGGGTGTTCGAAGTACCGATGGAAGTTTCCTCCAAGACTTGAACCAGGGGAATAATATAGATCGTGAAGTTGAAAAGGAAAGGCTCACATTTAGCGGGACATTCAAACTGATAACGTCACTTGTCTCTAAGAGTTCCTCAAATCCCACATACTTCGCCCCTCCACTCATCTCCTCACCTAACTTGTTCCGATTATGGTACTGCACCTTCATACCCAGCGCCTCGGCCTTCTTCTTCAGATCCCTCCCGATGCCACCCATCCCTATTATCCCCAGCAACTTCCCTTCCGGGTCATGACCCAACGGCGGCGCAGTCTTGCCCCTAAACTCACCCTTCCTCAGATTCAGCATGGGCAGATTGAAAGCCCTTAGTGCCCCGAGCATGAGAAAGAGTGCCGTATCCGCCGTAGCAGCATCAACAGCTGTAGGGACATTGGAGACACGTATCCCAGCTTTCGTGCAGTCGGCGATGTTGCATTGATCGTATCCGGCGCCGTTATGGGACAGAAACCTCAACCCGGCTTTTCCCAACGCTTCGCAGACCTCACCTTCGATTCTGCCCGTGATGGTGACGCTGTTGAAGGCTCTGTAGGCAGCTTTGACGCCGTCGAAGCGGCCACTTTGGCATTCTTTTAGGAAATCGTCGCGGTTGTCGGACTCGGGCGTTATGAGCTCGCCTAGGGACGAGAGGGAAGACCAGGAGTCGCGGGCTTGGGGACTGCGGGTGATGGAAAGGTCAGTTGGTTTTGTGCTACCTATACATGATTTGTACTGAATGGGAGGGAAGATGTAGGGTTGGAAAGGAGTGTTTACTGCTCTATGTCACCGAGTAAGAGGATCTTAGGTTTAGAGCTGGACGCCATGGCTATAGACGTTAAATTGCGACTGAGAGAAAGATGGCTGTATCCGTGATTGAGACATCACGAGAAACACGATGACCTAAGGCTTTTGAATGCATTGACTTCGGCGGGCTACCCCGTAGTTCGGAGGAGATAGCTCGGTGATCTGATATCTAGCAGCGGGCTAGATAGTGCGATCCGTAGCTGCGCTAGGGATCTGTTCGCCTATTACGGACAGGGGCGAATGCATTATGCCAAGGTGCCAAGTCAAGGCTTTTCTGGCTGGCTATCGCAAACATTCCAGTAACAACACCGTTATGTTCATAATCCATATTTTCCAAAGGGAGGGGTCTGCTGGTCTGGAGCCTAATGTGCTTACCCAACAGGCCTTTTATCAGCTCTTAAGATTGCTTCGCAGTATTGAAATACTTATTTCTCAAGCAGTCGCTCTCTCTGATAGCCGGGTGGTAAACATTATCATTCTGTGCTACTGATATTCCTCCAAGGTGTTGTGAGCTCTCGAGTCTAGATTATACATGCATCTGCAAGAAGAACCACTCATCCACTCATGCTATGTTAACCGTACCGGCCTATTAGCCGTTTGTCCATGTAATCCTAGGTACTCCACCCAACTTGATTGCAACCGCTCCTTGTGAGCATGCAAGATGCCACAGTAACCCATGTAAACGCCGCGCTCACTGCCTAAATCGATCCTGGCTCAACGCTTGAGGCCCCAACTTTTAGCAGCCATACCACACATCCGCTGCACCACTTGGTTAGTCCCTCTCTCCATCTGATCCTCGATGAATCTCTTTGCCACAACCAGCTTGTTCCGGTTGTCCTTCTCATCGTCGCTCTCTGGCTGTTGCAGATTGTTGGGAAATTCAGCCACCCGCGCACCCACATGTCGAGCGATAATGATGGAATAGACAACATCTCTATTCTCGCGACCGTCCAATCGGTTGCGGCAGCGCACTAATGTGTCGTCGATCTCTTTCGCGGCGCTGGCTTCGTCGTCTCGGATGGTGAGGAAGGTATGCACGAGGCGCCAGAATTCGCGTTCTCGAGATTTGAGCTGATTGACAAGTGGCGTGCCATTGCTACTGGTCTCTGCGTCCGGCTCTAAAGGTGCTGAGTCGGCGTCCAGGTACTCGCCTGTGACCAAAGCTTCGAAGACCTCCATTCGTTTTGCCGCGTCCAGGACTCCGTCATTGAAATCCGGGTTCTCACCCTCGCCGGACTCGAGCTTCGGCGTACTCGCAACTTGACGACACAGCCCCATCATCGCCCAGATAATTGTGGCCTCCAGGCTTTGCGTGATGAAATACTGTTGGTGGACATAGGGATCCGAAGGGTTAGGAGCCATGGTAAATCTGGTGAGGAGGGTTGCGAATTGGTCACACAGTCGATCGTTTGCCATCAGAAAATTCAAGCCTCTTAGTACGAACCATCTCGTCTCCAAGAATTTATCGATTGCCGGCGCGTAGACAGTGATCCATATGTGCTTCAGCTCTTCTCTGGTAGCCGGAGGGAGCTGAGCCGGTGGGGCGGGAGGGGGTGGTGGATAGCCTCTTAGACAGAGTAGCTCTTCGATCTTCGTTCGCTTTGCTGCTAAGATTATGTTAACCAAATGGAGCGATTGAGAAGCCTTCAAGACTTAGCTACCTCGGGGTCCATGCTGTTCTGGTCCGTCTTGCGCATATGAATTACCAGTATCCAAGGCGCCCTTGTTCTCCTGCATGGATGCCGCGCCTTCTCCTTCTAACGCTGGATCGATAGCAGCACTGTAGTCGTACGGTTCTGCAGTAGAGTTTTCCGAATTTGTTCCCGCTTGACCGTACCCGTGGGAGCCCGCGTGCATGTAGCCTGAGGGTGGAGGTGGATAAGGCGATGAATTGGCAGAGCCGGGCTGCAGGGGAGGAGCACCACTGATAGCAGGCTGGATGGCGGTACGCCCTGGCTGTGTTTTGAATATTGGATCGTAGCCCAAACACTCTCGTTTGCTCTTTTGACAATTCCGGCAAGCTGGATGTGCCTCGTCACACTATGTGTCAAGAGGCTACATGTTAGCAAATGCGGTCGTTTAAATGTTGTTGTGAACTGCAGCGAGATAGATGGACCTCAAATACAGGACTCGCCAAAGTGAAGAGCTCGCTTGACACGGTCGCTAATCGCGGACCAAGAAAGGAACTCGGTAGAACGTTGAGCGAACAACTACAACCCTCCGAATGAGGAATCTCAAGTCTGTTGGGCTGCGAGTACATTGTGGGCGCCGTTCACATACCTTGATGCGGCGCTTGCGACACGTTAGACACCCCGTCTTCGTCCTCCGTTTGATCTCCTTCTTGTGGCGACCACCGGACATGACCCTGCCATCTGGTGGTATCGGCCAACGCTGGGGCGCATTCGGATCGGAAGTAGGTTGGAATGGCTGACCCTGTTGTCCGTAGTATTGGTTTATCGCTGGTGGCATTGTGGAGCCCATGGGTGCTTGCGCACCATGCTGACCTTGCTGCTGCTGCTGGGGAGGCGGTGCCAGCTGCGAACCATCAAGATTGCGTATGGGAGGCAGATTGAGAGAAGGAAGAGCCATATTTGAGTCAGAGGGAGAATTCCCTTGCCCGTCCAGTGGTGGATAGCTATACTGTGTCATGGCTGGGGACGGAATCAGAGGGGGTGGACAATGGGAATTTGATAGACCAAATTATCGCTCTGCTGCGGCATACAGGCCATATGACACTGCCGTGGGAGCTCCCAGGATTGCCAAGCTGGCGTATCTTCAAGGCAAACACTGTCCGGTACTCGGTGGTGGATTGCGAGTTTGTAGCATCGGGAATGGTTTAGTGTAGTGTGGCGGATTTGATTCTCAAATTTCCGACAGCAACGCGTTCGTCGCCTCTACATTCACAGGAAAATGGCTTCACGAATCTGTACTCCATCCTCTTTTTCTATGTACACCACGTTCTAATATCTAGCTAGTTGTGAAGCTGAGGTCCTACGATATCGATTGCCGACACTCGGCAGTCACTGAAATGTCAAGTATCGAAAAATACAGTCATCCGGGCCTGCTTTCTGACCCCTCAAACGACATATTGACAAAACCTGTACATGTGACTTGAGCATCTGCTCCTTCGTAAATCCCGAATTCAAGCCGAATACAAAACACTGGCATGCAGTCGCCAAAATTGAGGTTGGGAATTTCGATGCTAACAGCGTTTAGCGATCGTTACATGGGGAGGTTGGCCATGAATAAAAACGCTTCATCGTCTTGACACCTTCTGGCATATTTATCATGCTCCTCCCGGATCCTGGGGCAGGAAGAGGAGCCGGAGCATGGAACGCTAAAACGCACGGAGGTGGGAACGACCGTTGGACCGCAAGCCACTTTGCTATCCGAGAATGTTGTTTGAACCTCAGCTCGTTATTCGCGTCGTACAGTCTGTACTGGGGCAGGCGTTGACAGTGATTATGTAGTAGCTGCCATCATCTATTCAAGTAGTGGTCTGGATTTCTGGCCAGATACTGCTGGATAGGGGAGACAACGCCCAAACCAGAGGACCCCATCAGGTTTCCACGTTTCTCCAGAAGCGCTTCGGTACACAATCACACACCCTCGACACCTGCTTCCAACTAGGATTAGTAGGAGGACCGATGTTGGAGCCGATAATGTGGAGAAGCACCCTTCTTTTGAACACGCGAGCCGAGTAACCCTCTAAAGAGAACTTTGTTTCTACCTCAGTATGGTATTGGTTCAAGGCCCTCAATATGAGACGAAATCATATTCTTCAGCGCCGTCATATCCAGAAGTATATTTTTATTATGCTAGTATGTACTTCTTGCTCGCAAGAAGTCCTCCCGCTCGCTATTGCAGATATTTCAAATAGATTTGTACCGCAATCATACAATCGATGCGAATCTTTTACATCTTGACCTCGCTGAAGCGCGGGTATAGTACAATTCAATCTACAATGTTTAGATGATAGGCATTGTGGGCATGCTGAGAAGTTAGAACGCCTGTGCATATGCTATTGGGAAAAGCTCCGAGTGCGCTTCAACAGATCCATTAGCTTGAGTCCAATTGTGCACTTTTTGTTGACACTTACAGTAAACATCGCTATGCTTCCGTACGAGCAGTAATTCGTCCATCCTACGGACGAACTCGCCATTCTTAGTCAGGACCATCTTCAGTGGCAGGTTTGTCTGGACACACGCAGGTCTCTACCAGGACTTTTGGAACAGCAGCGTCTGAAAATTCGACGGACTCGGTCCTCCTACACATCTGTCAAAACCCTTGTCCAGTCGAAATGCCTCCACTTTTTACGGAAACCCTCGACCCTTCGGTCGCCACCCTTGCTCCAACGGCCCTGCCTCTTGATTACATCTGCCTCTCGATCTAACATACCCCCAATTGTTTCCCTTGCAAACAAGTCGCCTTTAGGCCACCGATTGGCATCTTCAACAATGTGCCCTAGCCCGCCGTCTAATTCAAACCAGACATGGAAGTAAGGCATCTCTTTGGCCAACGTGCGACGAAAAGCCATCTTACCTAGACCTTGCTTTGCTTTCGAAAGAGTATCGATGATCTTTTTGTGTTGGGTCCACTCCTCGTCGGCAGTCAAGATCGCTTCTTTGAAGAATGCTGGAGCAGTCTCTCCGAGGCTGTATGGAAGTGGCACAACCTCCATACCAGCATGTTTCTTTCGCTGTGGTAAGGCTGCGTTTTCATAAAAGATCACGTCTCTCCCTTGGTCATGATACATGCGTGTGAGGCTTTTCATAAAGTTCTGCACAAAAGTCAGCGAGTCGCAAGAGGAGGATATGCAGGGTACGAACCCTGATTTCTTCCCACTCGTCGTCGTCACATTCGAGAAGATTACCTCGGTGCTGCACTGGTATGATGCAAGCGCCTCCATCGCTGATCTCGGGTTCTGTAGGAAGAGTGAGATACACCCTCGTTGCTAAAGCTACTATTGGTGCAACAGGAGGAGTGTTTGTATCTTCATGATGGCAGAGTGGGCAATTATCCAATATCCTATTCATCTTCTGGAAGTCGGATACTGCGGTGTTCTTGAGGTTGATCTCCGACTTTTGCACACGCTTCGCCAGCTTGTTAGCATTTTCATCCATGTAGTCAAGGTTGTTGTCAAATTTGGCATCCTTCGCAATTGTTTCAGCAAATCGTTGGCCATCTCCACCAACCTGGTGGCGAATTCGTCGTTCCTGTTTCACCATATCTTCAATACTCATGTTCTCGTTCTCCTCCACAAGCTGTCGTTCTCGGCCCCGCTTGTTGTCAATGCTTGTGACCTCTCCATGTCGCGATCCAGCCAGCATCCTGTTTTCCATGGCGCTGAGAACGACTACATCAGGTTGCTGACGTTTGGTAAAGCTGCCCATAGCGCTAACGTACTTTGCTTCAAGGCTCGTAGCGTCAGAGGATCCTCGCACTTTAGCCTTGAGCATCTGGGCCTTTAATCTATTTAGCGCGGTCTGATCCATCGGTACCGTGGTCGTAAGCGATTCTTTCGTATCAAGCCCCTGAGGTAGGTCTCTTATTTCGCTTCCTGCGTCATTGGAGGGAGTGTAGTCTTTTCGTAACCCTGTATCTAGCCTTCGCTCCTCAAAGAGCTCGCCACTTGGCTTTTCTTTTCCTACATAGCCATTCCCGTAGGTGTCTCTTCGATCAAGATCCGTCTGCTCTTCTCGTGCATCATCAAATGCCCGAAGATCTCCATAGTGGTCGACAGCCACATCATCCACAGACCTGCCAGTCTCTTCGGCTCGTCTATAGACACCCATCAACTTAGTCATTCGCCAGTGAGCTCCCGCATGCCCAAAACGATAGCCGACCTCGTGTCTTGAAGGCTCTTGGGCGACCTCTATAGGAGCGCCTTTTCCTTCGGACACATCTTGCAGGTGTTGTCTGTTCAATTCCATGTCATGGATTTTGAGCTCGGAATCAGCTTCACGGGAGTTAGATGTCGTCGTTTTTGTTGGGTGTCTGGTACTCTTCTGCTTGTAATCGATATCCAACGCGGATGGCTGCTCCATCCAAGAGTCTCTTTGCATCTGTCCGTTGGGACTCGACCAATGGGAGACGCCTTTCGCTGGACTGAGAGTAGCCGTATCCTCGCCTACGCTGTTCTCATCAGGTTCTCGACAACCACTTTCCTCCAATGTTTCCCTTGAGCATGCTTGCTTCTTTCCACGGCCGCTAATGTCCCGATCATGGCCCTCTCTGGAGTGTCTTCTCCGCTTGTGCCTATGACGACTTTCTCCATTTGCATGATGCTTATGATGCCTGTGGTGTATCCTGCTTTCCTCATCGCGATCACAGATTTGTGTTTCTTTTTCACTTCGCTTGTCTTCCGCCAGCGACTTCTCGAATTCTTCTAGTGTCATTGTTCCGCGGTCAGTGATTGCAGAGAAATTATCCGGTAGAAGGGTTCACGGGGTTTCGCATCTCTTCACTCCGGGGCACGGCTCAGGGCAGTCTAGGGGCCACAATACTGAGCTCGGAAAGTACTTATGTAGACAGATTTTCACGACAGATTTGCGATTCAACGTGAATATCTTCATATGCGCTACGATTTTATAAGCGAAAGTGAATTATTGAGGTCTATCCCGTATGGTCGTAGATAAAGGACGTGGAAGGTAGGTGAACCCCAGTTCGAGGAGGTGCGGAATTAAAGCCGCCTTTGCTGGCTAAGTAAGGTTGAAGGAACCTATTACAACAGCAAATCACTCCTACACTATCTTGCAACTCAAGGCCATCGAAAATTTAAAAGAGTCTCAAGGCCAGACGAAGAAGAGTTTAACTCTCGGAATGGCGGCCAAACCGCCGGTGGCCATTGTCTGTGTTGGCATGGCCGGTGAGTCAGAACCTCCTACCCATTGATGAAGCTAATGGGGCATATATGTGTAGGCTCTGGGAAGACAACTTTCATGCAGAGAATAAATGCACATCTGCACTCGAAGCGAGAGCCTCCTTACGTCATCAACCTCGATCCGGCAGTTCGTACTGTACCGTTCGAGAGTAACATCGATATTCGTGATTCGCTCAATTACAAGGAAGTCATGCGGGAATACAATCTGGGACCCAATGGCGGAATACTTACCTCTCTCAACATATTCGCTACAAAAATAGATCAAGTCATCAATATCTTGGAGAAGCGTACAGCTCCCAATCCAGACACTCCCAAGGCCAAGCCCATCAAAAACATAATCGTTGATACACCTGGCCAAATCGAAGTCTTTGTCTGGAGTGCTTCTGGTAGCATCTTACTTGACTCGCTTGCGTCTTCATTTCCTACTGTCATCGCGTACATCATCGATACGCCACGAACGAGTTCTACAAGCACGTTTATGAGCAACATGCTCTACGCTTGTAGTATACTCTACAAGACAAAGCTTCCAATGATATTAGTTTTCAATAAAACCGATGTGAAAGATGCTGAGTTTGCTAAAGAATGGATGACTGATTTCGAAGCCTTTCACGAAGCCTTGAAACAGGAGGAAGACAATGGCAGCTTTGGTGGTTTCGAAGGTAGTGGTGGAGGAGTGGGAGGTGGTAGTGGTTATATGGGCTCGCTTCTTAACAGCATGAGCCTGATGCTCGAGGAATTCTATCGGCATCTGAGTGTAGTAGGCGTGAGCTCGATGACTGGCAAGGGTATCGATGACTTCTTCATAGCCGTGAGTGAAAAGGCGAAAGAATTTGAACGTGACTACAAACCAGAGCTTGAGAAGCGAAGGGAAGAGAGACAGCGAGAGAAAAAAGGGCAGAGAGAAAAGGAGCTGGGAAAGTTAATGAAAGACATGAACGTGTCCGACTCGAGAGAACCCTTGGGTGGTTTAAGGGCAGGGATGCCAGCACAAAGACAGCACACCGACACACTCAGCGACCTGGAAGACGATTCTGATCCTGAACCTATGGCGCAAATGGTCGAGCCAGACGAAGATGAGGCCGATGAAGACGACGACAGCAGAACAAATGATGGGCTTGCCAATCGATATAGACAGGCATTAACGGAAGAAGGTGGTCCGGGCCCATCCTCGGATGATCATAGTTTCACAAGGTATCTGCGAGCGAGTCAAATAGGTTGAGAGGTTGTTAGAAGGATCACTCGGCAATAGCATAGCGAGGAGTCTAGGGATGATATCCACATTTGACATTTGTTTCTTCCGATCAGTGCCATGTGTGACGACATATCATCATTTTTGGAGGTTTCAGGCCGTCGAGTATAAAACCCTCCATTTATAACAGCAATGCTTAAATCCTTCAAGTCAAGCAATTTCATAGCCACCCAAATAGCCATCTTACAGGATACATATACGTAGGCGTCATTTGCTCGTGGAAAGGAAAGTAAAGGAGTTGTAGATGATGGGGCAGTCTCGGCTCGCTCTGGCGGCCACAGTCAAAGTTTGCCTAGTCTATAACTACGAAAACCTCGAGGTTACTCCACCTTATTCCTTCTCACAAGTCTCCAGATTTCTGATCCAATCGCCAGAAGCAGGATCACAATACACTCTGTGTTCTTGATAACAGGAGCCTGCCTAGCTTCCTTCAAAGCTGTGACCAGGTAGAAAGTATTCTGTGAGGCCTCCGCCAGACGCCTAAACGAGCTCGGCATAACACCCACCGGACGGCCAACTGGTAACTTGTCGACAAACACAGATATTGAGCAAGTGAAAAGTTTCAGCTTGATTTTCCAAGTAAGCCTACCCATCTTCTAGTCTTCCAGTCAGTCAATAGCCCCTCAAAGCAAGCCCTGACAGGCAGCCGGCTACAATATGCCGCGTTTTTTGTTTTCTACCTTCGACTCACCTGCGACTCAGATTGCATCTCACAGATTCTTCCGACTCACCCTCAATACTATCAGATCTCCTTCACTTAGTTGGCTACAGCTGAATTCTCTTGCTGCGGCATCTGAACTTACACAACTCTTCCGATTGGTGATCGCGACCTCAAGAGTGTGGATACCTGTACGTTGGAGCCCGGACATTTTTTGCTGCGTCCCTCACTTTTCAAAAGCTATACTTGCCGAACAAACCTTCTACCCTATTTTCAGACGCCAGCGCAATCACGCTACGAGGTTCAGCTGTTAGCATATTGTGCGGGCAAACGGCTGTCGCTACACAACACCTGAAGAGCGCCACCATCCCTTTCCATATCAGCAACTGAAGGCCGCTTCCCAAACATATAGTTCTGCAAAACCCAAGGGCTCCTCTTCTCCGAATAAGCAGGCGGTATCTACACCTACGTCGCTGATTGTTATTGAAGGATTAAAGGCTGGTAGGGCCTGGCGGAGAAGGGTGTCGGCGGAGGAAGCAACACGACCTGGTCAACTCAGGTGGTTCTTGGAAGCTTGGTAAATATTACACCAACGCCATTACCAGTATATTGTACTCTCATCATGTCAGCAGAAGTTGCAGCTACCGACCCTTCACAAAATCAGCAGGGAGATAAGATGTCTGCAGTTGCACAAAAGTCATATGGGGATCTGCCTCAGCCCATCCCAGCATTTTCTTATGCTCAGGCTGCAAAGGGCCGATCTCCATCTGTACCTTCGCCACTGCCGGCTGGCAAGGCTCGTTCTGATAGCGCAGAGGCGGATGGCGAGAGAGCATCATCTTCTGAGACGAGGAACCCGAACGCAGATTCAAGTACAACATCTACGAAGCGTACAGCAAGTGAAGGTCGTGCACCGCAAGGAAAGGACTTGAGAGCTGGTGAAGAGGGACGTCCAGCTCTAACTAGCGATACCAAGGATTCCACTGTAGCGGACTCGGACTTAGAAAAGCCTGCTGTTGCTGGGCAGTCACAACCCGTTGCATCTACGCCATCATCTCCTGAATATGGCACCACATCAACATCGACATTGCCCAAGGAAGAGGACTTGTTCTCAACGATGAATGGTTCTTCAGATTCTACCTCCGATAAGCAGTCTCAGACATCCCAGAATGGCAGCAAATCTAGAGAGAAGGTGGTTGGCGAAAAAGAGCAGGATATCTCCGCTCCTTCATGGGACGAGGAAGTTTCAGTGCACACGCCGGCACTGAAGGAGGCGCCACCACCGCCAGTCAATTTCTGGACCCAACGCTCGGAAAAGGCCAAGTCCAAGGCATCAACCACTGTCCAGCCGCCCAAGCCCGTGACTTCTGCGAACGGATCTGCAGCAACAAATGGCCTTCCCAAGAACGGTGAGACCGTGATAGAGCCAAAGACACAGGATGGCAGAAAGAAATCCAAGACCGCACCAGGGCCAGCGGAAAATCGATCTACGTTAGGAGCTGGCAAGGACGGCAGTAGACCGGCTGATACGGCAGAAAAGACAGCCCCGGCACCTATGGCTCCCCCACCCCCACCTGGAGACGCCGTCTCCTGGCCTACGCCAGACAGCGCTGGGAGTGATGGTAGGAAGAGGGGCCAAGATCGAGTGGAGAAGTATGAGAAAGACGTACCTCTAACACCAAAGCCCCATGGAAAAGAGAAGTGGGTCCCAGTGCCCTATGTTCCTACAGCTGTGTTCAACACTCCCTTGCCACCAGCTAGAAGAGGCGGGAGAGGCGCTCCTCGTGGAGGAAGAGAGGGTGAAGCTCGTGGACGAAACACGGCTACCACTGGCAATAGTGCAGAGAAATCTACCGTCGCAGGCTCAGTCAATGGCCAGGCGTCGACGACAACCGGGCAAGAGCGAGGTACAACCACATCGAAGCCGAAAAGAGCCTCCAGTGCCGGCCCTACCACCCCACGAGAACAGCGTAAGACTGAAACTTCCACGGGCGCAGACAAGCGGAAAGATGGGGAAGCTGTGTTACCGAAAGCACCCATAACAAATGGGAGTGCTTCAAATACGACTCGAAGGCCATCTGCTCCAACAACGAGCAGGGACTCACAGACAGCTCGCACCTCCGATAACGGCCAGCCCAATGAGCCGTCCTGGAATTCGAAGATCGTTCCAACTAGTGTTAACGAGGAAAAGAAAGACCAGGCTGGCTTTAAAGATGTCAGTGCGCATCCAAAGGCTGGTGAACCTGAGCGACGGAACGAAGGGCCAACCAGACCACTAGAACCCTCGAGAGACTTCCACAGAAGATATCCGAGCCATGAGCGCGGTGAGCCACGATCAGATCGTGGACGCGGAAATTATCGTGGTAGAGGTGCAGGCAATCACACCTTTTTCGGCTCAAATCCCTCAAACGGACATAGCTACACCAATGGCTATGCATCTCATTACCAACCACCATCGGCCTCTCCCTCGAAGCCGCACTCGAATCATGAGTGGTTACCACCTCAAACTCCAGGCTCCTATCAGCCACCTCATCATCAGACCAGACATTACCGCACTAACTCTCGATCACAATCTATACCGCAATCCAGTCCGTATGGCAGATTCTCTAATGGGCATCACGGTGGACCAGCGAACCTCCCTAACCTACAGACCGAGTTGGCGAATGAGTACGGCTATCTGCCCGGGCATCAGGGTGCTATGAGTGCTATGCCATTCAACTCCTATGGGGAGCAACCTTCAGTGTTTGGCATGGTCAACCTGCAGATGTAAGTCCGTACCCGACCTTTTCTGTTACCAACTCTCATACTCTGCAGGAACTACTACTTCTCGGTTGAGAATCTCTGTAAGGACCTGTACCTTCGAAAACACATGGACTCACAAGGATTCGTTTTTCTCGAATTGTTAGCGAAGTTCAACCGTATCAAGCAGCTCACAAACGACATGGACCTCATTCGCCAGGCTTGTCTTCACTCTCAAACCATTGAGTATGTCCATGTTGAAGGGGTCGATCGTGTGCGAGCACGAGAAGGCTGGCAACAGTGGATATTGAAAATGGAAGACCGTGATACCTCTGCTCAGAATGATGGACCGTCACTGCAAGCTCCTCCTCATTACCCTCACTCACTCAATTCTATTCCGGCTTTCGAAGATCGGCTGTCATTTTCACCTCGATCTAATGCCATAGGCAATCCAACGGACAGTCAATACCATGCCTTGAACGGGGGAATTGGCCCTTCTTTTGACCAAGGGCATACCACAGCTGGATGGAACGCACCCGATGCTTCAGTGGCGCGGACTCCATTATCAGCAGCGGTATCAGAATTCTCTCCTTCAGTGCGCTCGAATAACCACCGAAACTCCTCTACGCCAGACGCTCATTCTCAAAGCACTAGCGTCTTCACTGATGCGCAGGTTGAGAATCTACATATACTGGTACGGAAGCCATTGAATGCTGCAGCTTCCATGCCTCCGCCTTTCCATTCTTCATCATCTCGTACCTTTTCCAACGGATCAATAGACGGCAGGTCAATACACAATGAGCTCTCGAAATCTGCGGAACGTCAGTCAAGGCCCGCTGCCAACGGAGATGCTTCCGAGAGGTGAGACCGAATGAAACTTGTCTCACATCTACATTGCTAACAACCGACAGTACGGAGGCGAACAATGCGCAGAGATCTCGAAGTCCTTTCTCTGTAGGCTCTCCTCGTCAGATGGAAAATAATGTATCACCACCAGTCCTTTGGATCAAAGACCGACAGAATTCTGTTGACCCTCTCAATCTCGTGCCTCATGATTGTGTCCACGAGTCTTACCACGAATTCCGTCAGGATGCGCTGAAGCAAAGAGATCAAGCGGGGACCGGGAAAGACCACAACAATATGCAGAGTCTCTATCAATTTTGGTCACACTTTCTCATCCGCAACTTCAACGCCCGTATGTACAACGAATTTCATCAATTGGCCTTGGAGGATGCGACCCAGCGGGACTCTCAAACTGGAATGCGAAGCCTAATACGATTCTATGACGAGTCTATTTTGAGTCAGAAAGCCATATCGGATGACAACATTGCTCGCGACTTTATCAATATCGTGAAAACGGAGAGCTCTCCTACCGAGAGACCCACTTTTACTAAGTTGAGAGCAGTATGGAGGAACGGGGCTTTCAATATGAGGAACCGTTCGAAGCTCACAAAGTTCGTCGATGCGGACCTTAAGGCCGAGCTGGAGCGTTGATCTCGAATCCCTCAGACACCTTCTGTACAGTACCGTCGGCATCCCATATGGCCATCAACTGTTTCGACCATCAATGCTACGAAGAGGAGTCACTCACCTGAGCCGTGGTACCTATTTCGGACAAGTTCCGCCATTACGAGTTATTGGCATAAATTTTCTTCACTAAACTCCAAAATTGACACTGGCGTTGCATGGCTGGCATATGCATGGAATCACTAGGCGTTCAGGAGCATACCCACCAGCGTGCTCAGAATTTATCATGCAGAGATGTTAGCAACGGATCTCCTTTTCCTTCTCCCTTTGAGAATCTCATCCCAGCGATGGATTACTCTACTGCCTTGCCAATTGGCACTGATCTCAAGATCATCTCCAAGATGAGACTCGACCAATCTATAGCACTGATCGTCGTGCAAATGACGTGGCTTGCCTTACTTTCCGGTCTTCTACATCAGCATAAAAGTCGTGCTAGGAAAAGAATGCTTGCTTCCCCTTTCATCCATCATACCTTCGTATCGACGATGGCACCAGCTACGGCTTTAGCGACGAGGATCGCCCAATTGATAGACTTACGAGCTTGGTGTATGGACATAAGAAAACAAATATTCAATTCATTGCAATAGTCCCCAAAGATATCAAAATTGTATATATGGAGCTCGATCCTTTTATTTGGCTTCCGTCTACTCCGTACCGGGATATCCCCGAATTTCCCCGCATCGCCGAATGTGGTTAGAGGGGGATCAGTCGAGAGACATCCGTCATCCTGTTTGCAGTCGCCTCGCTCCTTGTAGCAACCACTCAGGTCTGAATACATCACGACAAGATGGCGCCCTCAGGTGGGCATCTCTTGGTACCGAAGATCATGAGAATTATCAAGTAAGACAGCAGTATTCGTAACAACACGCGAAACATGACCATGTGCTGACAAAAATCGCCACAGATTTGGCATATCACAAACCAAAACAATCCTCAAATCGAAACTCCCGGGATCAACCCAAACAACAGCATCAACAGGTCAACAGTCACTGCAACCAATCCGCATCTACGCTCAAAACCAACCTATCCATCCCATAGCCTACCTCAAACAGAGTCGCTCCCAGAACAATCGCGGCTTTTCAACTACCAGCCGTTCGTTCACTTCTTTTGCCACACTAACCGGCCGAGTTCGTTACGACCGTTCTAAATTTCCCGTGTCAAAAGTCAGCAGAGCCATCTCCAAACGCGGTGCTGCTCCATTCGCCTCTACACTACGACCAAATCTCACCGGCGGTGTTCTACCCCGCGCAGCAGGCGGCTACGGTCTCAGCGGGGCGGGCGCTCGACATTTCTCCCACACATCTGGAGCACAAGCGCAAGTAATTCAAAATGTCAGTGCTGGCATCCGTGCTTTCTTCATCGGTGGTGGGAAGGCGAGATTCGATGGTGTCGATCCTATAACTGGCGAGAAGCGCTTCCGTGCTGCAAGCCAGACAGAGGATGCTGTGTATACGCAATGGAAGAGTCCATCTGCGAAGATTACCAGGGGAACTACCCTTGAATTCAAGCTGAGCCCGACTATCACTGCTCTATCGCCATCTTTCTCTCCCGTGGGTCAGGAGACTTGTGGTATCACCTCCCTTAATGACATTAAGCTCCTTGACAATCTTGCCACCGACTTCGCTCGCGCGTTGAAAGATCTTGCGGCCGTACTCGCTGATCTCCGCCGCCTCTCCGCGTTCGGAGACCTTCCCATCTCGCTCACCACAACGCCCTCAGGACCTGTACTCAGCGTCCGCTTCGCAGGCTGCGATGCAGATCTCGTCTCTCGTCTCTGCGATGAGGTAGGCGTACTTCGCGGCGTCGTTGTGGAAGATGAGGCGTGGATGGACGAAAAGGATGTCGAAATGGCGTTGTTATTCCCTTTCGCCCCTATGGGTTGCACGGACGCTACTAGTGACTATGAAGATGGCTGCGACTACTTCGAGAGGAAGCCACTGGATCAGCGGTACCAACCAGAGGAACTTGATTGGCGTCACATGCTCTCACCGTCTGCTCAAAAGCCATCAAATGCCGAATCTCTGCATTCGTTCGCTACGCTGCAGTCCCTTGTTCATAAAGCGACTTCTCCATCAGGCTACGAGAGCTTGAGAGAGAGCGATTTCGCATCGGATGATCCCTACTATCACACCTTCTCGCCGCTCAAGGCGCCCACACATAGCACGGGCAAGAGTGCGAGTGCGGATTATGAGGGCTTGGAGGGCATTTACAAGTTCCTGCAGGTTTGTGAGGACTCACGCAGGTGAGCGTGTGAAGGCGTTTGGGGATGGAGAGATGGAGGACGGTTGGGTATTGTCGAACATGAGTGTTCGTCATCTTGGTCACAGATTGTATGCATGTGCGCATTTTGATGACTTTTAGCGATCAAGGACGTCTTTGCAGTCACCTGGGTGTTTGTCTATTGGATGGTCGCGAACCATAGCGTAGATGAACATATCAATCTGCTGATTTTCATCGTGGCGGAGTGAGATGGTGGATATTGCTTGGATTGTATGTCTATCTATTGGATCGTCGTGAACCATAGCGTAGGTAGACTTTTCGATCAACTAGCTAATCCTCAAACGATGCACGCATTCCCATCCGCAGGCCAACGCGTCCATCATTGGACTTGCAGTGCGACTTATTGAGGCAACGTCCTCTTCATGGACATTCTTCGAAGGAACGCAAGACACTGCCGCCAAGGATTCGATAGGAGTGGGTCCGTTCACGGTGCACATGTGTTCCTGTTCCGGCCCCTGTGCCTGTACAACGGATACAGGCCGAGCATCACAGTCAGGGAGATCTCAATAATGAATCGTATCTCCCTTATCACGGTACCTCGGCGTCTGTTCCTGCTGTTCCCCTAGACCGCGACCTCGATGACTCGTAGCCCCAGTCTATCAGAACAGGCAAGCTGAATCAGAGCACTGACCGTCAGAGGTGAAGTTTGGACATAGCACATGACACTTCACGAAGTGCCGTCATCCTGTCTCGCCCATATATCGGGTTCGTGAAGGGCAAATGGTCATATAATCGACAAGGGCTGGGGGTCGCCTGGGAGAATTAGGCGATGAGAACAATGCACGTAGGCAGCGGCACAAGGGTGAAGGTGTTCCGGTGCGAACAGAACTATGATGGGAAGGTGAGTGGCTGGGATTATGATATGATCTGCTGGTAGCGAAGCATCGGGGCGGATGCGGCACTGGGACGATTCCGAACGGGGAGAGGGCGAGAGCGCTATCTCAAAGACAAATGTCGAGAATGTGGGACTGTTTGGTTTCGAGGAAAGATTCGAGAGCCAAGGGGGGTCGAGGTTGGTGGCAAGAGCCCCGTGCGTGCGCTTTGTTGAGGGGACCAGTTTCGCTGACTGCGAACGCGCAAAGGAAGGCTTGAGAGTCGGATGTCTTAGCGGGAGGCAATTGGATACTCGCTGTCACGCGGACGGCGGAGCGGGTGCTCAGACGTACAACATATCGATCTTCCCGATTGTTGTGCATAAACGTGCATGCAACTAGATCACTCTGTGGTTGAATGGTGCTCTGGAGTGCCAGGGTCGGAGGACAGAGAAGCAGGTCGAAAGAGAGAACTTGGTGGGATTGCGCGGTTGAAGTCCCACGTCTTCGGTCACTGGCATTGTAATTCGATGCAAGATATAGACTCACTTGTGGTGAAGGTATCCATCGAGATGCAAGATAACGGAAGCAAGTACTGTGGCTAGTGAGTATGCTCCAATCAGAATCTGGTCGAATCGCAGGAGTCCGACCAGGTTTGACGATCGGTAAGCGCTGCAGCGAGACAATCCTCGAGGAGGCACAGTCAGAGTGTGAGTGTGCTGTAGTCGTGGGGTGGTCGCTCCTGCCCCACACACGCGGTGCAGCAACCCGTTCATGCAGATGCAGACGCAACGGCTCTATATTGCCGACGTCCACTTATTTTGCAGCCTTCAAAGTGGCACCTTCATGATCGCTGGAGATATGACTGTTATGGCTGCAATGTTACGGGTCAACATCTGCAAGGTTATCTCAATGCACTTGGATAAAGCCTTTTCGACTTATATCGCATTATGCTATAACTTAGTGAGTGTTGTGCAGATGGCATGTAATGATCAGTCTGACATCCAGGCCGCCATCCTGTTTTGGGCGAATCTTGCTCCAAAGCGCAGACCTGTGCCTCCCATGGGAAAGTAACTGACGAGATACCATACAAGCGACACTAATTGGCATATGGTGCACATTAATGTTAGGATTGTGTTGTGAAGCTGTCATGTGAACACGGGGTCAGCAGGCTGAATCTCGTGTATAATCTTGGATAATCGCACGGTAGCGCGCGATCAGGCCCGGTCTCTGCGGATGTAAAGGAGGGGAAGAAGGAGGACGTACTCCGATGGAAAAGTACAAGGTCAACCCAATGGAACCGAAGTATGCGGCAGAGAAGGGTAGTCGAGGCGCAGAGAGAAGGTGTTTTGCGTATGTTACTGGGCCCATCAGGACTGCCCATGAGGCCAGGAATAGGACTGAACCGAAGGTCCACCTTTGTAGATCACAACAAGGTTAGCCACCCGCCCCGTAATCGAAGTTATGGTTTGTCAGCCAGAAGAGGCATCATGACTTGAGACAGTCGAAACATGTGCTCGACCGAATCTTCTTCGGGGCTTCGAGCCTCATGCGACCCGCACCGGGGAGGAAGACGTAAAGTGGCGTCGTACGACGCGAGTCAATCGACGCAACCAGGCTCACCAGGGTCTAAGAGTTGGAGATATGGACAGGGTATACGAACAAGATTGCAAACTTTCGTGGCACCGGCCACAGAATAGGAAACAAGGCGAAGCAGAGGACGAAGCAAGCCAAGGCAGCTAGGTTGCACGCCCCGAAGACAAGTAGCCTGTCCCACCTACTCACTAGAGCACAAAAAGAAGTGTCAGTAAACCCTGGCACTAAATTGGTTTCGAAATATTGATTTCATGAAGAAGGTCAGAGTGCATGATCTTGGGCATGTGACGATAACGGTTGTGCAGGAACTCTATGATTATCACAAGCGCTTATCGTTAGACTCGAGGATCGACCGGGTCCTGTAGACGTACAAGCAAAGAAGCCTTCCTCTTCCTCCCTCCGGTTGGGAGCAGGCAATGGGGCACCTGGGCCCTCATTGCTGGTCGGTAGCCTAACGTAGCCCCCACTGCCAAAGGGATTGATTGATTGTAGCCTAGACAGTATGGGCGTAGAGGCGGTGTTGGCTGGGATGTCTGGATCTCGTCGAGACCAGCCCATGGAGTTCAGCGAGTCTCGAAAGGATGTAGAGGCCATAGCTAGCTTCTGTGATCTGCTTAGTAGTGTCGGCAGCAGCCTCTACCGAGATTCCCTGCAATATAAATGCACCAGCAAAAGCTAAATGTGTGACCTCTCAGTCGTGGATAGGCGGCGGTGTATGATGCTCAGATGCCTGCCGAAGAAGATAAATGATTGGGGCGTGGACGGATGCACAGGTGATAGGCTAAGTTGGCGAGCTGCAGAGTGTGGGAAGTAATGCGCGGCGGGAACGGAAGATTTCGTGCAGGTGTGGCAGCAGTAGCAGATGATCGTCCTGTGGGGTAAAGACGGTCTTGTATCGAGTATTACGCAAGGGTGAACGGTGAGAGAAAGCGTGCGGATGGCGTTGAGGAGATCCAATTGCAGGTCGGTGTGGTAGAGACGAATGGTCTAATAGGGTAAAGCTCTGTTAGCTCGATATGCAGGCTTGTGATGTTTCGATAAGGTAAGGAGGCCCGGGTTATGGAGGGTCACCCTAAGTCCTTTGTTGTTGGGAGGACAGGAATTGGGGAAAGGAGGGGTCGACGAAGAAGCTTGGAGGAGCTAAGAGAGATGGAGGGTAGGAGGGGATTCGTAATGCGCTGATTGGGCGGTCGGCTGAGCAAGGAAGGGTCGAATGTCGAGGACACCCTCTTGTGAAATAATGATGGGGATGAAAGAGTAGAGCATGAAGAAGAAGAAGAGTGTTGGTTGGGGGGGGGGTTGCACAGTCTCTCGAATTTGAAGCTGGAAATAGCTGTAGCCTTGGAGTTCAAGCGGTGGACAACCCTCCGGCCACACTTGGTCCGAGCGCGTTCTCTGCCACTAGAATCTAGCCCTGTTTGACTCAAGCTCGCCACTCCTACTCCGTTAGCTCCCTTCACAGCCACACACACCTCTTCCTGCGTTTACCCTCCTGCGTATGCCCGCTGTATGCGAGAGTAGACCAGTAGGCACCCTGTTTTGGTGTTCACGGAGGCAGCATGATTCGTACGACTACGACCGGAGAGGAAGGCTCTTAATGACTGAAGGTGCATTCTACCTCACCTGCGATGACTCACAGACGGGTCAGTCGACCAGAGTCTCAGCTCACATACCAAGTCGTCCGTCGCATGGTGTGGCGTTGGACTCGTAAACAAGCGTGAACAAGATAGTCGGTCGCGCAGGTGAAACTCCGGATGATCAATGCCCTCTTGATCACCTCGAAACAAGCTCGAGGTCCTGTCAAACGACATATATTCCCGTTGACCCTGCATCTTCTTCCCGTTGCGCTTTCCATCATTCTACATCAGTTCCCGTGTCTAGATCAAGCGCCAGCTCCGGAGTCTCGTCCTCTGAAATCTGAAGCTGTACCCTATCAATACCATCAGTCAGCGCCCATTTGAGCCCTGCCAATCCTGAAAGAAGCTCGACGTCCAGGGAGCCTTGTCTTTTGGCGCGATCGAGTCTACCCTGGTCCTACCTTTCCACTTCACCCATCGATTTACCCCCCTTCGAAACAAGGCTTGACCTTGTCATCAACTTCCTTGCGTCGGCGTAGGACCAAGAGTTGCATAACGCTCAGAGGTCTCTGACCCCACGCATTCCAGGCGAGCCTTGGCGTCATCGTACAGCTGGGTCTAGCGTGGATCCATCCGAACGACAAGCGGGTTTATCTCAGATACACCGCCGACGAATCATCCTCCTTCCTTCTCACCTCCAACCTCATCACCGCCCTTCTTCCTTCCCCCTTCGCTCTCCACCACCAAGGGGCATCACTCCGACCACCCAACTTCTCGCCGTCGTTGTTGTCGGCCGAGCCCTCGACGACGCTCGTCGGGTCACACAAAGTCAATCCTGCCGCTCACACCGACTCCGTTTCTGGCGGGTCCAGTCTACAAACCATCCGTCACTCACCTGCTCACCCACTCGCCGCAATCGAGCATCGTCGCAGCATTTTCGAACTCTCATACATATCTCCGGCCACCGATTGCCTCTGTCCAACCAAGGTGCGGCTATCCGACCTGGTACGTACCGGCCCACTCCGTCACTTGCCTCTTTCTCGTCAAATTATACTACGTTTTTATTTGCCATTGCCTAATGCTTTCATGGCTATATCTCCCTGATTGCTACATTGAACAAGCGGCGCAATCAGGCTCCAGCCTATTTTGCCCAATCTAGGCACAAATGGCAGCTTGCAATACTACAGGGAGATTTTGAGCGCACAAACCTCCGAATTAGGGTATCAGTAACCCTTTCAGTAATCATCTTTTCTGTGATCTCACGAGTCCCCATTTGTTATCTCGGGAACATTACAATCCAGTTACTGACAATCGATCAGTCACCTACCTATCCACGACTCCACAGCATTTCCTTAGGAGCGTAAACGCTGAAGGACAGCGTTTGGACTGTTACCGGACACCGAGCTCTCACCTCAATCGTGTTCACCCAAGAGCAACATCTCGCTGAAAGGTGCAAATATTCTGTGCGAGGTTTTGTAAGGCTTGCGTAGTGGCAAGTAGCATTTGAACGAGTTGTCGGGTATGCACATCCTATGGGCGACCGTTTGCGCAACTGTTGAGGCATCACCGCATACGAGTGTTGAGGTGGTATGGCTAACACCTCTTTCCACAGAATTACATCGACGCAAATCCTCCCCTAGCGACCAGCATCTTTTCATAGTACTTGACCCTTGCTGAGCTCGAAGCACATCAACTATCGCACCGACCTGCCGCTTGTATGCCAAATTGCACAACACGATTCAGGCACCTTCCTTCTTGAGACAAGCGGACTTCCCTCTCGAACGGATCTAGGATCTGCATCTTAAAGCACGCCAAGAGTGCTCGCCCTCCCGCAGGGCTCTAGCTTAGTACATACAACATTCTCTCGAACAAAGCATTGTCATGCCAGTAACCCGTAAGTAATACACCGAACCCTATCAGGAAGCGCATTAGTGTGTTCGCTTCAACTCATCGGTGGAAGGAAATGCTGCACAGACGATCACATTCCTGTCTGAAAGCTTCAATCCTGGTATGATCGTTTGCTCACATGTCTCTTCTTATAGCTGAGAAGGATACTTTCGATCTCCAGTACTCACTTCCGATGGTCAAGAAGGACAAGCTGAATTTCGACCCACGCCCAGAAGCAACCTTGGAAGACGACTTGGACTTCTTCAACAGTGGCATGGCTGGTACAGGTGACTCCAGCCCATTCATCAAGGACGAGCCTGAGGATTTTTCCTTTTTGACTCAGAATTTTCCACCAACTCAACGTGGAGTTACCATGGGCCACCAATTCGGCCAAGGTACCACGGGTAACATCGACCCCTCGGACCTAGCCATATCCACCGGTAACTACGGTCAATGGGGCTCAAGCTCGCAGCAAAACATGTCTAACAGCTTCAGCTTTGCACACTCAGGCATCAACGATGACGAGCTTCTGGATCTGGATCTGAACAATGATACAGCTCATCAGCAAAACTATCAGAACAGCCTTAATACTCAGAATTATTATCCCAACCAAGGTCAACCCACTGCAGTGAACACCAACAGCCACAGCCATATGAATCAGATGTACTCCAGCACTCCAGATGGGGCGCCCATCCAGAGCCCGTTTACGAACGGCAACATCAATTACGGCCTGTATGCTCAGATACAACCACAGCAACAGCAAATGCGCTCAAACATGCACAATGGTCACAATGCCCGGCCAGCATCTTATATGGCGCCATCAATGGATCGACAACAGTCGGATTCTAGGAGCCCCATGACTCCGAAGACACCAGGTTTGAATGCACTCAATTTAGGTACGCCAGAATCCGGCAGCCTTCCTTCACAACCGATCCACGCCAACTTCAGAGGCCATCATCACCGCCTTTCTAGCCAATTCGACACTTCTGGTTCGTACGGCGAATCACCAATCTCATCACCAAATCAACCAGCAAGCCATGCCCAGATCTCCGAGGTTTTGAAATCCGGCAAGCACGCTTCGCTACCTGCAAAGGTAGAGAATGGCCATCATCCAGTCCCTGCTTACCAGACTCAAGAAGCGAAGCGGCGACGACGTCGGGAATCTCACAACATGGTGGAGCGTCGCCGTCGTGACAACATCAACGAGAAGATCCAGGAGCTCTCGCATCTCGTTCCCATGCACCGTTTGGAAGATGAAAAAGTCCGCAAGCATATCGCAAATAATTCTCCTCTATCACCCGCTCTTGTCGCCACCGGCAGAAGCCCAGAGCAAGCGACCTCGTTGCTGGCTGGTGGCGGTCGTCGTGCTACTGGTGCTGGCAGCATAAGTATGGGCATCCCTCCTGAGGATAAGGACAAAGGCCCTAATAAAGGCGACATCCTCAATGGTGCCGTCAGCTGGACCCGTGATCTGATGTGGGCTCTGCATATCAAGCTTCAGCAAGAATCGGAACTTGTCGAATTGATTCAGAGTCTTGGTGGTAGATTTCCGTTCGAGATAACTGACGAAGAGAAGCGCATGCGCACCGAGCTTATGGCTGCCATGCAGGATAACAATGCTGACACCTTTTCGTACACTCGCGCTCATGGCACTGGATTGAGAGTACCCGATCATACTAACACCGCCGGAGAGCCAGTCAACCATGCGATGGGTACCCTAAGTCCGCGCAGCTTGAGCCCAGGTCAGCAATCAGCTGATGCAGGCCTCCACGCCCAACAACAGTATTGGAATCCTAGTTTCAAGGAGGAGGACGAGTACGGGATGGACATGAATTGATCAAATTGCGTTACTTCGGGAGGCCTTGATTTGTTCATCACTGGCACTTCAATCATTCATGGGGCACTACTGCCCTTGCGGCGTTTATACCAATCGATACCACGGGGAATTGGCTTTTTGGCTTTGCATTCGTGCATTCATCTGAAAGAGATATCTGTTCCAGCAAATGTTTGATCCAGCATACATTCCTCCATTCTGTTGCATAGGCGAGGCGAGTTGGGTGGCATCGTCGATGATGGGAAAGGAGTATAGGAAACAAGGAGCTGACGGTCTCATATATGACTGTCTTCAGTCTTTTGATAGCCATCATCATTAGCATATAGTACGGCGCTATTTGGCTTTTCTTGCTTGCGACCATCGATATACCTATTTGGCGAGTGGTCTTTGTGGATCTGGCTCTGCGAGCTCGTATGTGTAAGCGTCGCTTACTGCAATAGTTTTCGATATACTTAATATTCGCTTCTTGCTCCAATATGACGAAGCAATTAAACATTGGCCTGGGTTCTAACTCGCTAAGCAGTCTTCTGGAAGATTACTAGCATTGCGGAGGCGCTAGACAAGGTTTAACAAAGTCTAACATGGAGATCTTTTTAGCAAGACACCCGTGACCACCCAATAGCGCATACAACAGTCAGTGCCAGCCTCATCAACACATCTCTATGTCTCACTATCTTCTATGCCGCCTGGGATTGCGACCGCGAGGGTAGCAGGTTCATTGGGGGGTTTCGTGGGGGGGGTTAAGGGTTAGGATTGGGCAGATTACGTCCAGTATTCATCCTTGGTGGTTTTGGAAGGGAAGATTCTGCTTGCTGCCTTGGTTCTTGGACTGACTCTACGGTGATAGAACTAGCACATGGTTATGATCTTCTGCTCGTTTAATGATGCTGAAGGATTGTGATTGGGGTCGAAGCTGGGCAGTTTTCTTAGCCATGCGTAGATATACTATGCTGGCGTTTGATTTTCAGTTGCTTTTTGTGTCGTTGCATGAGAAATGGACATTAGCATAACGGGATGGACTCTTCCACCTGGGAAAGGGTGGACCTGGGTGGATGGTCGAATATTCATCCAAGGCTATCAGATTCGAAATTATCATATCTTGATATCATACACGATGGGTTAAACTAGAGTTGATCTATTTCTTGCCATCCAGACCCTTGTAAAAATTCCAGCCAAAGCTCCCTGAAGGGTCGTTGAAGCGAATCTTCTTATCGATTCCATTCAGCTTTTCCAAATCAGCCTTCTCAAGCTTGAAATCGCCCTCCAGATTACTCTTTATCCTCGACGGCGTCTTCGACTTCGGCAGCACCGAGTGTCCATTTTGAATTCCCCACGCTAACGCAACCTGCGCGCCGTTCTTCCCATACTTCTTTGCAATTTCCTGAATGACGGGATCATCGATAAGTTTTCCCATGTTTTGACCAGAGCTATAGATCTCATTCTGATTACCGAATGGCGAGTATTGCTGCACGTGAATCCCTTTACTCTTGTGATAGGCGGTGAAGGCATGCTGTTGCAGCCACGGATGGAGTTCGATCTGATGTGCAGCAGGCACGACTGTTGTTTCTTCGAGCAGGCGGTCAAGCTCTGCTTTGCTGAAGTTGGAAATACCAATTGCTTTCGTCTTGCCCGACTTCAAGGTTTTCTCCATGGCTTTCCATGTATCGACATAGTCAGTATCGCCAACTTGAATCTTGTCGTCTTTCTTTGGGATCAGTGCTTCACCGCGAGCAAAAGGCGAAGGCCAGTGCATGAGGAAGAGATCTAGATAGTCCGTGCCGAGATCTTTGAGCGAGGCTTCGAGAGCTGGCATCACATCGTCGGGATGGTGGGAATTGTTCCAGAGCTTGGTCGTGATGAAGATCTTTGAACGTGGTATACCCGACTTCTTAATGGCAGCTCCAACGGCGGGCTCGGTGCCGTAGATGCGAGCGGTGTCGATGTGGCGGTAGCCGGCTTTTAGTGCTTCAAGAACAGCGTCCTCCTGGGCGTCTTTATCTTGCCATGTTCCGAAGCCAACGGCCGCTGGGAGTGGCTATCAGTGACAAGAACAATTGGAGAGGGAAAGGGGCACTTACGAATCTCAGCGCCTGTGTTCAATGGGAGCCTGGTATTGAGTGTTGCCATTGTTCTTGCCCGAGGACTGAATTGAGTAGAGATTTGAGTGAGCCTTGCAGATGCGTTTTTTGTTGTTCGTGCAAGCATTTGGAAATTCAATTTTTAGGGTTGAGAAGTGTTGTATATCATATCATCGGCAATTCGGCATTGAATTGACGTCATGCTGCGACTCAATTGCCGCATTTTGGCCAATTGCCGCGAATCTTCGGGTGTACCTCTTACTGGTATCTGCAGAACAGTAATTCAGAGCTCCCACCCAACGGCCGAGCGTTATTGAGACGGGGCGTCGGGATGCAGTGCTTAAAGGGGGTCTTTGTGGCTGAAAACCACACGACGCCACGAATGTGGCTGAGCACGCCAAGAGCCGCCTATCCAAAACCTGGAAAGCGAGCCTCGCGTACTATGTATGGCGCTTCTGTTTATAACGACCCTTTGCCCGCTTTTCCTTTTGTACAAAGATCCAATTCTTGATTAATCAGACCTTTAGATACCCATTGCTGCGTTTGTCTTCTGTTCGAGATATTATATTTATGATGTACAAATCCACCCTCACACTCCTGGCCCTTGTAGCATCCTCGACCGCGTGGACAGTGCCCGTTGAATATGTCGAGGAGAGACATATTGTGCAAATCAACAAGCGACAAGCGGATGTCTCGCAGCTCCTTCAGCTGTAAGCTATCTCTATTACCTAGTAGCAGCCTCTCGATGCATTCCTTTTGCTAACATCACGCAGCGCTTCGTTGGCCGGCATAACCGCACTGCCTACCGATCCAGCGGTCCTCCTCCAGCTCGGCCCCCTAGCGAACTCTCTCGCCTCCGCCCTCCCCACGTCGTCCGTCCTCTCTGTTCTTCTCACTGCTGCCCCTTCCGGTTTTGTCTCCAATATCGTTAACGACCCTTCCTACGCCGCGTCCTTTGAATCAGCATTCTCGGCTGGGAGCAGTCCAAGTTGGTTCAATGGTCTGCCGACGGATGTCAGAAGTTACCTGCACACTTATTCTGGTTTCGGTGGATTGGCGACAGCAGCCGGGGCGATAAAGGGTGTGACAAGTTCCGCCGGGGCTGAGGCGACAGGTGGAAATGGCACCGCTGCCTCTAGAACATCTGGAGCTTCTGGCATGAAGTCAACGCTGGATTCAAGTGCGTCAATGGCCAGCGTATCTTCAATATCAGCCTCCAGTGCCGTAGCTATAAGTGCAACATCAGTGGCGTCCACAGAGGGCAATACTGCCTCTGCCGCCGCTCCAGCGGCCTCAGGTACTAGTTCCAATGCGAAGGCTGGTGCAGCTCAACCGACGAGAGCGATCGCTGCTGGCTTTGTTGGCGCGGTGGGGGTCCTGGTTGTCGCTGTCGCATTGTAGTGATGCAAGGGGGATAGCCGATGATCGTCATGCAGCTCGAGCAGATGGATGAGACGTGAATTACCATTGATGGAAGGCTGGCGAACATACAAAATCGTTCTGTATTATTACGAATACCCATAATACGATTTCATACCTCTACATTACAAAAGCTACTCGCACTTTCAAAAACATCAAGATCTTTCTGCCCTGCTTGCTCATGGAAATTTGGCGAGACGGTGACACTCTGACATTCCACCCTCCATATACCCGTTTGATCCGCCATAAAGAGTCTTTTCGGCCGTCTCAACAATCAAAAGCCAACTCTATGCTTTGATGCGACTACGCCAGGTTTCTTGCACGTCGTTCCGACCCTTCCATTTCAACGTTAGCAAACGACAACTTTAGAGGCAAAGCTGAGAAGGGTCTGTACAATCAGAGCAAGGAGTATTCGAAATCGTGAATGTTGGAGCTGTTGCAGCATGTGAGGATGAGAAAAAATGGTAAGTGTAGACATGTCCTGCTGATTGAGCGGTTCAATCACACTGCCGTTAGGTTTCGCTAATTAGGTCGAGCGGTGGAGTATCGCAGTGGCATTACCTGCGGTATATCGCGCTACTGCTAAGTAAAACGATCGAAATCTTTACACAGTCACGAGCTTCGATACTTTTAGCATTGTGGCGTTGGCAACTTCACTTGCTCATCATCGAAACGGCATTAGAGCCAACAGTTCATTCGGGTAAAAACTCGAATGCACAATGGCCCCCCTACCAATTTGAAAGCAAGCATCAGAGAAATCCTTCACTCATAATTAAGCAAAATTCATGCCATTGAGCTCACCAACCATGTCTGAAACAGGGCGAAATGGTTTGATCACACCAGCAGAATCAAGCAAGATCACAGGAAATCTGGTTGCCTTTTCGTTATGCCATTCGCTCCTCCCTTTAGCACCAGCACATTGTCCAATGCTGAAAAGTTCTTCAACGGATTTGATATCTCCAAATTGCCCTTTCTCCACCGAGGACTTCTCTTCATAGATCTTGAAGAAAGGTTTTCCCTCTTCCGCGTATGTTGCTGCCGAGATCGGTGTCTCTGGGGCTTCCATACCCGTGACATTGCGGAAGGCAATGGTGTTCAAGATCTGGACGTTAAAGCAGACGCTGTTGTCTCGTTCCCAAAAGAAAGCAGGATAATTATCTGGTAGGATGCATTGATTGATCAGTCCGCCGGCTGCAATCCCCATCTCGCTCTCTGGTGATGCAATCGACTGTTCAGATCCCGCCGCTGGGGATACGCCGTGGTAGTTTGAATCACCGCCGTGGAGCCTCAACACTAGATGGATCGTTGACGCCTAAAAACTCAAATCAGTCAGGCGGTAAGCTAAGGACAAGATACAATTTGCTGACGCATTCAAAACTGTAGTCGCCCAACGTCCAATCTGTGGGAGTGTTTGTGTCAGTACCGTTTGTCTCTACACGTTTCAAGGATCTCGCCGTCTTCAAGCTGTTGTCCTGCGAATATCAAACGCTGCTGATCAGGGGAGATCCCCTCCTTGACCTGTATCCTTTCCTTCAGATTATAAATTGTTCAATTTGAGTTTGTTTGAAGTGTGACCGTTTTACCTCTCAAGGTTTTGACGAGAATTTGATACTCTTGGTAAGGATGATCTATCTCGTGAAAACGTCTTATTGATGGAGTAACTTCGAACTCCAATCCTCCGACCACGTCCTCACCTGTGATCTGATACTCAACCGAATATCCAGATCCTTGTGGCATGGCAATAAATTGGCGGACACAGCCATCGTTGCTAGCAATGCCATCAAGCCACAACTGGTCTGGCGTTACGACATAATCCTGGACTGATCCTCTCTTCGACTGGATATCCAAACGCCTAAGCATCGTAGCTGCGTTCTCAATAGCTGGCTCTCCAGAGATGGCATTCACACCTCCCACATAAATTTTGATGGCAAAGATGCTTCGGGATTCGAACCGAATCCACATCGCTTCTCGCTCTAACAAACTATCGGTATCGATCTAGCATCTGCAACGCAGGACAGCCACTTACGGTACATTGGGAAGAAAACTCCGCCCTTAGCAGCCATCGCCTTAGGAAGCTTTTCTGCATACGCTGGCACCGAGAATAAAGGAAAGTGACCCAAGCTAGGGGGAAGCTCTGACGCGCCGTTCTGGACATCAGGCACCCTAACGGTACGATAAAATTGAATTTTGAGACAATTCTTAGGACCACGGTGCAATGTAATAGTGTCTTTGGCACTCTCTCGACAGCCGCTCGACTCGAGCGTGCATTGTAGTGGATCTCTAGTTTCTATCCTCGTGAAAGTCATTGTCAATGGACTGTTGGTGCTATCTTAGAGTCAAACTCTCTTAGCCCAGACAGAATTTGTACGAAACATGTGCCTTGTTGCAATCGAGGAAAGGACAAGGCTGCAAAGGTGCCAACGCATACCTACAATTCTGCAGCCGGGACAACATCGGTCTCGATCTCCAAGCACATCATGCTAATATCCGGTGACAGGGTCTCAAGACGTCTATAAGACCAGGTACATGCCGCGACTATTTGTCAAAGCCTCTTCTGCGCAGTTCTCGTCTCGGGAACCTACAGTCTGATCCACTCGCTATCATCGACGGCTCCCAGTCGCCGTCCTTCCTGCAGCTAGTCGATCTGATTCTGCAAGACGCAACGACCGACTGTAGCCACAAATAACCGCCTAGCCAACCTGGAGGATGATTACGATCAAGACTCGCAAAGCATGCTTCTGATGGTTCCAGCAGGGTGAGTCTGACCCAAACAAAGCTGACACGAAAAAAGGGTGACAGTGTCAACCTCTAGTCTAGCGGGCTCAAAAGCGATTCCAGATGCTGCAGTCAATGCCCGTGTCTACCGTCAAGCCATTCATAATGGCACCCCTGAAGTCTCTGAATACGGCTACTATTAAGCTCCGGACAGCGTCGACTGTCCCACGGCTGCCCACACTGCCCTTCTTCAAGGCTACGATCTACCACATATCGTCCGTACGATACCGTTGCTCCCACCACGCTGGCCATTACAGGTCATGAGCCTTGTGCGCCGCTCGATGTTTGCAATCCGACTAGTCTGTACGTCGACCAACACCATTGTTCCTCTGTGGATGGCTTCAATGGCTCCGTTGCTTTCTACCCGACCGGTTCGCATCCGCGTGAAGTTCCCCGTAAATACTGGGCCGAAACCAAGAACAACTCTGGATCTTTTGGAAATCTTGCTCGTTCTAGCGCAGCTATTTGGCAGTGGCTACAATCCTGTTGCTATTCAGTCCAGCGACCACCCCTGCGCCCGAAAATTTCAAGTCGTATGAAGAACATCATATTAGTAACGATCACTTGGTTCTGGCCGCATGAGCGCCCGAATTACCAGTCCCGCTGCGTCCATTGCAGCCAACAACTGGGTCGATTCTACCATGGCCTTTCCTAGCGAATCCTTTGCATCTGATGTCTTACAAGATCATGCTGGCCATGCTGTTGGAGATAGTGATGACGAAGCTCGGCCAATTGTTCACACCATCCTACATACCCGTAATGATCTTCAGAGTGAGAGCTCGATAGTGGTCCTCAGATTAGATCAAATCAGCCTTCGACCGGCAAAGACTCTGCTGCATGCGGCAAGTGTGACAAGATTTTCTCGCGTCCAGCTGATCTCATCCGCCATGTCGGAAAACAGACAGAGCGGAGAATAGAGTGCGAGTGGCAAAGGAGACATTTGTATCGATGAGGATGGGTTTAGTCTCAGTAGTTTGAGGGTGCGTGAGGCGGACTGGTAAAGATGGTGGAATAGCATGCGTGCCTTGCGGTAGCCGAGCTTACGTGGATCTAGGGTGTGCTCGTGCGTTTAATTTGATTCAGGGGCGGGAGGAAGCAGCGGCAGAGGGCTAGCATCAAAGCGGACGGGTTGCGGAATCCGAAGATGAATTAAGATTGTGGAGGAGGAGGGTAGGAAAGAGAATCGGGTTTGGGGCTTGAGGTGGTGCCGGAGGGACGGGGTGATGGCGTTGGGAGAATGGTAAGGCGGGACGATGTTCTAATCATGTCTTCAATGACGACCTGCATGTTTGGTTCCTAGAGTTCTGTTTCGAGTGGTGGGTTATTGTGGATGGACAGCGGAGACGGTTCGCCTCCCTTGAGAGCACATGAGGATTGTTTGCAGGACGTAATGGTATATGTAGTATGCTCTGCCCCACTTTTCGATATTGTCAGCTGGCCAGCGTCTGCGATATCTTCTCGGGACCGAAGTAAGAAATGCGTCTGCGGATGGTTCGTGGAGGCGAGTAATAAAATCTCGGCGTGTCATGGGAACCTGCGTAATATGAGCTAAAGTCCTGAAGAGTAAGTCATCTCAAGATTTGTCGGTGCTTGAAAGGACGTTCCAATATATCTTCTTTCTAGAGCAGTCGAACGAAACCTTTTCTGGGAGATTTCAATGTCAATATTTCCATATTCAAGAGCATTGACTAGGTATTATGAATACACTCATCAAACAGGAAAGGACTACTCTCAAACAGTCGCTCACACTTGTTGCAACAAACATCGATTTCCGTTCCATTGCTGGAGGACCAGATGTTTTTGTGGTGACATCTTCAACACGTCAAAAATAGTTGAGCTGTCCAAGTGCTATCTGTATGCTACCTGAAGCACTCCGTAATAGCGATCTTGAAATCCGTGGATAGAAATACTTCTTCTTGTGATTCAGGCTCTATACTATATCCTGGCAAGCCTGGCTGCGTGTAAAAGCAAATGTACACGCAAGTTGAATATGGAACGCAATTACGACTCGACTGCAACTAATCAAACGTGAATTAGGGAGACGATTTAACGTCCCAAGATGAAGAATCAATCTGATCGCAGATCGCTGGTATCAATGATGAAAGGCGCAAGCTGATTGATCATGAAATCATATTTAGCCAGTCTAATGAATAAAGTCTCAGCTTTCCTTTCAAGATAATAGTCTTTTTTGGTATCTTCACTTCTGTCTTTACCACAGGGCGGCTTTTCGAATGGCCTTGTATAGAGGTAGATTGATGGAATTGGTGGCGGTGGTCGAGGTAGTACAGACCGTCAGCGTTGTCTAAAACTGTATCCAATAGGGTTATTCATTGCTCAGTCCGGTGGCAAGCCTTTTGTTGGACGGAAACACATCTTGCTCGTGCACTGCGGCACCCCATACCTATTCTAAAGCTTCACCATCATCTGTTTGGTCATGATCTTCGCCTTTCCTCTTCGTACGAAATAACGCGGAGAACCTATGCTTCTCCCTTTCTCTCCGCATACCCTCTTGGTGTCGCAGGCCGTTCTTGACGGGCAGAGTTGAAACCTGGTTGTTAGAGATTTAGATGAACACAGAGATCAGTGGTCAATTTCTTCCCCGAGGTGTGTAACATTCTCATGGTTCAGTTGACGGGACAAGTTATAAGTCAATGAAAGCAGCAAACAAAACGACTCCGGATCCCTTTCAATGAGATTGCGTGCGGAAGATCGACGTTCTTCTGCTTACCACTATCTGTGTTGATCTAACAATGTAAAATTTCCTGCTCAAGAATGCTTCGTTGCAACCTCGATCCTTATCGACCATCTTAAACCTCGGCCTATGTCATGCGTTAGTAATTCTATGATATACGCAGACAAGACGCAACATTCACAGCCAGCAGCAGCTCCTAAAATTTCCAGAGGTAACACCTCAACGTACCTTCACGGCATACTTCCTCTGTGGGAAATGCATTGACCTCTTCTTCTGCTTCTCCGTCATTATGGTCGCCTCATGCTTGGTCAACCGCCTTCTGATCGCACGTGTCTTCTTTGGTCGGAGGTCGAGGGGCAGATACTTCTTCTTGGCGTAGAAGAGACGCAATTGTTGGCGCTGGTTTGAGTTGACGACTGTGAGGACGCGGGCGATTGATTTACGGAGGTCGTGGCTGTATTACGAACAGGGTCAGTCTCCAGTCCGCATGTCCAGGAGCGACCGGTCATTGCTTGGATGGACGTACATTTTCGTAAGCTTTGATGAGGCACCACCCGCAATCTTCTGTGTCCGAAGTTGGCCAAGCTCGGTCTTGAGGTCCACAAGCTGCTTCTTCAGATCATCCTTGTTCTTGCCCCAGAGGCCTCCAGCTTTAACCTTTGCAGATGACTAGCAACGCAATTAGTATCTCTCAGTTC
>JAABUL010001490.1_pt1 | contig 44289 bp, 57 predicted proteins | sample 5559151 | NCBI WGS metagenome assembly JAABUL01 (sample SAMN10711876, study PRJNA513368) | rock metagenome | isolation source: Antarctica rocks | place: Antarctica: Victoria Land, Pudding Butte sud
ATCACAGAGCCATAACCACAGGTCTGCATGTCACAGCCATGATATTCTCGGCGCTGCACGTCGTAGCATGGAACTGGGATTTTCCATCGTCGACTGCTCAGGTCCTTTGGAGAACTTTCAGTGTCGCGGCCATTGGCGTCGTAATTGCCCCCCTGGTACTTACTTTTCCATATTCCATTATTAATATCCCGGAAATGGTTCTAAATTCATTCGTTCTCACTATGGCAATCATCTATCTGATATCACATCTTGGGCTCATAGTACTGATCTTTTACTGCTTTTCTTCGGTGCCAGCAAGTGTATACGAGACGGTGGATTGGACTTCATATTTCCCTCACTTTGCTTGAGCAGAGTCCACAGAGCTTGGTATGGAAATTTGAGAATTTGGCGAACGTATCTAACATATGTTCATTCACCTCAATCAATGCATGCGCGATGAAGCGATCATGAAACCAATACAAGTACATGAAGCAAAATCCGTAACCTTTTTGCTCGTCTTGAAAGATATTGAGGCAACCTGTATGAAGACGGAAGAAGTAAAGAAAACGAATCTCATGGATTTGTTATTTCTTCTTTCTTCTTTCTTCTCTTGAACTAAAGATGAAGAATTTGTTACGGAAATCTACGGAGTATGAACAAGTGTCAAACTTACCTGTCGAGAGATCAAACTGGGAATCATCCCCTGAACACCATTGTCACTACCTGAATATGTCAATAGTGCTTGCACAGCAACAAACGATGAAAAGGCTGTCGTATAGGGGAAAATATACCCACCCCTTCTCAATCCGAGTCGTCGTAGCTCCAATACAGAACCATCACACTTTATAGCAACCAAAATCCATCGAATTCAGACTCCATATCGAGAATAAAATCTTGCAAAAGACAAACACAGACTACGAGGTGATGCAATAAAGTATTCGGAATGGCCACCGTACCGCAATTGCACTATACGCGAACATCAACAAAGATGCAAATATTTACATATAAGGGCAATAACGTCAAATACATATAGAAACGTTAAGTGATTGAAATTATAATATACATCTAATCATGAAAGTGACTGTCATCAATTTTTTTAAGATTTGATCCACTCGACGCTTCTGCAGTTAACGTGTTCGTTGAGTGACATGTTTTGATTGACCGTAGAACCCCTGCGTAAATTTAATCATCAAAACTTTGCAATCACACATAATAATCAATACTGAGTTAAACCTGATTATTAGCGACTTCAGTTATAGTCCTGAACTAAATCTTTTTAATGAATTCAAAAAAATCGAATACGATCGAGCGCGCATAAAGATAGATATAAAGGTCTATGTAATAAGCTACGTTGATTTTACGTTGGCCCCCTACGTTGTACGGTGGCCATTCCGAATACTTTATTGCATCACCTCGTATGATATGTAGTAACTGTGGATGCGGTAGATAAATGGGATCGAAAATCTCGGGTGCGCAATTATAATGCAGTTCTTGGAAGTTTTCAATAAATCTAAAATTGGGGACGAGAAAATGTTGGATAAAGCTTGTCCAGCGGAGGGAAGTTTAGGCTCGTTTCTCTTCTCTACGTTTTAGATTTGGAGGTCTCGCATGTTACAACGTTCTTTCTCACTAATTGACAACCTTCGTTCTCGGGTTCTACTCGCACACTACGCCGACACACCAGTACAATAATAGTACCCACTCCAGAACTGGGTGTTGCAGTTCTCCCCCAACGATCCCAGCACCGAATTCCAGCTATACAGATCCGTCGTCGAGATCCCATTCGTCGTCGCAAACGCCGAACAATAGCTACCACTGGCAGCCTGTGCGTACTTGTTACACTTCGCCGCGATGCTATTCATCTGCGTCGGACTCGGGACAGCAACACCGGAAGTCGAGGATGTAGGAGAAGTACTGGTCGTGGTTGACGTCGAGCTAGGAGCTGGGTTCTGGTTGGTTGTGCCGATGCAGTAGGCGTACGTTGCCCAAAGACCCGAGCAGTCGCTGTTGACAGCCGGGTTGAATTGCTTGAACAGGGCGTCGGAGAGGGCACCCGCTTGCTCAACCGAGGCACACGTGTCCCCGTTCACGGCGGTATACCAGCGATTACAGTTTGTCGGCTGTCCAGCCTGGACTGGTGCCGTGGGCGTAGGGTTCGCAGGGCTAGACACGGTGGGAGATGCACCGGAGCTGTTGGTGCGGACGCAGTACTGGTAGCCGGTCCATAGGTTCTGGCAGTTTGACCCAACGGCAGGGTTCCAGGCGTAGAATTGGGCGAGCGTGATACCGTAGCCGTCGAGCACCATCTGGCATGTCTCACCAAAGGTCAGGTCCTCGTAGGTTGTGCAATTGGTCCAGGTGCCGTCGCGCATGGGCAATGGGCTTTGTGGAGGACCTGTTGCTGGCGCCTGGTTCTGGGGTGTCGGTACTTGCTGGACACAATAGCGGTAGCTGGGATCGAAGTGGCAACTGGGGTCTGATGCGTTCAGGCTTGGGTTCCAGTTGGTGAGCTGGTCGGTCGATATGCCCCATCCACTAGCAATGTTTTGACATGCATTGCCCTGCGTGGTGTCGACGAATTGATCGCCTCCATGTACGTACAAAACACAATCGAGTCGAGTACCTGGTGCAAATGGTAGGATTTGGGAGATGTTAGTACTTGGTGGGACATAGGTGGCCTTGGGGAAGCTTGTCCAGGGAATGGTGGAGTAAGCGGTTGGAGTGGGAATGTATCCAGAATGTCCCGGGTAGTCATCGACTAATCAAAATGAGTCAAAAATCTGCGATATCATTGGTGTTGTACTCACTATTGCCCACTGGTGCTACGCAGTAGTTTTCATTGGCAAACAGATTCGTGCAGCTAGACGTGTCAACTTGGTCAATCCGTACACCGGAAGAACTTACTTGGCATTTATGGCAGGGTTTAGGAAAATAAAGTCAGGCAACGATATTGCAAACTTGATTGTTAGGAGGTTGCAGTAGTCGCCAGGCTGCACCAGGTAGTATTGGCCACAGTTAGTATTCGTGCCATTAGCTACGCCAGAGGGCGCTGGCACGACTGTAGGACCGGGCGTTGTTCCTGGAGCAGATGTGACGATTGGTCCAGCGTATGGGGTCCCCGGTCCAGATTTGCAAATTTGAGAACCTACGCTGCGGTAGATGTTGCTGCAAGACAGGCCAAAAACCGGGTTCCAACTGAGCAATTGGGCCACAGTGACGTTTTGAGACGCGGCAATACTTGTACAGGTTTCGTTCGCCTTCACTGTATAAGTGTCACAGGTGTTGACAACACACAGACTGCCGTTTTTCGGGAAATTGGCGCAGTATGCTGGGAGTGAGTTGTCGGTAAGAAGCCAATTTGTTCCAATTTTCTGAGCCTGCGAGATGCTGTGGCAGTCGTCCGAGGGTTGGATCTGGTATGTCTTGCCTTTACAAGTCGCTGTAGCATTTGTCGGAGCAGGAGGAGGTGGGCTTGCCCAGCTCGTTGTCAAAGGGAACGAAGTCTTGTGACAGCTCGAAGTCATCGAGCTATACGACTTCTGCAATGCCGCTCCCCCGAATATTGGCGAGTCCACTTGCACCTGTAATTGTTCGATGAAGCAGTCGTCGCAGGGATCGATGTGCGGAGTTGAACTTGCGTTTTGCAAAGAAGCATTCTTCGCAAGCACATTGCAGAATACTCCATTCGCCTCGAGGCATGTGAGATTATAACCGGAACGTACGGTCTCGGGAAGAGTCGATATGGGGAGCGATTTGACGCCATCAGGTGAGTAAACCTGGTTGTTGCAAGCAAATACCACCTTGCTCTCCCAACTAGCCAGTCCAGAATCACAGTCAGATGTACATGACTGCTGGAGGCCGACCTCCTGGAAGTAAGCCCCCTGGTTGAATCTGCGCACGTATGAGGTGCAGGAAACGTTTCCGGTCAGAGCATTGACACAATCTGTGGTCAGGTTTGTTGCCGGAACAGACTGACTGGTTACGAATTGAACGCTCGCTGCATCACAGGTCTGCCACAAATCGAAAAGAAGCCAGAGGAGCGGCACAAACGAGAAAGGTAGAAGCAGCATGATCCAGGAATGGAAGGTGGTAAACGAAAGACTTAAGCTGTCAAAAAGAAGGGGAGGATAACCAAGGTCAAGAATCACGAAGCAAATGAGGGCTGGGCTAGATGGAATACATGGGAAATATTGCAGGATGTCAACCTGATGACCCCAGGCTGAGGGGGAGATTATGATTCCATCACCCTGACGGAGTCATACCAACAGGGAGCCAACAGCACATGTACAAGCTGATTCAGCTGAACAGATCCGTAGCTGACATTGCTTGCGGCGCTCCATAGTCCATTCTCGTATACCTCCGTACCTCCGTAACAACTTGATATCAGCATGCTTTGCCTTGCGGCACTCGCACGGTCCAGGCTGTATGGGGGTCCCCGGAATATAGTAAGGCACTAGTTCTAAGGGTAAGCTTGAGTAGGTAGAGAGTACTCGTACGAGAGTACTCCGTACCCGAGTAGGTAACTTTAGGCCGCTGGGTTCGAAGGATTTCGTGGAGGTCCTCCGTCAGCCTTTAGCTGATGCCAAACCAGGCAATGTTGGAAAACAAGGGGTCCATCCCATTGGGTGTGGGCCACGAGAGTAGTGTGAACCGCCATTTGAAAGTTCATTCTTCCAAGTGATCATCTTGAGGCTGCGGTATCAACTCGGTAGTTGTTTCCAGAGTAAACGCGAACACCAGACGTAGAGTGGATAGTTGTTGTAGTAACTCTTCAAGTAAGGTTGGTTGGTACCTCAGGGAAGTAGTTCTACCTGCAGGACACGAATTGGTACTGTACTGTACTATAAGTTTTAAGGCATCAGCCTTGCCTAGTAAATTACAATGTACAGTAAGCCCCCCACTTTTAATCTCCTGGCACGCCTGGGTAGGTACAGTAGATCTCCCCCACTGCCACTGCCAGTTTCGGAAGTCATGCATATGTCAGCTTCCATCCGTCATGGAACCCATCTCGCTATCGCCTCGTGGACCTGGGGTGAGCTCGTTTACCAATACTACAACAGTTGCACATACCGGTGGCAAAGACCAGGCAGGGTAACTTCATCAGCATGCATCCCGCAAGTCTAAATCATGAATCTTAGCCAACATGATGGTGCTTCTTGCCCTGCTGATCACAATGCTGACTTTCTCAACCCTTGCGGTGAAGGACTCCTTTGCTCATTTCCGTTGAAGGTAGGGCGATGGAAGGCCTCATGCCCTTGCAAGAAGAGATTGGGCTTCATCAGCACGCCGTATACACCTCCTCAGCCCAAGATGTACACTGTCAGCTTTCCAACACCTGCGGCGCTGACCTCCTCCTCTCCCCATGTCCCTTTCTCTCCCCATGGTTTTGTCTATACAATTGACCAGGTCGGGCGTTTTCCCTCCTGCTTTCTCTTCTGCTTCTGCTTCCTTTACACACGCTCTTTGTGCCTGTTTGCCAGTTTGAACTACAGGTGTCTCTCGTTACGTCTTTACTCATATTCGTATATACATTGCTACATTCGCCTTTTGATTATTTCAAGTTCAAGGAACAAGAATGGTACGTCTCTTACGGCTATCGCCGAACTTATTTGGAGTGTTTGCTCTCCTACTCTCTTCTACCCTTGCCGCTCCGAAGGACAATGCAGCCAGCCTCGATACTGTTGTCTTGACAGACAGTGGCCCTCTTTGTGCAGCGGTGCCGTCTTCCGTTACGTCTAAACAAGATTTCCGGGCGAAGATTCGAGCAACACCGGAGGTGTGTTCTATTCACGAAGGCTTCTTTCACCTCGTCTCAAGAGCTACGACGGTGGATGATTACTCCTGCTCGGAAACGAAGCCGTGTAGCAACGGTGCATGCTGCGCGAAGACTGGCTATTGCAACTATGGCCCTGAAGCGTGTGGTACTGACGGCAAATCCCCCAACGACAAATGTTGGTCGAATTGCGACGCCCATGCCCCTTGTGGGAACAACTCGATATCAGGCGATGTGAAATGCCCCCTCAACGTTTGCTGCAGTCAATTTGGCTTCTGTGGTGCCACAAGTGATTTTTGTGGCAAAGGTACGCGGTATATCAAATTTTCCTTAGGGGACTATATTCTAATATGAACAGGCTGTCAAAGTAACTGTGATCAGCCGGGATCCGGCGCTTCAGGTGGCGACACGCAGTCACGTATCATTGGCTACTACGAAGGCTGGAACCAGAATGAGAAATGTATTGGGATGGGTCTGCGAGACATTCCAATTAACGGTATTACTCATCTGCATTTGGCATTCGCTTCTTTAACTTCGACTTTTGATGTCATACCAATGGATGGTCTAAGTACGCAGTTATTCGTCGACATCACTGCTTTAAAATCTCAGAACCCAGGCTTGAAGGTTATTGCTTCTATTGGTGGTTGGACCTTTAGCGACAACGGCACCAACACGCAGCCCATCTTTCCGGATATGGTGTCTTCCGCTGACAAACGCTCGTCCGCAATAACAAAAGTGCTGAGCTTCCTCCGCCAGTATGCGTTTGATGGTGTTGACTATGATTGGGAATATCCGTTAGCCCTCATTCTGCTTCGGTTCTGCAAACTATAGCTGACATTTTGCAGTGGAGCTGGCGATCGAGGTGGCGGAAAGGATGATGGGAAAAACTTTACCGAATTCCTCAAGGAACTCCGAGACGCTATAAACGCAGGTCCAACCAAGTATACCGTCTCCTTTACTGCTCCTACGAGCTACTGGTATTTGCAGCATTTCGACATCAAGGGATCGACAAGCTACGTTGATTGGGTTAGCGTTATGTCATACGATTTACATGGTACCTGGGATGCCAACGACCCTATTGGAGACCATGTTCTGGCTCATACGAACCTCACCGAGATCGAGGACGCCCTTGATCTGTTTTGGCGAAATGGTGTGCCTGCCACGAAGCTGAATCTGGGTCTTGGCTTCTATGGGCGGTCATTCCAGCTTACAGACCCGGGCTGTTCGGCTCCCGGTTGCTTATTCAAAGGTGGCGCGTCACCCGGGCCCTGTACCAAGAACTCTGGTACACTCAGCTACAGTGAGATCATGGATGTGATCAAACAATACAGTCTCACACCTGTATATGATAAGGAGAATGCAGTAAAGTACATCACCTGGAATAAGGACCAGTGGGTTTCTTTCGACGATAAGGAGACTTTTCAACAGAAGATTAAATTCGCTAATGATCTTGGTTTGGGTGGTTTGCTTATCTGGGCACTTGACCTCGACACCCCCGACTTGCAAGCTTTGCAGGGTGTCATTTATCCAAAGACAATTTCTGCCTTGCAGTCGCAAGCCGATACCGTAAATCAGTGGCAGAGTGCTAATGGAGGTGATTGTCGTGGAACGACCTGCGGGACAACAGGATGCATTCCTGGCGAGGTAAGTCTTAGTGTTTTTCATTCGTACCTTCAGTATTCGTATCACCCATGCTTGTTCTCAAACGGCCAAGCTGTCTCCAAACAACTGAATTCACTTATTCCATTCTACCAAAGAATCAAGAATGACACAAATATCCACTGTACTGATAGTAATTCTCTAGATTTCCATAACCACGTTCCAATGTGATGGAGATGGCCACGAGAGCACCGTCTGTTGCCCACTTTCGTCCGCTCCTGATCCAAAGTCATGCTCATGGCAAGGTACAGTTCCATTTTGCAATGGACAGTGTCTTATTGGGCAGGTTGCATTAGTCTCCAGTTATTGGGGTGATGGTGATCAATGTTCGGATGGCCGCAAATTTTACTGCTGTGACGTTCAGGATGCAGCCAAGAGAATCGACTGCCGCTGGGGCGATTGCGGAAGCTCTTGCAATAGTGATGAGAACCAGTTGACTTGGAGAAACGGCGATTGCTGGGACGGTGAACAGCCGTTTTGCTGCAAAAAGTCAGAAGACTGGCAGCACTGCTCTTGGCATGGTAAACCTGGTTCATGTTTTGACGACCACTGTGACACTGGTCATCAAGTCGAGCTGGCCAATTCTTACGAAGGCGAAGGAGACGACTGTGGATGGAATGATAGGACGAGAGTCTTCTGTTGCGATCCTCCCGCAGATCAAGCACCTTTCCTTCCAGTGCCACTGGACTATCTCTTTCCTCACCCTCCACCTGCAGATTCGGCCAAGGCGGAATTCAAGCTCAAGACTGACCCTACATTTGGAGGCGCCGTTACAACTCCTTTCGCCAATGACCCACAGGATGCAGCTTTCGGTTTCATTGTCCTCACGTCACCAGATACCATTCAGGTTTCGCTCGATAAGCGGGATGGTTCTCACTGGGAGGTTTTCGACTGTTTTGATGCTACCAGTGAAGAGGAGCATACCGTTCGGATGCTCTGCACAGATGATTCACACAGCAGTAATTGCGACAAAATACACCTGGGTAAAGGTGTTCCTGGAACCATCCTGGAGATGCCTGAAGGTTGTGGGCCTGGTAAGTATGCCGTGGCCGTTCAGCTCGAACCGTCGGAGAATCAAGACCTACCGCAACACCTACGCAAACGAGATCTGCCATCTAGTTCTATCGTGTACGACCTGAAATTCGATTATGATTTTGCAAGAGTGCCGCGTGATCTGGGAACTACTCAGATGAGAATCGATTTTGCTAATGAAGATGGGTATTGGAACAAAGTTGTTGACAAGGCTGCAAGCAAAAAGAGAAAGCGCAGTCTCGGCGACTACAACGGCAACAAGAAACGTTTCCTTGAAGAGGCTTGGAGGGAGGACAAGCATCATTCCGGTCTTAGTCATGAAGAGCTACACAAGCGGTGGTTCGGAAGCGATGTTATCACCTGGCTCAAAGGACTCATAAATGGGGTTAAAGGGGGTCCGAATGTTCATCATTCCTACGTCGAGGACTTCACGGCCATTCTTCTTCGTGAGAGCTGGACCTGCAGCTCAGGCATCGTAACGGCTAGCGCTCAATTAGATGTTGTGGCAAATACCCACGTTGCCGTCAATACCAACTTCGGACTGACCATTATAGCGACACTTGGCTCACCTATCGACTTGAGCAACTCGTATCTTTACTTCCGCAACGATGGCGAAATCACCGCAAAATTCACTCTTGACGCCCTCGCCAGTGTCAACTTCGACACAGGAGATATGGTCCTTCTTTCCGCTGACAAGTTCGGAGCAGCCTTTGCCGTTCCGGGCATCGTGACAATTGGTCCAAACTTTAAGCTCGTTGCTCAGGTCGAGGGGGGTATTACTCTCTCAGGCCACATAGTGTCAGAGGTCAATATAGCCAAGTGGAACGTGCAGCAGACTTTTCCGGATGTATCTGCTGATTGGGACCCCCAGGCCTCATCAAACATCGATCCTAGCGGTACTCAAGATATGACTCCAAAAGAGAAGCCTCTCTTTGATGCTTCCGTGGCCGCCAACGGTTATCTGACTACACATCTGAAGCCGACAATTACCTTTGGGATCGAATTCAACAAGAATTTCATACCTGTCGATCCCGCCACAGTCAACCTCGTCGCCGACGGGTTCGTTACAGCATATGCGAACGCAGCCGCGTCGACTTCTGGGGGCGCCTCATTCTGCTACGGTGTTGACGCAGGGGCTCAACTCTATGCCTCTGTTAGCGTGCCGCCAGTGTTCGGTTGGAAACTACCACAATCAAGATTTCAGATTGGTCCGCAACTTGATTTCCAGATCGTTGAAGAGACCTGTCCTATTAAACCTAGCCGTCGTGAAATAGCCGGCAATGATTCGACGACTGCAGAGGACGCGTGGACCCAAAGTGGACTTGCAGTCCCTGAACTGGAATCGGGCACGAAAGTGAGGTCTTTGCAGGCTCGAGCCCAAATTTACGGACCTATCCTTCACATACCCTCGGATCTCTTAAAGTGTCCAGGAGAGCAGCCAGGGGGCAACTCGACAGCCGACTTGGCGATTTGTAAGTTCTGCACCACAGCACCCGTTGGTAGACGTAGCCTAGGAAAACGTACCGACCCGTCGTGCCTTCTGCGCGAACCAGGCCGTCCCGACGAGCCGAGCTGTCTGATCTCTGGTGGAGCATCAAAACGATCGCAGTTCAAAGCCTTTTTCGCCGATCTGGTCAAACCAGCTCATTCTAGAAGAAACTCATTCGAGAAGCGTGACCGGAAGAAAATTGGTTGGGCTACAACGTTGGGAGGCACCTTTCCGCTTGGCACCAGCCCACTTGAGCTGGACGCTGGACCGTACCCACCATGTACTGCAGCTCAAAGTGTAGGCGGGATTCCCAAGTATTTCACATTCGACGCTCCCGGTGTCGGTTGCTCTGGCGTGGTTAAAGAGCAAACCCTCGCAACTGTGAACAGCCTAGTACCTGTGCCTAAGTTCGAGAGTAAGTAGATCATAAGCTCTTTCCAGGTATCTGACTAACACTACTACCACAGCTGATCATATCTACGAGATCCAACTCGCCCGTGACTTTATGCAATTCATCAAAGGCACCGGCCCAGCAAATGGATACAATATGCCAACAGGCTACACCGCAGGCACGGACAGTTGGGTCACCAGGTACCTCATGGGATTCGACACCGGCGCTTTCACCGACTCGAACAATGGACAAGTTCTATGGGTCGCTATGACCTTTTGTTTCGGTGGCAGTGGCGCTAGTCAGCAGGCTGGCCTTGCATTGCTCGATGGATCAGTGAACGGTAGAAAGGGTGTCTTTTTCCAACTCAGTAATCCTAACGCCGACATTCCGTCTACTGGTCAAACAGGCGCACACCAGAGTTTTCTCAATACAGGAGGTGTATTCACCTACCTGGCCGATCCGAAAATCTGGTCGGCCTTCACCGCCTCGTCCAAGTGCATCGAAAAGGTCTTGTGGAACTTCGATCAGCAACACAATTGGGGCAACGTGGGCGAGCTCGGACGTCCCGCTGATGGCACTTTCAACAACGCGGCATTCAGATACGGCCTCCGCTCTCTCTACTGCGGCTGGATCGATGCACAGCTGGCCAAGGTCGAGTCCATCGCTGGGAGCTGGTCGGCGGATGCGAAGACGGCGTACACAAACGCATTCCCACCAGCGAACGATCCCCTAGCCAAGAGTTTCCTGGACAATGTCATGGGCGGGAACGGAAGATTGACTGTGGCGGCGATGAAACTCACTCGCTCGGCGGGTGGGCCATCGGCGAGTAAATACGGGGTTTGGGGAGATCCGAGCTTGCCACCACCTAAATAGAGGATTGGAATTGTAGCCAGCTGAGAGAACAATGTAGTATAGGTGATTTTGTCTAGAATAAAAACCGTTGTTTGCTTATGGCAGAAGGCGTCGAGAAGTCGTTGTGGACTCGATGTGGTTGGTGCTCAAACGTCTGAAGCAGTTGATATGAATCTCTAGATGTCCAAGCAGAATACTCAAAAAGACACATCTCACTCCTCCCACGCTCCTCAGCCCGTACCACTCTAACCCGAAAGCTTTCCACCGATCCAACCGAAAAAACCCGCCCTATCCCCTCCAGTCCCACCCCCTCAATCACACTGTACTCTATCTCCCATACCACCAACAAACTCATCCACATCCATATCCCCATCCACATCGCCCATAACCCCCCACAGCCAGCCAAGCGACCGGGATATCGACACCAGGATTTCCACCGCCAGTGTCCCAATCTGATTCCCCCGCTGCCTATGTTTACTCTTGCGCCGGCCGGGGGGGTCACGGTGGTCGTTTTGGCTGCGGAGCAGCTTCGGCGATACGATAGCCCCGGACGGTTAGTACTAGTCGGGGGTGTTTTTTTTTGAGAGGAGGAGGGAGAGTGTTTGCTTGATGTTGGAGGGGTGGGATTGGGGGAGGATTTGTTGGGAGTTTGTTGGGAGTGGGGAGGTGGGTGGAGGGGGGTTGGTGGGGGGGTGGAGATGAGGGGTGTGCTTTGGGTGGGTGGTAATGGTTGTGGCTGGTTTTTGAGGCTGTGCGTGGAGAGGATGTTATGTACGGTAGTATGAGAGGGGTGGGTTTGGTGGGTAATCGGGATTTGGTTTCACGGATGGGGGGTGGTTTGATCTGGGATGAGGGCAATGCGTGCAACAATATCTGATATGAGTGGTTTTGGAATTCTCCGATAACAGCTTGTTGCGCAACAGTACGCAGTAGGGCCAGCTATCGCCGAGTAAGGTTTTCCGTGATGAAGTCCATGGGAAAGCAGTTTGTCTGACTGAGGATTCCTTGTTGTTTTGAACGATATGCTAGCCGGTCTTTCCGTCCGGATAGTGGGATGTGAATCATGGTGCTTGCTCGTCGTGATGAAGAAAACCGGACACGCTTGGATGAGTATATTTCCTATCGTCTATGTCGATGATGGGTGGAGGCACGAAGTTGTCTGGTTAATAGAAATTTCAAGTACGCGCGTGTTGCTGAGCGTTTGATCGCGCTGTAGGTCGAGTATTCCCAGGAACCGAAACGAGAAACTTGGCAAGAGAAGTGATCGATGCTCGCCATCGCAAACCATCATACTTCGTGAGCCGATTCCCAGCTCGTCGCTGCCGCCGGTGGCGTTAATTTGCCGGTCCTTGTCTAGATCAGTTATTGATAAGCCAAAGCTTGACATTTTGTTAGTGTGTGTACGGAAGATGGTGCATATGAGGCATTGCATGTCAGGTTCCTGTTCTAGCCGATCGATAATCGATGGAAAGCCTTACCATCTTGGCATCTCCCAACGATCCTTAGCTAAATCACAGCAATCCACTATTGCTGTTAGATGTTGATTTTTATGTCGCGTTTCCTCAACTCAGTGCTCCACTTTGTCCCAATAAATCATGTAATCTTCCAAGGCATCTGATTCCAAATGTTCTCTCGCACCTTTCTCCTTTTGCAGCGTAGAGCGCAACGACTGTACGGTGGCCATATACCCCGCATATCCGAAGTACTTCGTGCCAAATGGCTAATTGTAGCTCCCGGAAGAATGTTCTCGAGAGAATGTGTTACCGGCAATCAGCAATATCTGAAGGCGATTCGCCCCCTTAATTGACACCTTGAAGGTTTGCCACATCTCGAATCGGTAGCTCTAGGGTTTCTCCGCCGTGGAGAAATGTTTGGGGCACTGAAACTTCTGATCCATTCTCGAAAAGCATTTGTACTGAAAAAGACAAGACAATGGACCTGTATGGATCCCGGGCGTCTGCTTCTGCGCCGTGGCTTAGCAGCTCCACATATCTTTCGAGGGTCTAATCCCTACATTGCAACAGCAGCGTCTATCGGCGAAAAAGCCGCTGGTGAAGATCGAAAGACAGACCGTTGCTCACAAGAAATGGAACAGCGAATTTGTATTCTGTATATTTCATGATTAGCTTGACTCCTCCCGCAGAGCAATTTGACAACAATATCTTTCACCGTTCTCCTTGGCCCCGCTATTGGCGCATACTGTGATGATGGCGAGATCAGAAGGCTTTATATATTTTGTTTCTTTTTGGAATGGGAACGGAGTATATCACTAAGCGAATCTTGATTGATGATTTATAGACTTCTCGGCAGCACGAGTATGTTTTCTAGCAAGTAATCGACAATTGACGCTCCAGGTTCTAATAGCACTGCCATGGACGAGGTCGTATTCATCTATTATTAGACTGGCGGTACTTTTTCGACACCGAAATTTCTAGCAGGCGAGGAGTCTCTCTCAATATTCCTGCTCCAGGGACCGAGACATCCCAAGTATACGATGATGTTACGGTTCCCGCGCGTGCTGCGCAAGCATACGAGTAGAATAGCTCCTCTAGTCGCCTGACTAGAAAATTGTTTGTTTGGGCCCCGCTTGCGCGCTGGGAAAGCTCTTCACTTTAGTTGGCGTGACGGGGAAGGGGAAGGGGAAAGGGAAAGGGAGAGGAGATGGCAAAACATAGGAATTAAGAGTATTCAGGAAGACAGGAAGGAAGAAGTTCTGAAAGAGCGTGAGGGAATGGGGATTAATGTTGAAGCAGATCTTCTCCCTATGGTTGCTGCTTTTTCCCATAAGAGGCCGCTGCGCCTAAATCTTTTACCCCAGCCATAGATCTAATCGTTCATAAATCCAACAAAACTGTTAACCCAGAAGTGAAAGAGAACACGTAAACCATGGGTTTCGAGAAGCAGGAGTTAAGCAGCAGCTTCACCCTCACCCAGAGGTTCGCGCGCCATCCCTCGCGTCTAAAGCGGCGCTCACCCGCTCGCTCCCCAACCCGGCGCAGATTTCTCTCTTCCATCTTACAGTAGCACACCTTCCTCCCTACCCACCCCATCATATCTCGCAGCTCCCCCATCTCACCCACCCAGCCCACAAACCCCTTTCCAAACCACGAGCCCCAGCACTGGCCGCCACCATTCTCCTAGGCGCAAAATGCCCTCGCGACCTCCCCCGTCCCTCTGCGGCGTCGTCGTCTCCGCGGGCAAAATGATGAAAGCGGTCAAAGTCCGCACGGCAAAACAGGTCTATAACTCGTTTTTGCGAAAGGTACCTCCCCAATTCCATTCTCCTCCTCCTCTTCCCCCTCCCCCCCCACCCCTCCCTTCCCCCCCTCTTTCCGCCCACAACCACCCCTAAACTAACCTCCCACCCAGCATTTCCTAACCTACACCTCGCACCTCGTCTCCGACCCCACCTCGGCGCTGCGCACGGGCGACGTGGTGCGCATCGCGGGCGCGTGGCGCGTCAGCAAACACATCAGGCACGTTGTGACGGAGATTGTGGCGCCGTGGGGGCCGGGGATTGAGGAGCGGCCGCGGGTGTTGAGTGAGGTGGAGAGGGTGGAGATGAGGACGAGGAAGAGGGAGGGGAAGGTTGAGAGGAGGAAGGGGAGGAAAGGGGAGGAAGGGGGGGAGGTGGCGGAGGTGGTGGAGGGGGTGTGAATTGGCATGTGGGTTGGAGATGGGTAGGTGGATCTGTACAGGGGGAGGTGATGATGGAGCGCTCGCGTGTTGGGGTGATTCAATACGCATGGGGCCGGCGTTGCATTTCGAGGTGTCTTTCGGGGGTATCATATACAGCAACAACTCAGTCACCGGATTTACACCAATCTCCAGGTCTGAGGATCTCGTTACTCTTCATCTTCCTCTTCATCGTCATCATCCTCCTCCTCGTCGGCCTCTTTCAGCCACACAATAAACGCCTCCGTCAGCATCCTAACCTCCCCCAAATCCCCTCCCTGACTGCGCTCATCCTCCCACCATTGCATAACCCCGTCCTCCTCCACAACCTCTAAATCATACAGTTCCTTGGACACGCAAAGCAGAGCCCTCCTCCCATTGGTTCTCCCGACTGCTTCCTTTTGCACAAGCATCAAGAAGTCAACCTGATCATCCTTGTCATCTTCCTCCTTGTCGAAGATCGTCCGTTCGGCAAGCTCCTTATATTTTCTGAGAACCGTCTCGACGGCCTCACGAACTTTTGCCTCTGTCGCTTCGGCGCCGTCATCGTCACCTATCAAGCTCGAGATCCTCTTCATCAAGGCGGCCACGACGGCGTGGCGCACCTCGCGCTGACTGGCATCTTGAGCCATTCGATAGCCGTTGAGCTCCAGGAAGATGTTCTCTGGCAGATCTCCTTTCTGGAGACCGTCAAAGATACTAGCTGTTGCTTCGAGGTGAAAGTCACGATTCTGTGCAGCATCCCCTGATCCATTGGAGACGAAGCTGCTGCGACGGGAGCCGCCAGAAAGAGCTTCGTAATCGGGATCCGAATCGCTAAAGGAAGATATCGAAGAGGTGGAATGTGATGCGGGAGCGTTGGCGTAGACTAGATGAGAAGAGATGGCACTTGAGGCGTCGGAATCGTCGTCGGAATCTGGAGAATACGAGTAGCCTTCACCGCCTTTACCCACGATAGCGCTATCGGTCTGTGTGCTTTTCTCTACCGCTTCTCGTTTCGCCCGAGTGATCTTGCTTGTTCCGGGGACCTTGGTATTGTCCGCTATTCGAACCCCAAACGAGATTAATGCGCCGGGTTCAATTGTGCAGTTTCTTCCTATGATGGCCCCGTCTGCGATAATTGCTTGCCTCACTACTGATCCGTCTTCTACTGTAACATTGTTCCAGATGTAGGATCCTTCAACAATGGCATTTTTCCCGATTTTGCAACTTCGTCCTATTACACTGCTTCCGACGGTACTTCCATCCCCAATTGCTGTCCCACGACCTAGTACACTTCTGCTCATCACTGTGCTACCTCTAGCAAGTGTGACATTCTCCTCTTCATAGACTTTGCCCCTACCGAAGCGGTAGCTCTGGCCTCGGACGAGATTACTATCCGGACAAAGTGGATATGTCCACCGGTTAGTCACATCTTTAGTGATAGCATTGTACGCTCTTAAACTCTTTACTCGTGCTGCGTATTGGTCGGCTATTATATATGTGTGAATAGTCTTCCCATTTAGTTCGTAGTCTTTGAGCACATCCGATAGGAAACTCTTTCTCAAAGATTGATAGTCGAAATTGTCACTCCAAAGGCCGAGCACATCGAGTGAACAGATGTCTATCGAGCAATCTATTAGATCTTCCCGGATCTCGAGCTCTCCGTGAGACTTGAGTAGTTCCGGGGTAAGCATAACGTATCTCCCATTCTCTCCACCATGGCCCATTTCCTCGTAATGTATACACCTCTCAGCACTAGGGTCTATCAAGAAGACTGGATGTCTTCCCGTGCTCTTCGTTCGATGCTGGACACCCGCCTCCCTCAAGACCATTGTCATAATTGCATTCTTGTCCTTCTCCCGACGGGCTCGGTGTTTCGCCAGAGCAGGTTCGAGGGAAAGATTCGAGACTACATCGCCAGAGACTAGGAGGAAATCACCCACAATGAGATCGCGGTTGTCGAGGTCGCGCATACAATCGCCAACAGAATTTGCGGACGATTTGAGGAGCGTTAAAGTGCGGAATGGGGACGTGGATTTTTTCCATTTTGAGGCGCTGGTAAGAAGAGAGAATGGTTTAGTGACAGAATATGTCAAGTGGCCAATGGCATGGGACTTCTTTACTTAATGTAGTTTTCGACCTGTTCGGTATGAAGGCCACAATATATGAAGATATCTTGAACGCCCGCATTGGCTAGAAATTCAAGGGTATATTCAATTAACGGCGTGTTTGCCAGCGGCAATAGGCACTATATCGAGGCATAAGCATCTTCCTAGCCGGCAGCTTCAGTTCCGGGGAGGAGACGCACTCTTGGCCGTTCCAGTGTGAATGGGATAAAGCGCGTTTCAAAGGAATCAGCGAGGACCTGCCTTGAGTCAATACGGACTGCTGAACACTAGTACCCTGTTGGATGTCCTACTCACGACGGCTTGGAGAGATGCTTCTCTCTGCTCATCTTGGGACTTTTGCTTAGCCTTAACAGCTTTGGCACCTTTGGGCGCCATTATTGCGGTAGGCTGTACGTTGAGTCTAGATGCGTCCCGACCGGATTGCTGTGCATCGATTTTCAATTGAGCGGCCGCGTCAGAGGTCTAGATCCTCACCAAAGTCCACGCAAATTCTAGAATCACGGAACAAAGTGTAAATCGACCTCACACCATTGATCACATGCGATGGGCTACTGGTACATATAGATCCTACATTATCATCCATTTTTGTCTGACTCACAAAATCTTTGACTCATGCCAGTCGCAAATCCAGCATGGAAAGGCCTTCCAACCCGGAGCTTCTTCACCTCAAAGCTTTCCAAGCCCATGCACCAAACCAACCAACACCATGCTACTAAGGATGATTTCCAAGAGTTTTAGATCCACTCAGGCTGCTGGGTAGAGATCGCGGAAAATGATGACTGTCCACCCGATCCCATCACGACGTGAACATAGATTATATACCAATAGGTATTTAACAACCAAAAAACTTAAAATGACTTGAATCACCCCGGTCTCCCTCGCTGCATATGATTCAACGGCAAAGGGTTCGTCTGAGGATATATCCGTTGTCGCTTTTGGTCGTTCGAAAGGTCATCTGCTCCCACTAGCTCTGATATTTGCCGTCGATGCTGCGGTGGCCGAGGAGCGCCAAGAGGAGTGTGAGGTGGCTGGTATTGCATCGGGCTTGGCTCCATGCCATACGGCGGTGGTGCGTTAATCGGTTGCATGTAAGCGTTTGGCGGTCCGCTGTGAGTAGGCGAAATCACGGGAAATTGCCCTGGTGATTGCCAATTCGAAATTGTTGAGGGTGACTGGTTCGGAGAGCTTTCATCCTTAAGGGAATGCCCGGTCGAGTTCTGGGTCATTGGTTGTGGTACCATGGCTTCCATCCCATCTGGCATCTTCTTCAGATGCCCAAGATGCTTCTCAAGCATATTCAAGAGACCTTCCTTGGTGAATGGTTTGGGGAGTACATCATTCATTCCTGCATTGGTCAGCAGATGGCATATTGTTGAGAGTCAGGAACATTACCATGATGAAAGTACATTGAGATGTCGTCACTTCGGATGTTCGAAGTCATGGCAATGATGGGGGTGTGGTCAAATTGCCTTATCAAGTGACAGGCTGACACACCATCTAGATTCGGCATGATGATGTCCATCAACACCAGATCATATTTGGATCCCGCATTCATCTTGTTGACAGCTTCCAAGCCATCGAACTAGAAGGGTCAGCACATCAAGCACACGCTAATGGTCGGAGGACTTACTGCGCTATCTATGGCACAGTGGAAAGAATACAAGAATTTGCTTCCGATTCTTCGACATGTTGGATCGTCTTCAACCAGTAAAATCTGAGGAGGCCGAACCCATCCTGGATCGACCTGGGTACTCTTCTTGCGAGCATCAAGATGAGGTCTACGAGCACCTGGTGGCACTGCTTCTTCTTTCGGTGGCATTGGGTAGGGAATGTTATGAATGTGCTCGCTATACATTGGATCAATGCCGTTGTTATGTCCAACTGGATAGACAACGGCCTCGGGTTCGCCATGTAACTTGGCGTAGCCCATTGATGAACTTGAGCCGGCTGAGGTGGGTGCCCTGGGATGACTGCGAGTTGCCGAATCGGGGGGTGGTGTCGACATCGTTCCGTTGGCACGGTTATGCATATCTGATATGTGCTCGAGGTTCTTATAATTCAACTGGACATCCGCATTGAGATCACTTAACAGCTTCGATGCATTCTGCAGTGGGGACGCAGGCTCATCTTCTAAGGGTGTGATTTGCTGCAGTGCCGGATCAACAGCTGCAGATGGTGCACTGGCCTCTTCCGCATGTGCGTATGGTCCCCCAATCTTACTATCTCGGCGCTGCCTTGCATCCACTTGGTGGAGAAAACTCATGACATTCTGCATTACATGCTCGTGGTTTACAACAGTCTTTTGCACGCCGATGAGTTCTTGCACAAGCATCGAATGATGTATGCTCATTTCGTTATAGCGCTCCTGCAACTGCTGGAGTTGTTGTTGTGTAGCCACAAGCTGGGTATTTACTAGATCCATCTGCTGGGTGGGTAAAGCGTCGTCCACGACCTGGGTTGGTTTTCGAGGCGCGGGGGCTTTTCGACGAATGTTATCCAAGGATTCTTTATTATTCGCCTTGAACTCTGGATGTTTGAATTCCCACGCCTGTTTAATTCAGCTTTGCAAGATAGGTGCCACAAAGGTCTCCACTTACCCCGGAGCCGTAGGGCGATTGCCCGCTTTCTTCATTGTTATGTCGGACCTTGTGGAAGTCGTACTTGTTCAGCTGGCGGACGAAGCTCGCAAAGTTGCTGTGCTTGAAGTGCTTTGGAAGAATAGCCTTGGTAAACCTCTCATTCTAAGACCGAAGTCAGATATTTCCGACGATCCATTTTCGTTGTAACTAATCCTACCTCCAGTACCACGAAGCTATCCCCTTCGTCACCCCATCTCACAACCTGGGAGTAGGTTGGATCCTCGAGCATTCTTCCATGACCGTCAGCATGCCCTTTACGCCAATCGCGGAGGAATGTGTGGGATACGCTGGGTACATACTTGTAGAGTTTTCGCACCTGCATGACAAGAATTAGCCTTTCCTCCTTTTCCGTCCGAAGCTTTGCGGGCAGAAGTCTGCTACTTACAAAGTCGCTCGAGCTATTCGTGCCGACAGCACCGACACCTTGACTCCCGTCCATCTTGTCGTCAATGCGCATCGAATGCGCGATATACTCAAAGACCTAGAACGAGGGGGGATGGGGTGATGGACAAACCAGGAGCGAATGGAAGTATCCACTGCGACCCAAAGATCGAGTAGGCAATAGCGCGGGGAACGGCCGCACTACTTTTCGCAGGTAAGATGGGATTAGGGTAAATGTCATTCCTAAACGACAAGTTGGACTACGATCTTCGCAGTCATTTTTTGCGTAAGCCGGCTCGATAGTGTACAGTGAGATAGATAGATGAAGATATCAGTGTGTCGTCAAATGGATTGATAGCCGTCTTCGGTCCAGCACCGAAATCTCCCCAGATCTTTCTTTCCCTCGGCCTAAAATCGCTGGTGCATCATAATCTAACCGAGAACGCCGTCTGCAGGGAGAGTCCCCATGCTCCCATCACAGCAGTAACGACATCACAAGGAATAGTACCTCCTATATCTAATTCGCATGTTGATACAGAGGTATGTTATCATCACATCTGATAGATACTCTGAATCTCGATGATTCGGATGACAGCCTGAAAGGAGTCTCTTCCCACTGCTTGGTACCCAGTCAGAAGGGAGCTGCCCAGGTTCAGCAACAGAGGGCGCATCGTGCAAGCACCACTTGCCAGGACATGCATAGAGAGTCAGCAGCAACCGCAGAACGGGGAAATGATGTGGCCATCTACTCGATCTGCTGCATGTCAGCTACCGGGCAAGGGCCAATTGTCTCTCTCGCCAGGTCGAACAAGGTGCCCGCCAATCCATGCGAATCTGCACGAGTAAATCCAAGGCGCCTTGACTTTGCATCCGACATTCAAAGTTCCCCCTATGAAAGCTGCCTTAGTTCCACACTAAAGCAGTCTTTGTTCTTACCGGGAAAAGGCCTTCTCAACTGAGTTCAACTCCTTAAGACCCTGGCCAATCAGGGGCGGCAGGCATTGCTGTCCTAGACCCCGAAGTATTGTAGGTACTAGGTACCTGTTCCGTACGACCGCACTTACACCGACCCTCACTAAGGTACTTTTCAGCTGCTAAGCATTGTGCCACCACGACATCCAGCACATCTAGCACATCTAGCATCATGTTCCAAGCCCGACTCAGCAGCAGATTGGCCGGTCGCCTACCCAGAGTGGCCCAAGCATCCTTCCATCAAACCGCGCCGGTATACGTCAAAGTTGGCGACAGCATTCCCGATTTGGATGCGCTTGTCGAGAATTCGCCCGGCAACAAAGTGAACCTATCGAAAGAGCTTACGGGCAAGGGGCTTATCATTGGTGTTCCTGCAGCATTCAGTACGTCAATCCCGGAGTTCAGATCGCCGGATTTCAAGTCTTCCGAGTCTCACTATCATTTCTTTCGATGGCAATCCTCTCAATCAATTCCCATCAAACAAAACTGCCACTTAGATCATGCATCACCACGGTCTCCCAACCTCGCGTCAAGCTACTCAAAACATTTCATGTCTATGCTGGCTGCTTTTCCTGGCTACTTTATGGAACTTTATTACAGTCCTGATATACACAGCTTTACTGCCTCATCTGCATCTCGCTTAACACCTAGCTGGACAAACCACTTACGAGACCCTAGGTCCATCATGCTCCGCAACCCACCTACCCGGTTACATCAACAGCCCTAAATTGAAATCCGCCGGTCAAGTCTTTGTGGTCTCCGTCAATGATCCTTTTGTGTGAGCTTTCACTCGTCTACAAGCCCATATTCCTACCCAATTCTCTTCAAGCAGTCGATCATGCTCTAAACTGTCCTCGCCCCTTTATTACCATGTCTAAACCTTCCCAACCATTCTGTTGCTCTGCTGAAGGTGTTTGCCATCTTTCTATGTTCTTTCACATATGCTGTCACTTTTCCCGGACCCCCGTCGTTCCTGTTACCTATAATCTCACTGCTCCTCACTCCCTTCAAGCCCCTCTGTCCTGGACCCCGATGTATTTCTCCTCCCACCACATTCCCATCATCTCTCAACCCAACAGCTATCAGCCCACCCTAACCTTTTCCCCCACAGTATGAAAGCCTGGGCCTCCTCCCTCGATCCCACGTCAAAAAGCGGCGTATGTCCTCCAATCCGCCGTTTCCACCCACAAACCCCCTTTTCCCGGCCCCCATCTCCCCACTACCCACTAACCCCACCCCCCTTAGATCCGCTTCCTCGCCGACCCCACCGCCTGCTTCACCCAATCCCTCGACCTAGCCTTTGACGGCGCGGCCATCTTCGGCGGCGACAGATCAAAGCGGTACGCGCTACTTGTCGAAAACGGGAAGGTCAAGGAGGCATTTGTGGAGCCGGATAATACGGGGGTGGATGGTATGTACTCCAGTCCTGATATGTCGGACTTAGAGGCAGGGTCGAGATTGATGTGGTGCGCAGTTTCCGTGGCGGAGAAGGTGCTGAAGTGAGGATGGGAAGGGGGCAGGGGGGTAAGAGGGTATCAACAAATCAATCAATCATAGTCTAAAAGGAAAGCAATCGATATGGTTCATACTGGACTTGGGGTTGCAGAGAATCAGTGAATAACCACCCATAGGCCATACACGCCAAAAGAACGATTGGGCCAAGTGGCAATTTGAGTGAAGCAATTCGGAAGTGATCAGATAGATCCCCATGTTCAATACTTCCTATAGCAAAGCCGGACTTGCCGGCGTCGTCGGCGGCTACAATGAGGGATGAGCAGAGTGGTTCCAGAAGCCTGGGAATTTTCACTCTCAATTAAAAGAGTGGTCTGCAATTGCAGGCGGTTTTTGTTTTGCTGAATCGCAGTGGTTTTTTGGCTTCGATATTAGTTTCGCCTGAGAAAAAAACCTATTACAGTACGCTAAAATTACAGAGTACCAAAACATACCTCTCTCGCTGTTTAATCGATTCGCCGATCATCCCCAAATCATCGCGCAGTCCATTATTGCCATTAGTTCAACGGTTTCCCAACCTGCGCACTACTCTGCAAAATCACAATCCCAAACGGATCCCGATCCCGCTCGCTAACCTCCACCAGCACATCATCATCCTCCAGCGCATCCTCCCATTCCGGGCTCAAGTCACTCTCCTTCTCCATCAGCTCCTCCCTCAGCTTCCTCCACTCCTCCCTCAACACCCCGGTCAGCGTCTCCTTCAGCACCCCAGACAGAAACCCGCGCTCCGTATTACTGTGGAACAGCGTGACGACGCACTGACCCTTCTCCGTCGCGGCCAGCGCGTCGTGATGGCTCAGTTCGCCCGTGAACAGCAAGTCTGCGTCGCAGTCTTTCAGGACTGAGTGGCCGCTGCCGGCGCAGATGCCTACGGTGCGGATTTGGATGTCTTCAACCTGGCGGGTTTGCGGGATCGCGACGGGGAAGCCCTTGGGGTTGCCGACGCCGCGGGCGATGCGCTCGATTAGATGGGTTAGGGGTTGGGCGGAAGAGAAGGTGATGAGGCGACCCATGCCGGCGGACTCGAAGCCTGTGGGGGCTGGGGTGAGTTCTGGGTTGTTTGGGGGTGTGGGGACTGTGAAAAATTACCTTTGACGCCAGTGACAGGGTGGATTACTGCGCGGGTATGGTCGGCGGAGGATCTGGGGTGCCTGTGAGTTACCTTGCGGTAATGTATTAGAACACAAGAGATATGACGTACGGAGTCAGGTCTAGATCTGTTTTCTCAGGTTCTGAAGGTTTCGTTGGATATGTAGGTTTGGAGTAAGTGCGCTGTAATGACATCCTTGGTCGCTGCAACCGCTTATGCTGCGGTGTTTTCTCATCTTCATTGTCTTTTCCATCTCCACTTTGCTCTACCAACGGGTCCTTCTTCGACTCGTCTTGGTTGTTGCTCGAGTCCGTATTCATAGAATTCGTCTCCGATATCTCCGGATGTGCTGTTCTCGTAGCCGGCTCAGGATTCGGCAGGGTGCCTGTTACAATATCTGCTAGCCAGTCGCCAAGCCCTCCTGGCGCTGCGTCGACTGCCGTGTGGGGGCTGTAGACCTGGGAATAGGGGATGAGCAGACGGCCCGGAGCCTGATGGTTGGAGTTACTGTACGCTTATACCCTCGAGTGCTAGCCTTAGTAAGGATTGTTGGTGGGAGTCTGCCAAGGTGAGGCTTTTCAAGCCCTTGAAGATTATGGGATCTAGATCGCGGTCAGCGAAGGCCTTGATGTTACGTTAACAGCGATGGGTGTCTGTACGGTATGCGACAACAACGCAATCTTTGCGCTCGATTGCCTCGTCGGCCACAGCTTTTGTGAGATCAATCGTAAGAAGTACTGAGTTCATCTGCCGCCGTATTGGATCGAAAGGAGCTTCTAGAAGTACTTCAGGAGACATATAGGCACGATTCGTCCACTAGCCTCATCACTCTGACCACGCAATACTTACATCCCGTGTTATCAAAGCTCTTGTCCGCCAAGGCTTCCGGATACCTACGAAGTAAACAAACAATTAACAATCGGTCCATTGGTATCCAGCCCGCATGTACTTACAACTTTCTTAAAGAGCTAATGACCGCCCTTGTGAAAGGGCTGGCCTTGTCGGTAGTATAAGTGCTCATCTTCACTATCTGCTTCAAAGGTGAGCGGAACATGGAGAGAAGAGTTGGTAGAAAACGGTTTCATTCTATAACGATCGAGGCCCTTCGGAGCTATTTCCACCCTTGCAAAACCTGATCGGTAGCGATAACTTTAAATTGCGGATCTACGTCAGATCTCATGTAAGCACCCGAGCGAAGATCTCTCGCTAGATGGAAACTCGAATCCTCATCAATACTTCAATCAATGCAGCGCTTCATCAACCCGCCAAGATTTCGCCATGTTCAGAGGCTAGCACAGTTCCAGCAACCTCGAATAGGTCGGTTTGCCAGTATGAGCGCCGCCGAGACAGACACCCAAGCTGCAGAAGCCGCGAATACCTCTGGCGTTACCCCCGCTACCCTCAAAACTACTCTCACAGAAAAGCTTGAAGCAAAACACGTGGACATCAATGATATGTCTGGTAGGTTTCTGTGTTGTGGTCAGAATTTTAGGTTTCTATGAATGCTAAATCAAGAACACTCTCAGGTGGCTGCGGTCAAGCATTCGAAGCCATCATCGTTTCTCCTCAATTTACAACGAAAACCACACTCGCACGGCATCGCCTCGTAAATTCCGCTTTGAAGACCGAGATTGCTGCGATACATGCTTGGACACCGAAGTGCTTTACACCCGAGGAATGGGAGAAGAGGCAGGCTTCATAAAGTGTTGGAAGACCTCAACAGTTTTAGGGACTCAATTCTCATGGTAGCCGATACAAGATGTTGCTCAGCGACAGGAAGCCGACAATATTCGCGAGCAGAGAGGACAGGGTACCTTGATAAGTTTTGCAAAGAGCATGATTAGCGAAGTGGAAATACACCTATCAGTCTACGTTTAAACGGCTACACGGCATTAAGCATTCGATAAACATCTACAACGATATCATCTTGTTGAGCACATCTAAAAAAGTAGGATTTGCATCACTCAGGAAAACAGAGAAATCTCGTTAGGAAAGGACGACTCTATTGAATGCATCTTCTAGCTCTCCAATTCTACCGGTTATGGGTTTTCTACTCTGCTATTTTTTGTTCGCTGAATATCTGTGATGCGTTTGTTCTCCCTCCCTTTTACCTTTCAATCATCCGCCAATTGCACCCTGTGATGACGTTGCTTCAGGTGAACTCTGTGAAGATACTAGCTTCATACTTTGGGTGGTACTACCTTACGAAATGCTGTTCGTGCAATATGCTGTATCTCATTGCTTCTCCGACGGAAGAAGTAGAGAAAGAACTAATTACCGACTAATATCGCCCTCCCGCATGATCGGAGCGAAAATTGTGTGGCGCAAGGCCCAGGCTGTTGAGCTTCGAGCGCAAATAATTTCGGACGGCGACAAGATCCTTCATCATAAGATACTATATTCTTGGGAATGGACCACTAAACCGTATTGCCGTACAAAGTCGTTAATCTGGAAGGCGTGAGCAATTCTAAATATGTTTGTATCAAGGAGATACAAGGTCGTGAAACTACTTTTAGAACTGGATTTGCTATGGGAAAGTTGCTGAAACAATCCGAATTATCTTCCCAGGCGTTCTTTGGAGTGGCGTGCGCCGACGTGGTCTTGGGCTTCGGTGAAAGGGACCATCAGATACCCTTTGCTGGACGTCACGCCCGAGTATAAGGACTACAAGCCAACCTCTGGCATCACGAGCCCTTCAGACGATTCAAGTGCTAGGTGAAGATCGGCATGGTTAGGTCACAGCCGCATCAATATGGCTTAAGGGCGATGGATGGTGGGTATCCGTTACCATGAAATCTAGTTCGCCCACTGAGCAAGCAGGGAATCTATAAAGGCAACCAGCATGAAATCGGCGTTTTCAAGCCAGAGTCTTCCTTCCCACGGAGTTGTCATCTGTATTCGGACAGCCTACTCACAGACCCAGAGATTCGTCTGCTTCATGCTGGCATCAATTCTCTTAGAAGGCGAGTCAGTCGGGATTCTGTACAAGCGCATCGGCCATGGCACTCTGAGGCCCTGTCAAGAATGATGCAACTTTCTGGACCCAGGCGGATTTGGACTCGTAAGTCGAAAAGCACAGCGAACATGTCGGATTAGTCAGTGACCCTGGCGATGTAAAATTTTTGTGCAATCTGACTGCGTTGCTGAGACAGCTTCTGCGAATACTTGGGTTGAAGAAAGGCGCTAGTCCACCCAATTTGCAAGTTTTAAGTATTCTCCTATCATAGTTACCTTACCTGTAGCTTAAAGCCTATCATGTAAGGCCTGGAGAGACGCACCTACTGGGATGAGTGTTTGAATATCACTACTATAAGTTCGACTCCCATTGGTGCTGCTTGTGCGACTCATGTGTGTGTTTCATCCCTTATTTTCTCCAACGATAGAACCATTGCTAGCTTAATATCGTAACCTCAATAGCTTCTCGTCGTACATCTTTATCTCACATGTGGAGATCTGTACTCTATTTCTGTTCACGCCCGTCCCTCTCCAAGTCTTCGACGAGGCAGAGCCGAGTCATCCATCAAAACTTTGCATCTGGTACTATTTCATGCTCAAAGCGAGGCAGAGCCACGATCATGCCCAAAGAGCTTTCATCCCGTTTATTCGAGCTCCATTTTCCACGCTCCCAACGCTGGACCAGTGTACCAAGTTATAGGAAAGCAACACAGGTGCTTTCGACACCGAGGATCATCTTCTAAGACCGCGTTTGAGCGCCTTACCGTTTCGAACCCAGATTTCCAGATTACATCGCATATAGAATGATCCTACTCTACGACAACATTCCCAACGGGCCACAAGTTTCATTTCTTCGGATACGCCGAGCCGCAAGCGAATTCCCTTTCTATTACTATCTAAACCTCATCTTCTCTTCAAAACCCATCCTCATCACTATCTCCCCTCCCCATTTCCCCCTTCCCCCTTTCTCCCCCCCATCACCGCCCACTCTCCGGCAACTCAAACCTCCCCTCCCCCCTAATCTCCCTCACCTCCCTCCGATACGTCTCCGTCTCCTCGGCCTCCGTCCACGTCTGCTCCAAGCAGCGAAAGCAAAACTGCTTGCACGTCTGCGTGGGCGTCTGCAGAACAACGCACTCGCGCTTTTCGTGGCGGAAGATGTCGCAGTAGATCCATTTGCGCTGGTTGACGAGGTTGCAGCAGGGGTGCAGGAGGTAGTGCCATGTGCACATTGTGAACTGGTTTGTGGGACTGTGTTGTTTTTTGGGGGGCTGTAGTTATGGACTGTTAGGGTTGGGAATTTTGTGCTTGTGGAATGGTGGAAAGGGAATGAGGACTGGAGAGTTGAAATGGTTTGGTTTAAATGGGCTGAGCTTTAGGGGAGGGGGGTTGGCTATGGTTCTTGACAGTGACAGTATGAACATTTAGACCTAGGTCGGAACAGAGGGCCGCGAGAACGACTCGGGGAACTTGAGAACAGTGGAGCGGACGGAGAGCTGATGGATCAGATGTCGGCCAAAAACAGACCGAAGACTTCAGAACAATGCGAAAACTCTCACTTGTCCAGGATATAGGACATAAAGAACAACACCATTATCTCCAACACCACCCTACACATTTCCATCCACGCCTAACATTGCAAACCGCCCATCCCCAGTCCGCTTTCTCAGGAACCCTGTGAATGAAGCGGGAGAAAACTCCCATTTAGGTAGATGCTAGAGATGGTAATGGCACAAAAGATCGCATTTACCGGAAGAAAGGTGGGAAGGTCGCCAGATGCAGGATTTGAAGCGTAGCCTCTGTGTTTTCGAGGAATGCTCTCTGGAGAATTAGTCGCTCACTATCTCTTTTCCGCTTTGCCGCTATTTTTCTCGATGCCTTGCAGTGCAGCAAGTCTCATACTGGAGTCGAGGACCTGCGCGATGGAAAAATACCTGTTAGAGGTACACCGGACACGCTTCGAGTTCCAGAGAGTTTTCGATACAAACATCTTTCATCAGCTGCCAAGTATGAATCCTCCCTCCTCATAGAATGAACATTCGGTCAAGCCATCCACAAATGCCATGCTATTTACTAGGAAGACGCCTCGGAACCGCATGCGCCACACTCAAAGCCAGACAAAAAATTCGCCTCTCGTACATTCAGGAAGTACCCACCCATCCTCATTATCATTAGAATAAGCCCAGCAAATCCTCATTAGTCTTCTTCCCACCATCCGCCAACTGCTGCTGCGGTGGCGGCGGCTGAGCGCTGGCGCTCATATCCAACCCGGCAAAGCCTGACATAACATCCTGGTAATTTCCGTTCGTCTGGCCCATACCGTTCGACAAGCCCATCAGATCGTCCAGATTGTTGCCGCCGGAAGTTGGGGGCATGGTTCTTTCGGCTGCGCCGGGTGAGCCAACTCGTTGGGGCGTGCCGGCAAGACCTTCCAGGCCTGACATGCCTGCCGCTGGGGATTTCTGGGTCGATGCAGGTGCGGCACCGTCAAAGTCAATGTCGAGGAGGTTTTCGTTGTTGGTTTGGGCCGGAGGGGGGCCGCCCGAGACGGCGGCTGCGGCGGCTGCTGCTGCGAGGGGGTTTTCGCGTGCATTTTGCATTTGCTCTCTAAGGTCTTGTATTAGCATTGCTGTATAGAGATACCCAGACTAATCTTACTCTATGGCTGCTTTCTGTACGGCATCTGCGCCATATCTGCCTTGACCGATGAAGGACTCTGGTGGTTTGTGGTAGACGGAGGAGAGCGTTGAGAGTTCGGTGAGAAGTCGATCGAGTAGTGCGGATGGTAATGATTGGATGGTGGTGGTGATAGGAGGTTTATCAGAGAGGACGACATTTTGCGCTGTTTCGGGATTGCTTGAGAGTAACCGCCAGTAAACGTACGCTCGATCTCGCACGTCTGGGTTGTCGTTCTCTGCGGTAGCTGCCTGGAAGATCTTCTGCACCAAATTTTGTGCTTGGGGTTGATCCGGCTTCTTCAGGAAGTACTTGACAACAGCAGTCAAAATTTGCAGTTGCGTCTAGATTTTGTTAGTAGCAATTCCTGCAAACGCCATTGAAAGGAATACCTGTGTAAATTCTTCCATGAAACCATCCACAAACCCAGAGAGAATGTCGCCGGCATTGCTAATTTTCTCTGCGTACTCCCCAACAATCCATATCAGCGAACCCCGTGCGTTTGGCTCGTCCAATTCGTCAATACACTGGCAGAGTGTAGGTATTATGCCTTCGTAACCAGGGTATTTCCGGAAAATGTCTTTGATTACCACGATTGCTTCTTGAACCACGTAATTCACCTTGGTATTAATAAGATCTAGTAGAGTATTGACGCACTTCTCGCTCCCGCTCTCAATCTTAATCGCAACCTGACCTATTGCTTTTACGGCTCGCTTCACGATATCCATATCGACCTCCAAAGCATATTCTTTTAGCTCAGCCAGTAGTTGATCGACATTTTTATCGTTGGCAATCCGTACCATGATCTCTAGCTTTTCGAATTTGATATATGAGGGATCGTCATACTTACAAAAGAAAACTCGTAGCTCTTTACTTAAAATATCAGGCTGCTTTTGAAGAAGAAGATCGATATTTCGGAGGGCAACATATTGTACTTCTGGTGGCGAAGCTACAAGAGTCACTGCGTGGTATTAGCATTGCATCTCTCAGTGCGCAGTGGTTCTTCAAACCTAAAGGAGGGGCCATCTTCTTGAGATATGATCTTGCTGCCTCCGGACTGATATATCTCATGTGTAGGAAGACAGCTTTCACTGCGGCAAGAACGACGCTGGGATTGACATGCTGAAATTGTGGTGAAACTCTTTCACAGATATGCTCCGCCTCTTTCACATCCGATGCTTTATAATCTGCTAATGTTGTAAGGATTGTTACTCGTCCCCATTCAGTGCATTCATTGAGCGCCATGAGCATTTTCTTAAGCGTATTCGGTGATATCTGTAAGGCTTTGGTCTCTGGTGCCACTTCACTAATTTCTGCCAGAGCTGTCACAGCATTCGCAACAACCATGGGGTTTGGATCCCCCATCATTTCTTGCAATATTTCTAAGAAGCCATTTTCTAAGCAGAGCGCCGGGTTTATATCGAATAGTTTGGCAACGCATATTGCAGCTGTCTTCCGGACGTAGGGTGATTCATCACGTAAGGTCTTCCTCAGCGGCTCCTCCATGTAATCCACAATCTTGTCCACCCTAATGCAGCCCATTGTTCTTATCGCTAGCGCACGTACGAGAGGATTCGGGTCTTCTGAGTCTTGAACAAAGGTATTGACTGCCAAGATGCAAAGGTCTGGATGTGATTTGGCATAATTCCTAATCCTACATAAGCGAGCCTCCAAAGCTTGGGGATTGTTCGGAGAAGGTCTCTACGCACATAAGATACAAATACACGAGCTTCTTTTGGTCGAGATCGGCTGTCGCTATGTTTTTCAAGACGTCAGGGAAAAGCGCCGAAACGTCTTTGCCCAAGGTCATGGACATAATCGTCTTCTGTATAGCTTCCTTCCTATGGTATGTTCAGCGGAGCTTCAAGGGGTAACAGTTTGGCAATGCACACCGCTCATACGCGTACTGCGATCTGTATTATTAGACGATCAGCCAAGTCTACATACAGCTGCCGCAATTCCTTACACCAGGCCTGCCCTAAGCTCAAACGTCTCCCCCTTCCTTGGGGCTGCAAAGGCACCCTTAAGTCTGTTTACCGCCATGGCCTGCTAACACGCTGAAGGCTGCGACCAAAGCCGCGCCCTCTTCCAACTCTTCAAACCCCAGCGCCTTAAGAGAGTCGACAAATTCGCTGGGAGACTGGCTCACTGCAATCCTGACCGGCTTTTGGCTGAGGTGTGCACTTGATTTAGTGTTCTTCCGCAAAAGCAGACAGTAAAGTAGAGGGGTTTAGCCGGTTCTGGATGCCAGGATGGTGAGGAGGTAACGTAGGTACTGTTTGCAGGGTTGTCTTGAACGTTGAAAGTTTGGTGTCATGTCGAAACGGCCGCTAGTTTTCCGGAGCATGGAGGGTTCTCTTGTCACTTCAAGTCATGAGAAATTCACGAATTTTGCAAGAGACTTGGCCCTTAGTCGGACTTTGACTGCATGGTAAGGCAACATGATCAAGATGCTAGATCTTAGTCGGGACTGACTCAAATCAAGGCCAATCTACCTAATCTTCGGCGTCTCTTTGTCGATGCAAGGACAGAGGCAGAGGAAAGTTCGTACTCGAGAAACGCTGTATGTCTCTTTGTATTTTCCTTGGTGCACTACAGCTACTGATTATTTTGTGATAGTTCTATAACTTGATTCTCTTCATGTCCTCCGTTGCCGCATTCAGTCTGATTGCACAGCGTATGAGCGGCGGCAAAAACGCTCTTAGACACTAATGCATCATATGTGGATGCAATACGCTCAACAGCCTAAGGACCTGCTAAGCCAGAGCTTTCGCCCAGTATCATAAACAAGTGAGAAGCATAATGATCTCTGGTGGTATGTAACGCCGACTGCTTGGGTAACAATCCTACACTGACCGCCAATGCGCGAAGGTTTGGAAACAATCATCAATCAGTCTCTTCACCGTCGTCGTCATTCAAAAAATCAAGTTCTTTGAGACCCTTGGCCAGCCTCCTCTTTGGTCTGTCAGTCTCCTCTTCATCAGACTCCGCTTTGCCCCATTGTTTCGCTCCCGCCTGCACTGCTTCTAAGTCGGCTTTCAACTCCCGCTCTTCCCGAATTTGAGTGGCCTTTTCGATTGAGAACCTGCCAGTCATGCCAGCATCTGTCAACATCTCTTTTAGATGTCGAATCTTCGCTTTAGCAGTGTCGTATGGAGCAAGCTCTCTGTGCCACAGCTTGCGGATGCCACATTTCACCAACCATCCTTGTAGGCGCTTGATTTCTTCAACATCCGGATCTGTGGGCTGTTCGGTCGCTTTTGCACCTTTCGACCTCCCGGTCTTCTTCGTCTTGGGCTGTTCAGACCCAGCACTCCGACGTTGCCTTTTCGGCTTTGGCGCTTCATCCAGCACCGCTGACATCTCGCTCTCTGATTTAGCAACTACATCGTCGCTCGGGATAGACTCGCGCTTCGAGGCGCTAAAGGCTCTATCGACTTTCTCAAGCTCCTCATCCGCCACTTGCGAAAGAGACGAGCTTGACGTTCGCGCACGCTTCTCGGCTTCAGTTATCGGGCGCTTAGTCGTTGGTTTCCTAGACTCAGCACCAGATTCCATGTTGTCTGATTCATCCTTCTTCCGACGCTTCTTTAGTCCCGGTTCCCCTACGGATGCACGCTTCTTCCCCTTGACTGGGGCTTTCGATTTCTTAATCGCTTCTCGTTTCTCTGGAGATGCCTCAGGGATACCAGAGTGGGGAGGCGGTTGCGAGGATGGAGGTTCATGTGATTGAGAGTCCTGGAATCTCTGTGAGTGGTAGAAGTATTGGTGATAGCCAGTCAGTTACCTACAACTTCGGACTGGACTACATCCTTGCTTTTCTGATTCCAGTCGCTGTGTGCCTTGAAGAAGCCTTCCCGCAGATCCAGTTCCTCCTCCACAGCTTTGCGAACCCTCCTGATTGTCAGGTCTTCAAGATTCCCTACCTTATAGATTTGTCTTACTGTTTCGCGTAGCGCTTTTTCTAATTTCAAATTTGAGGGAGTGAAATTATAGCCTGAACTTTCTGAGTCATCGGACATGTTGCTGATACTCGTACTGAGCGAAGTCGACTTGCGGCAGAAGAGAAGATATCTTGGTATCGTACAATTGTAAATTGAACTCCGTGATGCGCGTGTTGAGCAAGAGACGCGCCGAGGAGGCCAATTTAGGTGTTACCCCACAAAAGGGTCGAGTAGGTAAGCGGATACTAGTTTAGGTGAGAGCTAGCGATGTACTAATACTAAGTGGTATTTTACTATGTAGTCCATCATTCAGCTCTCAAATTCATATATCTTCGAGTCAGTCCTTGATGACACCCTTTTCTATCTCCCACTCTGCATAATCTCAGCGGTTCTCGTCAAGACTACGGTTTGCAGGAAAACTGGTAGACTTCTGCAATGTACCAGGGGGCTCCCTGTTTTCGATTTCGTTGAGCCTGTCTACAGTAAAGCCTCGGAGGCGGACGAATACAATATGTCGGGCCATGGCAGTCACAACGCTCTCCATTTTCCATTCCTTGAATTACCTTCAGAAGTCCAGATACAAATTCTGGAGTGTCTTAGAGTGCCTTCCCAAATTGCATGCATGCTAGTCAGCCATGATTTCTACGACATCATCAACCACATTCGGAAGAGAGACACTTCGAACAACCCTCTAAAAGATCGTTTATGGAGGAGACTAATACCGATGCTGTGGTGGAAAGGGGGAACTGGACTTCTTACAAAAGACCCTATGTCCACATGGACACATGGACAGTCCGGTTGGTAGGCTTTCAGCTACCAACGACCACACTACAAATGAACCAAAGACTCGCCTAATCCTACCTTGATAAGTCTTTAAGCTAGCGCCAAGTCGTCAGATGTAAGTTTGGGGGTGCGAAGGTTTCTTGGTCAAGCTGATGAAAACTTCTAGGGAGTTAGAAGTCAAGAAATAAGTTTTGGAGGGTGAATTTGGTGGTCTAGGCCATCCGCAAAATGTTCTCCTCCATTTGAGTGCGTTGCGTTTTCTCTGCTGGCGATAAGGGAATATGTGAGAAGAGGAGAGACGACGGAGGAGAAAACAAGGAACGTCATAAGTGGCTTGGTGCTGATTTTCAAAAGGGAGCTTTTCAAACTGAAGAAATCGCTGAGATGATGTTCAAAATTGCTATCACATTATATTTAATGAGGAGGAATTACCCTTAGCTCGTTTCATGGAGCAATGTGTCGCTCAGAAGAAAAATCTGACTTTGTCTTAATCTCTGTGAGGATTCAAACCTGACTTGCACTCCCAGCATGCGCTTCCGCTATCTTGACATTTATTTTCGACAACTCGTCGTATAGCTTCCACTTCAAAGGCTGTTTCTTTCGAGCCAAACACCGTTTCCACTTCCTTCGAGAGAGCGACCCTTTATTCACTATGGGCAAATCGGTCTGGCTGATATTTACCTACCTATGTTATGAGCAGCGACGTCAGGTACGTCACCTCCCTTTTCATTATTTCCCTCATGATAAAGGCACCACTGTTTGATCACGCTCTCGAGCAAAGATATGTGCCATTCCTCGATGTGGTTGATGTTTGAAGTTGTAATAATTGGGTCGTTCAGCACGGGTGTGTCCCATTACACTTGCTTATCGAGCCTATGTGTACTCTCAAAATCCCCAGCTTTTCTCGCGCCAACCCCATCCACAGCTACATCACTTCACATCACCTCACACCGTCCCAATCTATGATAGCTCCACAACTACTTGGCGGTGTTGAAAGCACAAGGCGATGGATTGGTAAGGACATTAACGCCGCCCTCCAATGGGATAAGAAGAAAATCCATGCTCTTCTTATATCTACCCCTGTGCGGAAAATCTTCGAGAAGCACAATAAAGAACATCTCACAAAGGAGGAAGCTCAGTCTGCTGCGTTCCATGGACCAAACCGAAAGGTCATCGTATCAGCCCCTACTCCCCACGTCCCTTATGACCTTAAGTCTTTTTTAGAAAAGAAAGTTCCAAGCTGGCTAGCTATTAGTATTACTTCTTAATAACAAAATTATCTTCATCTCCTTTAAAGGAGAACTTCTTTATCTACTCCTCCCTTTTTAGTATATATACAGTAAAGTACCTCCCCTTTTCCCCCTCTCTAGTATTCCCTTCTCCGCTCTAGAAGGCGTACCTCCTTTTACGCCGCCCCCTTCTACCGAATACCCCTTTTTCCAGCCCGCAGGCTGTTAAGGCTCTCTTATAAGAGGTAGAACTTTAGACCAAACGTACCCATCTCTCGCTAATGTGTAACTGCATGAAATTTCGCCAGCTCCTTGGACAGTCTGCTGTCATGATACCTACGCGGCGAGCAGAATCTTGGAGGTTTTCAATCACAAAAAGATACATTCTCTGTGTATCTTCTGCGATTAAAAGCAATTCTAAGAGTTTCCGTTTGAACATCTCCTCGAGGGGTATACTGTTTCTCGGACATTGAGATATGTTTAGAGTTCCATCTACAGAATCCCCCAGCCTCCAAGATCCATTCTCCTCAAGGCCAGGAACCGCAGTAATGCTATTGGGTAATAAAACTGGAAGGTAGAGATGTAGCGCCTTTGGGTAAGAAAATATCTCGTTTGGACGGGATTGGTTCCGAAGGAAATCTAAAAAGTTGATCGCTTGCCCTGTTTCCGGTTCCAACAAGATTTCCTTCGCCAGAACTCTGAGGACACCGTAAATATCCCGGTTGGTAATGTAAAACCGCACTCCTTCTGACCCTTATATACCAACACAGTCAGCCTGATGAGCTTTACTGCAACAACCTACTGCCCAAAATTCTTCCCAACTGCCTCAAAGACGTATCATTAATTTCTTCGAGTCAAGATGGCAACCTCATCTGCCTCTCCAGACGTGGAATCACTTCTTGATCAGCTGAAAATCCTAGAGAAGCATCCCTTAGAAGATGAGAATTTGAGAGAGCGACTCTATGAAGCGACCCGGAAGCTGAATTGGGCGTTGGAAACCCCTTCCATGACCATTCAGCGCATGATGTATACAGTGAGGATTTCCCCGGCGCGAGAATGTCTCGTAGACTAATTGTCATCTCGCTTTACTAGCCTCTACAACTCATCATGGCCAGGACCGCCAACGACATGGAATTGCTTGATATGCTTTCCAACAGTAGTTCACCAAGCATGAGCACCGACCATCTTGCTAAAGCGAAAAATGCCGATCCGATTCTATTAAGTAGGAGCTTTCCCTCCATTATGCTACAGGTTTCCTTGATACTAACTCACCTGAGATTCAAGAACGTTTGCTAGCATATCTTGCGTCAGTGGGCATGATTGAGGAGGTAGCTGAGGATGAATGGGCTGCCACCAACATCACCAAAGCGCTCGCTATTCCAGGCTATAAAGCTGGTCTTCGTCACAAGTACGTTACTTAATGAATCAGTTTTTGATCTTGATTAACCCATGTAGTCTTGACGAAACACTGTCATCCTGGCAAGCCCTTCCCTCCTTCCTCAAAGACACGTCCTACCAAAATCCCTCGGACAGCCTGCATACCTGCTTCCAACGCGGCCATAACACTGACCTTCACGCATTCAAGTGGGCTGCAGCTCACCCGGCATCATTCAAGAATTTCAATCTATGGATGACAGCATCTCGGATGGGAAAACGGAGTTGGCTGGACGAATTCAACTTCGAACAAGAGGTGGCATCGAATTCAACACCTGAAGAAGTCATATTTGTGGACGTGGGTGGCGGTATAGGCACCCAATGTCTCAACCTCCGTACACATTTTCCACACTTAAAGGGCCGTGTGATATTGCAAGATCTTGCAACACCCATTAAACAGGCGCTGCCGGTGGATGGGATGGAAGCAATGGTGCATGATTTTTGGACCGAGCAACCTGTCAAAGGTCTGTTCCACTCAAAGCAAAATCGAAAACACTGCCTGACCTCAATTCCTAGGCGCGCGCTCCTACTTCCTCCGGAAAGTGATGCACGACCACCCCGACGAAAAGTGTATCGTCATCCTACAGAACATAATGAAATCTATGGGCCCATCCTCGGTTATTCTCATCGACGATATGATTCTGCCTACTCGAGGCGTGCATTGGCGCGCGACACAGATTGACCTGACCATGATGGCCAGTCTTGCTGCGATGGAGAGAACGGAGAATCAGTGGGTCGCTATGCTGGATAAGGCCGGCTTGAAGATTATCAAGTTGGTGGTCTATAATAAGGATTTGCATGATACGATTATTGTTGTCCTGCCGAAATGAGGGTCTCGGGAGGCAATGTGGGCTTGAGTTTTTGGGTGTCAGAAAAGAGTCAATACAGAGTGATATCAAAATCAACAAACCAATTTCTTTTTTCGTTAAGACCAGTGCATAAAGTTAGAATCTCTATGTCTTGAATTAGATCTATATATAAAGCTGTATCGTTCGTCGTAAATCGAGCGTTTACTCCTGAATAATATGCATTTATATAAGGCTAACCCACTAGTTACGGTTAATTAGATGGTCATTTAAGAGATGATCTATTGACTGGAGGAGCAATCGAAGGGATGACTGTCCAGATCGCCGAGCACCTGGTTTACTAGATATTCGATTGACTCGTTGATAGAATGATGAAATTGCAACAAAACGGGGATGTCTTGAGCATCGGGTCGCACTCTGATTTGTCTGCCTTCGGCGTTCGATAGAAAGCCATTCAAAAAGTTGATTCAGAGAGCCAGCTTGACAACAATGACTCTTCGATTGACAACATGAGCGCTTTGACTTATCAGTGGGAGTGAGAATAGCATGAATCTTATGGATCAAGCAGATGGTCTGGTTGTGGATAAACTTCTTGAAATGCTCACTTTATGGATCATTGCCCGATTTACGAAGATGATAATATGATGATATGGATGATATTGAAGCTCGAGTTCTAGCAGAAAACTCTAGAAAGGCAGATTGCCATTTAAAGAGTGCCATCTGTTCCATACTTCTAAATGAATGGGCCGAAAAGGTTTGTTGACAAAGTTTTTCTACAGAAATCTGTGAGATTACTTATACTTATTCTTTTCTTTCCGTCTTCGGACTGGTCACAAGTTACCAGTAGGCATGATGACATGAAGGAAGCCATGGAGGGAACCATGGAGGGACTTCTCTCTATCAGCATCCACCGCGTAAGGAAGATCGTTCAGCATGCGGAGCCAAGTATACACACTCCCTTCAGAATATCAACCCACACGCTATCCAATTCAAACCTCGCCGCATTTGCGGTCAGGATATTCATCAGATGAGCCGCAGAGCTTGCGAGAATATACATCAGCTCACTTCAGCCTGTCCCAAAGATCTCCTTCCTCTCAAAGCCCAACGAGCGACTCGAGCAGTACAGACTACAGTAGACCGAGAGGTCTGAGGTGTGCGACGTGCAAGGCAGCGGGACTAATCTTGCCTACTGTTATGGTCTATTTCATTCTGGGTCAAGATAAGAGGTGCGTGAGATGGTGGTGAGGTGCAGCGGCTTGAAAGGGGTATGATAACGACTAGCTAAAGGAGCGTTGTACTGGCCACTTTCGCTTTCTTCGATCCCTTTTCCTTTCCCCAGACTCGAGAAAGAGCCCGCTGGGCACGTCAGCTCACTTCCCCGATCTGGCGTCTCCCATGCCGCTCGCGTGCCATTCAGCCTCACGCACTCAGTTTTGAAAATGACCGAGCGTGGAGACGGCTAAAAAGAGACGGGACGGATAGGAGGAAGCCCTGAGCCCAGAAAAGAAACTAAAACTAGGCAAACCATTAACTCTCTCGCGTCTCGAGTGCGCAAGGTCTGTACAAACTAGGTCGGTCAAGGGTAAATGATCTACAGTATTACATCTCAGCTGCCTGCTGCGCGGCTAGTGATTAGTTTCCCGTACAAATGCATACAAGGCTACAGTGTGTTACATATGCGCTTGGACATCCAGCAACAGCGACAGCAACAGGCAGACGCGATGAAGCCAACACCCTGGCTGGCTGCCATAGCCTAGCCCAAGGAGATATGCTGGCCAGAGTTACCCTGCCTTGGATGCATGGTTGCCTTGAATAGCACAACTCGAGAGCCGGCTTCAGTTAGCCGTATAGGCTAATAAATTCTCCAAGATAAAAGGTCGACAGCGCGCAAGCTTGACATTCTCAGCTCTGGTCTCAAAAGCTTCAACTTTGTTTCGAGGTCCATCGATTGCCTACCCGCAAGGTCAGTGTAGTCATGTCTTCAGCGGCTTTAAGCTCTCAGGGGACGATACCTACCCCGGAGCAGGTTTGTGCTGCGGCTAAGGCAGTCGGCTATGCCCTCGGGGATCAAGACTATGCCCTTGTCGGTGGGGCTGCTTGCGTGCTTCTAGGTTCTACGCGGGCTACGGAAGATGTGGACATTGTCGTTCCTAAAGGCAACACACCAGCCGCCAGATCGCTCCTGAAACAGCAGAATAAGTACTTCGATGTTGCAAACAAAACACTGCATACTACGTATAAGAGCACACCACTGGTGGAAATCGAGATTATAGCTCCTCCCGCATTGTTCAAGGAGGCATTTGATGCCTCTACACCCATCATCATAGTTGAAGGCGCGAAGGTTCTTAAGCCGGTGTTAATACTGAATGCAAAATGCCGTTCTATATTAGGACGGGCAGAAGAAAAAAAGAAGAGATGTGACGCGACGGACATTCAGTTTCTTCTGTCGTGGTGTGCAAGAAACCATGCTTATCCAACATCAGAGGAAGTTCCAAATGCCAGCAAACAATTCGTTTCATGGTTCATTCAAAGATATGGTGGCAAAGATTACTGGACGAATGCGCAGTACGACCTGGAAATTGGTCTGTTTCTATTGTCGCTAGTTCAATCTCCGCCCTGCTAACTGACATTCTGGCAAACAGGGACATTCTGAATTTCTCTTGAAAAGTGGAGGATGGATGCAATGGAGATCCGTCGAACCCTCGAACGGAAAACCAGGGTCCTCTGCTTTCCATATTCTTTATCGTCCTTCTACCCTCGGTCATCGTTTCCCTGCCTTAGGGCCCCCGCAAATCCATCACTGGTCTTCCACATCCCCGACAGCTTCCTCTTTCATCTTTCCCATTTTCTATGCTATCTGGTCCCCTCGAATGAAACGACGGGTGGAGGAAGTGATGCCAAAATTCGCGCCTGTACTTCCTCGTTGAATAGATCTTCGTTGTCGCGAGCAGCGGAGCATTCCTGGAGTTGATATTCTCCTCGTCGCAATACTCCTCGGATAGTACGTTGATAATCTATGAACTGTATAGTCCCAGTGGACATCGCCGACAGCGAGTCGAAGTGATATTGTCGATGCTCGTACTTTAAATGCTCGGCGAAAGATCTCTCCTTTACAGCGGTATACAAGTAGAGATAGGATACCTGGCAAACCAAGTGACCCCAAAGCATGCTATTGTTGGAAGGAGCGTCCAGTAAACTGTCTATTAAAGCGTCCAGTAGCCCCGGTAGCGGGGGGAAGAAAGTCGTAGTAGAGCCGTTAGAAGAGTATTGGCAATGTTCTGGTAGGGTGAAGTTCCAGTCTGCGGCTGGAAGGACAACAGTAGTCGTTGGCCCTGGTGGCTCTTTACTCGGCAGTGGTGGCGGCTCCGTACTCAGCATCCCAGTATCTGATCGCGCTTTGCCAGAGTCATCTTTCGGAGGTATCAAGCAGTGCTGTGCACTTTCTACAATCGCATTTCCAACTTTGGCTTGCTCTTGCTCAGCTAGAGTCCATCCTTGCTGCACAAGCACCTCGGCGGCCTCGTCGATGTTCGGTACGAGTATGTATAGATTGAAGACAATGGTGGGAACACCGTAGTGTCCGATAGCGTCCTCGAACCACACTACACACGGTATTTGGCATTCATGCAGTAAATAGCAGGGTTGGAATCTTGGATTGAAGTGATCGTTGGCCATGGCGTGGTGAAAATAATGTGCGCGGTGGTGGAATGAGTGTATAAGTGTTTGTGGAAATTTGATTAGTCAGTAATTGGAGGCTAAACAGCAAACACATAGTCTATGGAATCGCCATACCTATGATCAAGCTTTCCATATTGTTATCCGTACCCCGCACTTTCGCTCCAAATACCTATAAGCGAAGAATGAGCTTAGTGCGGGGTACTACCGAATCGAAAATGCAACATGAGGTTGTTTGTGTGTTCTCAATCGCTTATATCTGGGGAAACCTGGCCTTTTACACCGCCAACGCCTTGCTCGATATATTCGCCTGCACTTCACGAGAGAAGATATGAAATAAACTGATCACCGACGGTCACTGCGCTAATAGTGATGCTTCTGGTATGGCCGGCGCTATATTCAATGTCTTATACGGTTTTGCTATCTTACTTCTTCCCATGATATCCGTTTGGAAACTGCATCTAGCACCGCGGAAGGAAATTGAGAATTTTCGCTATCTTTGCCACGGGACTTTTGTAAGCTTTACAATATCATTCTTTAATTGAAAGACTCAAGTCACCGTCTCCTCTTCTAGTTCATCCTGAAATCCCCCCCCACAGATCTCAAGCCATCGCCTTGCATCCCCACCAAAAAACGTAATATCCCCTTTCCACACCTTGTCTGCCCAAGCTTTATCCTTTTTCCATTGCCCACTAGGATCAGAGCGGAGGCGTTCTTTTGCCAGCCAAGTTTGTGCGAGCGCTACGTTAGCACTGGTATCTGCTGTAGGGCCAAGATCTCGGTAATGGTCAAGAAGATGTGGTGACGAGGGCGTGTCTGAAGTCGAGAAACTGGATGCTATCTTCTCGCTCTGACTGATTTCGTTCAGCAAGTTGAGAGAATGCGATGAATTCTGGAACGGTTCGAGTGATTCTGAGTGATGTGCAGTCGAAACGTCCGATGTGCGATTCGAAAGTTGACGTCTCTTTCGGGGTGACGACTCTTCTTCTTCGCCCGTCGAGTAGCTCACATCGCTATCGTTGAGTGCTTGAGCGTCAGTCTTGCGTTTCTTAGGGCTGAGAGATCGTGTCCTCGAGAACTGTGCGCATTTCTCCCATGAGACGAAGCCATCATTTGAGGAATCCATGTTATTCTTCATCAGGAGTAAACGACGACGTTCTCTGTCGATCAAGAAGCTCTCGAGAAAGAAAAGAATTGTTCAAGCAAATCTTGCAAAGAGCAATTCAATGCTGGAGCGCATAGGCTGCAGCAACCGGTTGTGGTATAAGTGCTTCAGCTCGCTCGACGCTTTCATCAAGTGAATGACTAGTTGTGGGGATCTGAGCGAGGATGGTTTGGGTACGAAGACGAATTTGGGGTTGTCGAATGCAATGTGAAGATCGGCTCGAAGAAGAATCGTATTAGATAGATCGTCGAAGATGCTTGCTGAATTCTTGTTATATCTTGACATTGAATTGCGATACCACCAGTCAGCTTCTTTTTGAGGACATAGGTGCGCAATCTGAGTGCTCTCTTTGCAATCGATCATGCGACATGATTCGTCACGCGCCTGAAGAGCGAGGGTAAGATTGAATTTCGAGAAAGATTGATATGATGACTTTGCATCTGCTAGAGTGACTTGTCTCCATGACTCAGGCAGTCCATGGTGAGGAAAGCGTCATTCGCTGAATGTTGAAACAATCGGGTATGGAACATTCGTACGATCGCTGTCAGTGTCGCTTTGCAAAGGCGGCAGATGAAAGTAGTAGCTGAGCTCCTGAAGTACGCTGCTCGGCTCAATGGTATTTGCTGCAGTTGCCATAGGAGAGTCCTTCGATTTCGACAGCCATCCATCCCATCGATTCCCAGCTATTATACCACAGGCATTCAAGGCATATTGTGCATACAAGCCCTGGGCCACCCCATCAGCTACTGGGTCCAGCGCCAATAGCCTTAGAAGCACGTTGTTGGCATCGTCGTACCCAGGATGGTGAAAGAGAATATAGCGGTTCGGTGTGACGGTTCGAGTAGGTATCTCCGGAGATGGCAGGAGATCTCGCGTAAGGTTCATAACCTATGATTCGGTTGTGTCAACGGTAGTAAGGATGTAGAGTGTAAAGCACAGGATGCGATGCTGCTCGCACCTTCTTTGTTTGTTTGTTGTTGCGGACACGAGGGGAAGAGAAGTTGCAACGACGCTAGAATACTGTTATCTTATCTCCGACTGATCGATCGAGGGCTTATGTAAGCGAGCTCTCCTCAGACGTGTAAACTGGAATGCAACCTAGCCGCGAAGGGGCTAGGTGTGCGTTACAGCTTTTCGGGTAAGCGACGGCGGCTAAGCCCCTTTGGGTTAGCCGCCGTCGCTCACACGAAGATAAGAACACTTATGATAGTTCATCGCGAAGTGTCTATCAAGGAAGCACAAAAACCACCTGCCGGCCTTACCAATGTTGTGGTGAGTAATAAGTGTTGAACAATTAGAAATCTGCTCATAGACACTTACGCCTTAATCTATGACCGCTACTCACGCTCTCGAGCCCATCCTTAGCATAGTGAACTCGTGCTGGTCTAAGGGCGGATGCGAGAGACTATGCAATGCTGGCTTCGTGCAAACGTTCTGCTTGCTAGGATTCTTGCGAACCTATTCAGAACCAGTGGGGGTAAAACCAGGGTTCGTAGGCTGCTATGGCTTCAGGTCTAGCTCAATCTTGATACGCTGCGGTTATATCATACTGTGAAAGTGGACAACTGAAGGCTATGCCGTCTACGAAATATCAGAGGACAATGTCAGCTTCGGCATAGAAGCTACGATAAAAGTTGTTGTGGTTCCCAAATCGAGTTTCACTTATGATATCTGCCGCCAGGGAGCTCTCTTACAGTTCTGTTTCGTCTTTGAACTTTAAGCTTTCTTTTTCACGGTTGATGCCTCGGAATTCAAAGGCGGTCATAGTCATTTGCGAGGGAAACATTCAAGTCTTATCGAAACTGTTCAAATTCAAGCAAGCTGGAATTTCTGATATTTTGTCAAATGGTAGCAGTCTTCTGCACGTATGGCTTCCTCACTATGATATAGGCTTCAGCTCTTCTGACTTGCGAATAGCTCTTGCTGCGAGAAATAAAAAAGGGTACCACTAAACATACACCCCTTTTTACTACATAAACGCCCCCCGTTTACTACACATACACCCCCCCCCAAATAGGTCTAGCGGCTACCCAACTAGGGTTTGGCAGCTTTGAAACAGAAGAACAT
>JAABUL010001493.1_pt1 | contig 44109 bp, 77 predicted proteins | sample 5559151 | NCBI WGS metagenome assembly JAABUL01 (sample SAMN10711876, study PRJNA513368) | rock metagenome | isolation source: Antarctica rocks | place: Antarctica: Victoria Land, Pudding Butte sud
CGCCCGCAAACGGGGCGGCACGAAAAATTAATTATGTATATGAGAACTGGATCAATTATGAAAGTGTACCAAGTTCTCGGACATGTCTCTGTGACAGTGATCCAGTTTCTCATAACGCCCGCAAATGTGGCGGCACGAAAAATCGATTGTCATTCCGCTCGGCTTTCCGGGTTCATCTGCTTGCAAGACCGCAAACTCCTGCTTGCTGCTAAGAGACATGATAAACAGCAGACGCTGCACTACGTTCTTTGGATACTCTGGAGACACGTGGCCACCGCGCGGCCGTAGTGCCGATCGAAATCGATGCGCCAAACCCTAAACAGAGGGTCTGCCACTTGTGGAGACAGGCGTGAAGACATATGTGGAGACAGTTGGGAGGACAAATGACATGGAAATTAGCATGGAAAGCCGGCTGGTAAGCATGCCGCATTGTTCTTGTGAAGGGTTCGGGACTCAGGATGTGCTCTGCCCTGCCTTCACAACGGCAAGCATCTATGACGCCCACCTTGCCGCGATGAAAGGCAGCGAAGAAAAAGGCATCGCGGCGGCGAGGCCGTTTTGTTCGAAGTAAGGCAGCAGGAACCAGGGTTCTACGCCAGACAGCTAATGCGTGTTCCGACGCACCTTGCCGCAGGCGACGGAGAAAGTGGCGTGCGCCGCGGCCGTGATCGCACGCGTGGCAGAAGGCATCAGGCAGTCAGGTTGCAGAACAGGTTGCTTATGCATGTATCGACGCACCTTGCCACGCGCGACGGAGAAAAAGGCGGCGCCGCGGCCGCAGTCGCACGCGCGCCGGAAGTTGTCCAGCGCAAGCGTCGTCTCCAAAACGTCCGTCGTCTCGATGAACACCAGCTTGTGCTGCATCAGCTCCTGCAAGGGGTCATGGGAGGGTTTAGGACTTGGTGCTTGAGTGGTCGACGTCGTCTCCAGCATGTCAGTGGGATTACATAATCTATGGGCACCGACATGTGCTGCAGCTGCTGCCGCGGGGGGCAGCCGCACTCATGGTGAGGGTGTCTCTGGGCGGACCATTACTGGCCAGCTTGACAAAGTGCGATGCTGAGCCAAACGAAGCAGGCGTGCACAGGCGGCAGAGTCCGATGCAGCAGGCGCTTTACCTCGCTGCAGGTGGCCTGCCATGCCGGCATCCACGGAGTGGTGACGCAATGCAGCAAGCAGCATTTTTCGACTGCACGCACGTTGAGGATGCCCAGATCGTTCCACTTGGACACGATGGAGTCCATGTAGCGGTTCTCTTGGGTCTTGTTTGGAATTCAGATGGATCAAATGCTTCAACGTGCGCACGTTGAGGATGCCCAGGTCGTTCCACTTGGACACGATGGAGTCCATGTAGCGGTAGGACACGAAGAAGCAGACGATGCCGTCGGGCACCACCGCCGCCAGCTCCACCAGCATCTTGCCGTAGTTGCGGATCACGTTCTGCAGACAAAGGAAGTTTGCGGAAACCGTTGTTGTTGGACAGTTGACATTTTCACGCGCATAAGCAGATGATATTGTCCCAAACCCACAGCAGCCAGCTCTGCCAGCATCTTGCCGTCGTTGTGGATCACATTCCGCAGATACGGCACATGAGAGGTTTGAGCGACAAGGCAGCGCCGCAGGGGTTCGCTGGGCATGCTGAGCGCTTCGTCTTCCGGACTGGCGTCAAGACAGCCGTGCAGGGGATGCAGCGAATGCACGTGCAGCTGAACTCGCTGCGGCGTCATGCAGCCTTGACGAATTCGCTCACCGGGTCGGTACGCATGTCGAACTTGGTCGACACCGGCTGCTGGTCGGCGCCGCGCGTCAGCACCACCGGGCACATGCAGTCCCTGCGGCAGCGCCGATCAAACCTCAGCTGGTTTCGTTCTACTTGGTTCGTGCACGGGAGGTTGCAAAACAAGATGGGTGCCGCCCCGCGTCAGCCACCTCTGTACACGCGCAGTCCTGCGGCAGCGCCGTCTGATCAGACCACAAGTTGCCAACGCGCATTGAGGCAACACATCCGCATGCTGTTCGGCGTGGTTCGAGGACTCGCATTCACGGTGATGAGTCGAGCATCATCCATTTGTCGAGCAACACCGCTCAAACTGACACAGCACCTGCTCAGGCTGTCGCAGCAGCAGCTGCACAGCCTTGCCTGGTGAGCGTCATGTTGAGGCTCTGGCACACGACCGGGTTGAAGTTGAGGATGCGGGGGTACAGGTCGATGGGGCTCAGCGTGCCCGACGTGATGACGACGGACTGGAACTTGGAAAACACCGGCTTCATGGCCAGGCTGGCGTCCAGGCATGCCAGCTGGATCACGGGGTCGCTCACGGTGGGCATGCGCTCGTCAAATGGCTCGATGATGATCTGCGAACAGTGATTGAGCCATCGGGGATGCATTCAGCAGGGCAGGTTACAAGTGATTACGTGAACCGCGCACAGGCAGTGTTGCTTCATGGCAGCTGTTGTTCTGATACAGTATCAGATATAAAGCCGCACCGCAAAGCCCTTGGCGTAGGTGCCGACCAGCGTGGCGAAATCCGCGACCAGGTGGATGGGCGTGAAGTCGTCCATGTCCGTCACCTCCAGCGTCTTCATGAGTGACGACAGGCGGTCGTAGCAGAAGCACAGTGTCTTGGCTGCGGCGCGCAGGCAGACACGATGCCTCAGACCTGGACTTGGACTTGAACTTGGACTTCGGCGCCGCGACTGCTGCCGCGCCCGCACCTGCCGCAGCAGCTGCTCCCTCCCCAGCACCACGCAGTACACGGGAGCACTTCGGAAACCTCGACCAGCCCTCACTGCCAATAGCCCCCTGGGAGTGCAGGTGCGACAGGAAGGCAGCGGGTGTGCCCAAATGCAGCACTTTGTGGCAAGATCCAGGAATCAGAGAGCGCTCACCGTCGATGGCCACCTGGGACTGCTGGTGTGCCAGCAACGAGGCAGGGGTTCGATACGCACCACATGGCTGTCGTTCACGGCATTATGTCATGATATAATGAGAGTGCTCACCGTCGATGGCCACCTGGGACTGCAAGTGCGCCAGGAAGGATTCCGGGGTGTCGGCCTCCACTTGCTGCACATCTAGCCGCTGCTTCATGTACGCCACAAAGCGCCGCAGGAAGGCGACAAAGTGCTCCGCCCGCCGGATGTTGCCCGGCACCTGCCGCGGGACCAGCAGTGGCATCGGGTCCGCCGCGAGGAAAGAGGGGAAACGCAGCAGAGAAGCCGTCCTCGCGTGCCAGCACTGCCGCAACACACCACATCACCAAATGCAGCTGTGCCCGCCATTTGTCCCGCATGATGCAGCAGCCCCAGCAAACCTTGTTGTAGCTGCATGTCAACAACGAGACACTCGAGAACCCTGAAGTCTCGCACACCTCGCACGGGGTGTCCTCAGGCAGCGCAGACTTAGCCAGACACTCAAATTATGATTCGAGACAGCTTTAGACTTCAAAGGCACGCACCGCCTCGCGCAGGATGTCGTCAGGCAGCGCAGGGTTGGCGAGCCAGCCCTCGTTTTCCCGCTGGATGAGGCCCTGCCCCTGGAAGCCGTCCACAAGGCGCCGGTACTCATCCGTCAGCCGCTGCGCGTCCGTCGCCTGCACGACACAATATGGTACCAGATTTGAACATTGGGTATCCCAGACACGAAGTGATGGCCCCGGAAGCCGGTATTCGTCTGTCAGCCGCTGCGCGTCCGTCGCCTGCGTGGCATGCAACACACTGGTTTGCACAGCGAAATCCCTTGGTAAAACAACGCGGTGTCTGTCGCCTGCAGATGTTTATTGATGCAAAGCACTCCCGCTGTTCTCAGATGCTCATATTCGGTCCAGCATGCGAGGGTCGTCAACCAAAACAACAGCGGCGTTGCAGGTAGTATCCGAAGAGGCAGTTCGCAATGGCGTTACCGAAGAAAGGAGAAGCAGGACAACAATGAAGGAAAGGAGGACCTTGGCACGATCGATGGCGGTGTTGAGGCGGGAGATGTTGCGGGAGGCGCCGTCCAGCGTCTGCCGCCGCAGGTTCACGCTCAGCGCCTGTCACGGTTGCCAGCACGACAATCGTAGAATTGCGTGTTTTCGTTTACTTGATCGCATTTGCTGTGAAGCTCTGGTGTGTTGAATATTACATGATAAACGTGGTCTCGGCGCAGGTCGGTGCGCGTGTCCTCATAGATTCTCGGAGATGTGCAATCGCCCCACAACTGCACCCTGTCAAACCTCAATCCTAAAATCCGCAGGTGAGGGCCTGCAGCGCACCTCGATGCAGACGTTGTCGATGTTGTGTGCCTCATCGAACACGACGATACATTCTTTCTCCAGCTCACGAGACACCATTTGCGACACCTGCGCAGGGTGCGCACATGTTGGATTTGCGCTGGCCGTTGTGGGACAAGCTGGCACGGCAGCCGGTGTAGGCAAAATTCTCGGCCACAAGGTAAATTTAAGAGCTGTTTGTTGCAATACAGAGGCACAGCGAAGAGGTATGGGCCGTTACATAACGTCCCGGTGCACGCATAGAAGAGAGAAGTTGGGGTCGAGCATGTACTAGTTTTAGAGCACGATGACGGCGAGCATGTGGCGCGCAACAGAATGTCCACACAACATTCAAGGAAGATCGAGACACGCCGCGCCTTCGGGTCGAGCATGTACTGGTAGTTGTAGGCAATGACGCTGGGGAAGGCGAGCACGTGGCGCGCGACACACGGAACATACAAGCGATCGCCACAAGATAGTCAAAACACGCCACGCCTTGGGGTCGAGCATGTACTGGTAGTTGTAGACGATGACGCTGGCGAAGGCGAGCACGTGGCGCGACAGGTAGTAGGGGCAAAATTTGTTTTCACACACTTTGAATTCTCGTAAAGATAGCCGCCGCGCCTTGGGGTCGAGCATGTACTGGTAGTTGTAGACGATGACATTGGCGAAGGCGAGCATGTGGCGTGCCAGGTAGTAGGGGCACCAGTGCTTGTCCTCCTTGCGGCATAGCACCCGCAGGTCGTGCAGAGTGTACACCCCCGCATCCAGCTTCGCCTGCAACAAAAAGGTGGGAAAAGACATGCACACAGACTAGCATGACCACATGAGTTTTGTTGTTATCATTGAAGCATCCACAGGTCGTGCAGGGTGTACACCCCTGGGTCCAGCTTTGCCTGCAACAGAAATGCAAAGTATCATTGAAGCTCAATCTTGGATGCCTGCCTGAGGACATATACAGGAACGACACGCCGACACAATTTTGTACCCCAGCATCCAGCTTTTGAGCCTGCGTGTACAACGAAACAACCATGCCCCCGTCGTTGCAGAACTGCGAGCTCAGGATGGCTCAGCAACAGTCAAGACGGCTTTGGACATATTACATAGGAAATTAGCCTCGCATTCGCAATATGTGACGCACGAAACCGGCCGCATGTCCCAACCCCTGCCCAGAACGGCGCCCAGGGGGTGCAGGGCGTGCATGCAGGTCGTGCATGGACACCTAGACCACAAGAATATACCATGAAGATTACATCGAAAGGACGCTCACCTCGGGGCCGGCATTCTCGAGGTCCTCGAAGTAGCCGCACAGCTCGACGGACGCATCCGACTGCGCCTTGTCCCGCACCCACGGCGCCGTCAGGTTGCGGCAGCCCGCGTCCACGCTCTCCCTCGACCCTTCCTCTGGAAGAAGCACACCAGACCAATGATGGTACTGTGACAAGCAGCGCGGGTTTCCGTGCAGAGTCCCGAGGCGCCATCAGGTTGCGGCAGCCCGCGTCCACGCTCTCCCGCGGGCCCTCCTCTGACGCAGAGAAGTCAGTACATGGGCTTAAAGACAAGGTGAGACTTTGGTCGCCGTCAGGTCGCGCCAGCCCGCATCCATGCTTTCCTGCAAGCCCTCCCTTGAAATACGCACACCAGAACTTGAATCGAACAGTGACAAGCAGCGCAGACTTCATTGAAGGCACTCAGGGCGCCGTCAGGTTGTGGCAGCCTGTGTCCACGCTCTCACGCGAGCCCAGACCGCATCCGGAGTTCAGCCCATTGCCAGGACGCACCGCCGACTTTGGGGTGGATGCACAGGTTCTTGCGCGAGGAAAGGCCCAGCGCGAGGATCTTTGGGTCGGCGCCGCCGGCGAAGAAGTTGCTGCGGTACGATATGAGCTCCTGCAGCTCCGCCAGCACCTTTTCCATTTCCGGCACCGTGCGCGTGCAGTACACCAGCTTGCCCACCTGTGCAACAGTGTTTAGGCTTGAGCATCGTACCATACTGAAATGAAGCGGGAAACTCTTGCAGCTCCGCCAGCACCTTTTCCATTTCCGGCACCGTGCGCGTGCGGTACACCAGCTTGCCCACCTGTGCGACAGTGTTTAGGTCTGAAAGTTGCAACGTGATGAAAGGAAAGGAAACTCCTGCAGCTCCGCCAGCACTGCCTTTATCTCCGGCACCGTGCGCGTGCAGTACACCAGCTTGCCCACCTGCGGAAGTAGGCTGCAAACTGTGACATTCATACTACTAGTATGCAGAGGGCGTTTCAGCCAGGACTGCCAGTTGACGGCATGCAGATGCCTTCCTCAGCGGTCCAGGTCAGAGTCGTTGATAATCAAACTTCGGATGACGTTTGACGATGTGCTTGGCACAACTTCAGCTGGCGCTCAGGAGCGTGCACAGGGAAGTGCGGGGCGCATTTCACCTCGGGGTGCGCCAGCTGGTAGGAGGTGATGAGCGACAGCAGTGTGATGGTCTTCCCGGTGCCCGTCGGCATCTGTACAGGCGCCAAATCCATGCTTGATGTCGGACCTCAGTCGGGTCTAATCGCTCGGGTTATTGTGTGTCCGGCATGCACTCGGGCGACGCATGCTGATACGGCGCCGCGAGATGCGGCCGCGAGAAACAGTCTCATGTGCGCACCTCGAGCAGGCAGTGGCCCTTGGCGTCCAGCGCGCGCTTGAGCTCCAGCATGTAGCGGTACTGCTCTGGGTAGATGTACTCGTATGGAAAGTACACTTCCAGGCCCTCCAGAGAGAACTGCGGGCAGGCGACGCATTTGGGTGGTCTGGTCGCGGCTCTGTGAGCTTGCTGTGCAACTGAAAGTACGCAGCACCGCAAAACCTGGGTCAGGAGCGACTGTGCGTGTCGTGTATGCATGTTATGCGTGCGTATTACCTTCATGGCGTGGTTTCTGCTTGTGCGGCAACTCGCCGCGGCTGGAAGCAGCTACGTTCCGACGGGCCGCACCTCAACCCTGGCCATCGTAATGCATCACTTTAGCCTGTTCATCATGCTTCCGGGCACCCACATGCGGAAGAATGGATCGACAAGTATTGCAGCTGCACGATGCCCGCAACACCGTGCCTTCACTTGGCGTTTTGGCTGCAAGACTGCCGTGCGTGTTTGCAAACTACGCGGGAGTTCGAATGGAACTTCTTCCGAAATGTAAGGAAGTTATGGCAACTGGGATCACGCGCAGCATGGCGATGTGCTGTGCCCTTTGCAAAACGCCACGGGGCGGGAAGGCTGCACCAACGGGGCGTCTTTGCTGGAAACCACCTGTGCGCCTGCAGCTCCTGATTCACAACTGCCAGTTCCACAACCCTGGCATCGGCAGCCGATCAATGTCGGGGTGGCGCCCTCCCCTCCACGCCGAGACAAATTGTGGCATGACGATGATTGCCTGAAGCATGAATTCAATTGTCGAGGCCCGCGTCCATGGCAACGGCGTCTTGCATTATACAGTTCACAGAAGGTCGCAAGCGCGATGCAGCATCGCCATTGGACCTCCTCCAGTCCATGCAGCGGTGCCGCGGCGCCCTGCGCCATGCCGCGCGGGTCGACATACGTCTCACATTGTAGCTGCGGTTGCGCAGCTGACCCACCAGCACCCATCTGCTGCCCACAGATCGCCTGATGAGCAGCAGGTAAGAAGTTGCACATCTGCGCATAGGCCCCGCCTCAGAGTTGCACCTCCCCTGGCGCATGTCCCGGGTCCATGCATGTCATGCCGCACACATGCAGTTTCATTGTTTGCACTACCACAGGATGGGTGGACGCAGCCACCGGAAGACGAAATTGAGGCGGAATCTTTCGTGGCGCTAGACTGGCCCGCAATCTGCGAACAGGTGCGGTTCCCGGGCCAGCCGATCACCATGCCTTGCGCGCAGCGCGTGGCGAAGATCGCTCTGGAACACGTTTGGCCAGTCGTCTGCGACATTGTTTCCTCGATGTTCCGCGCACGACGTTTTGTGTCCAGGTTGCGGCATTTGCGTCGACATCGCTGGGAGCGGAGACCATCCTCGGCGATGGGCTGCCCATCGGCGGCTCGCAGCGGCAATCGGAGGAGCTGCTGGAACAGACGGGCCAGGCTCAGGAGGCGCAGCTCAGGCGAGTCTTCCACAAGCGCAATTGTGTCGGGAACACGATCAGATCTGATCAAATCGGAATTCAGAGCGCAGTGAGTATCAGACAACAAGTCCAACTGTTTGCGCCGCACTTGATCCACGGCAGCAATCAGCCGTCCTGTCGGTTGCCACAAGTGCCATGAGAGTGACCCACACAACACAACCTGCTTCCTGCAGCTATGGCGGCGTGTTCGACCTGCTGCCGCTGCTGGCGGCGGTGGAGCGCGGCCGCATGGCGCTCCCCCTGCAGCTGTCCGGCGTGGCCTCCACTATACAGGTGGCTGGGTCCCATTTCTCACATGCCTTGAAAGAATCCTTGGAAAAGTTAGGGGTGCTGCAGCTCGGCCGCATGGCGCTCCCGCTGCAGCTGTCCGGTGTGGCTTGTACCCTAGAGGTGCGCAGCAGCCTGCGCCAGAAATACGTACGAATTCTTCAGCGGCACGAGTCTTCCTTTGACCCTTGCTGATCATATCAGCACATGAAGGTGGGCGTCGGTATTGGAGCTGAACTTTGTGTGTGCAGAAGCTGACGAGCAACAGCTGATCCGCTGCGTCGCCCGAATGTGTGCAGGCCGCAATGCGGCTGCGCGCGGCGGTCGAGGCGCGGCCGGCGCTGGCGCCGCTGCTGCCGCCACCCAACGAGAACCTGAGGGATCTGGCCGCAGACATCCGGCACTGCATCGGCGCCGAGGTGCAGACACATATGCTTGCAACAAGGGATGTACTGTTCTGAATTCTGTGATCGGGCCGCTGGCAGCCGACATCCGGCACTGCACCGGTGCCAAGGTGTGCACACGCCTTTTGCGGCACAGGAAATGTACAGCGCCATAGGTAGACGAGCATTTGCGGACGTACTGAATGCAGCGTTGAGTGCTGAGATCTTGATTTTGCATTTGAGGAATCAAGCACGAGTTGGTGATAGATTGGCCGCATGCTGGACCGCGCAAGTGGCCGACTGGTGGAGGGTGGCAGCTCCGCAAGGCCCACACCGGGGAGCTGCAGTCTGTCCCGGAGTACGAATATGGAAACGTGCCTGATGCATCTTGTGTGCAGCAGGACAGCCGCTCCTGGACCGTGCGAGCGCCCGCCTGGCAGAGGTACGGCAGCGGTTCGGCGCTGCGGGCATCTCTCGGGAACACATTTATCTTTCTTGAGAAATGTGACTCGGAAATGGTTTTTTTGGTTGCAACAGGACGGCCGCATTCTGGACCGCGGCAGCCCACGCCTGGCGGAGGTGCGGCAGCAGCGCAAGGCGAACGGTGTTGAGCTGCGGGCGTCGCTGGCGGAGTGGGGCCGGAAGCTGCATGCCAGCGGCGTCTCCGAGCGCGCCCAAGTGCGTTTCAGGGTGTACCTGCACATGATATCGCGTGCATCATCTGAGTTTGCATGCGTGTCACAGTGCATCGCATGTTCTTGCGGCACGTGCAGCACTGACGTCTCAGCTGTGGCGCGACATATGAAAACCTGCATGATGAGGTCCTTGCCGCTGATGTCGCAGGTGGTGGTGCGGCGGGACCGGCAGTGCGTGGCGGTGCGCGCCGGGCGGCAGGGAGAGCTACCCCGCGGCAGCGTCACCCTCGCCTCATCCTCCACGTGCGCTTCCTATCTTCCCTCGCGCTGACAGCAAAACCAAGTTCTCTCGATGTTGAATCTCGTTTTCAATCTCAGAGTCAACTGCCGCGCGGCAGCGTCGCCCTCGCCTCCTCCTTCACGTACACTCCTTTTGCTGATATATGTTTTCGTCATGACAAAGGTTTGCCAGAGTTTTCCACTCGAATCTATTGAACATGAGCTGCGATGCGGCAGCGTCGTCCTCGCCTGCTCCTCCATGTGTGCTCTCGCTTTGCACTACCGCTTCCACCAAGTTTGCTCTCAAGTTTCTCGACATCCTCGAGTTTGCACCTGAAAGAGTAGTGCGTCGCCCTCCTGTCTTGAACAAACTCCTGAAAGAACAAATCCTTCAGATCCCTGGAAGCTTGTCCCTCTGATGTAGGATGGTTTCAAGATTTGTGTGTTGCTGAGAGGTTTCCGCGCACGGGTTGGACGCTGTATATGGAGCCGGAGCTGGTGGGCCGCCTGAGAAAATGTGAGTACCTAGAAATGCAAAGTGTGTAATAGGAACGACAGCGTTTTTAATTGGTTTCCGTGCAGGGGGTCCACCCTGTACATGGAGCCAGAGCCGGTGGTGCAGCTGAACAATGCAGAGGCGCGCCTCGGTGCGGCGCAGGAGGAGGAGGAGGCCGCCATCCTGCTGCGCCTGTCCCGCCAGGCAAGTGGACATGGAAAGAAGAAGTTGTGTTCCTAATTCGGGTCCCCGAAAGAAACAAATATCCAGCCACTACCAGTTGAAGACAACAGGTAGCTAGCTTGCGCAGAACAGGAGCGTCCTGCGTGTCCATGCATGTCGGCGTACTTCGTGTTGTGGCGGGGGCTGTCGCACTGTTGCACCATCAAGGCTGTTGCACTGTTGCACCATCATGGAACGGCCATGCGGTATGACTCAGCTACAAGATGCATCTCTGTGCGGGAGTCGGCTCCTTTGATGCTGCATATGGTCTTTTGATGCTGCATGTGGATTCCGGAAAACCGCTCAGGGCCACGCGCAGGTGGCGCAGCTAGGTTTTGGATTTAGGGTTCAAACACCCAGGGACATCGCGACAGTCGGGCGTGGCTTAAACGTGCAGGATGTTGTCTCAGCCAAGGGGGCGCACTCTTCACCGCCTCAGCCTTTCCGCCAAAATTCGAGACGATGTGACCTTTCTTTACTGCAGGTAGCACAGCTGAGCGGGGAAACAGCGATAGTCATTGTGGCTGTAGCACGCTACCCATCGTCTCAGCGCAAGCGGGACACTGTTGACCGCCTCAGCCTTACTCTAAACTGAAACGACGGAAACGATGTGGCATGTGTGCAGGTGGCGCAGCTGGCGGGAAACATTGCGACAGTGCTATGCGGCGTCACCGCACTGGACGTTGTGTCAGCCCGCGCGGGGCATGCGACTTGGTTGGGGGCCACGCGGCCCGCTTTCATGGACGAGGCCGCCGCGGCGAAGAGCGGCCCGGTGGCTGTGCCTGCCATGCAGCACCCGCTCCTGCTTCAGGTGCGGCAGACTATGGATGCATTGGGTAGAATACATTGCCTCATTGCTTCAGTCACTGCAGGGTATGCAGTGCTTCAAGCCGTCGACTGGTCTTGTGATGGTGGGCCGGTGGCCGTGCCCGCCATGCAGCATTCGCTGCTGCTGCAGGTGCGGCCAGGATTGCATGCTGATATGCGGCGGAAATTTAATTATTTATATCACAACTATCATGTATCAAACGGTGAAAATGTAAACACTGACAATATGTTGCGACGACGCAGTGCAGCTCGGCACTGTTGAGGCCGAGATATGACCAAGAACGGAATGCACTTGCTGGGTTGAGCAAATGGTTCAATCCCGATTCCTACATACTGCAGCCCACCCTGGAGCGACTGCCGGCTTTGGCACTGGCAGCAGACGCGCAGTTCGAGAACAATTTCATGGAGCCCGTTGCCGCTCTGGAGGCGGCCGCCGGCTCGGCGCCGGCTCCCGCCGCGCAGTCGTCAGACCCAGGGGACGCTGGAAGCAGGAAGTCGGCAAAGCCGCCGTGCCCGGTGGACCTGCTGGTGCCGCCGCAGGCGGCGGTCGTCATGGTCACAGGTGGAGCATTACAGAAAATGCTCGCAAACTCGCACATGTCGGTTGTATGCGTTGTACTCCAGCTGAGTTTTCGAGGCACGCGTGCGCAGCATCAGCGGAAAAACGTCTGTTTGACGGGCTGGCCCAGGAGCCTACCGAAGCTGCTATGCATATGTGTGGCAAGGCAGAGTCGACATCGTGCTAAGAACAACCGTAAACAAACACAAATGCAATTCAGATATGCCGCAGGGCCCAACACGGGCGGCAAGACAGCGTCGCTGATGGCGCAGGATCTGGCAGCCCTCTTGCTCAAGGCTGGCTGCTTCTACTTCAACATTCTGATCAGTTTGGGACAGTCGCAAAGTGTGTTGAACAGGCCCCAATACGGGCGGCAAGACGGCATCGTTGAAAGCGCTGGGTCTGGCAGCACTGATGCCCAAGGCCGGCCTGTTCCTGCCGCTCGCGGCGCAGGGCGCCGACGGCCAGCCCAGCAGTCAACAGCCGCGTCTGCTGTGGTTCGACAAGGTGCGCCTCAGCGCGATGCGATCTGCAGTACGCTGACTCTGAGCGGCGATCTGGCCTGCTCCTGAGCTGCTGGCCATTCCTTCCCGCTCGCGGCTGCTGTGGTTCGGCAAGGTCCGGCGCCGCAGCGCCTAGAGTGTGTCCGTTTGAGCACGATGTTGTAGGTGTGCTTCTGAATGGGAAGAGCAGACAGGCCGCAGAAGACAGTGTGACAGCGCGCATCTGCAGGTGCTCGCAGATGTGGGCGGTGGTCGGAGCCTGCAGCAGAGCCTCAGCGCCTCCACAGCGCACCCCACTTCCCTTTTGTGTTGGTACCTGCTTCAGCACTCAATGGAAACCCCATATCTTTCTGCACAGGTGCTGGCGGACGTGGGCGATGGGCAGAGCCTGCAGCAGAGCCTCAGCACCTTCAGCGCACACGTGCGGCGGCTGCGCCTCATTCTGGCCGCCGCCACGCCCAGCTCTTTGACGCTACTGGACGAGGTCGGCAGCGGTGCGCTTTCTGTGGGCGCTTGCGACGGCGTTTGGCGGCAACCGCGCAGCGGACCTTGGCAATAACTCAGCCGACGCCCTCATGTTTGTGTGTCCTGCTGCTGCGTATGTGTAGGGAGACAGAAGGGGGATCCCTGGCGGCAGCGCTGATGCAGCGGCTACACCAGGCCCAAGTGAAATACAGATACCAATCAAATTGGCATCTTGCAGGCAAGCAGGGACAGGCCCCGCAGAGGGGGGCCCTGGCGGCAGCACTGTTGCAGGCGCTGAACCAGGCCTCATGGACACAATTTCAAATCAATGTGTCCTCTTGCGGGCTTGCAGGGACAAAGCCAGCATAGGGAGAGGCGCGTGCGGCTGCGCTGCTGCAGCGGCTGGCAGGCACTGCGCGGCTGACCTTCTCGACGAGGCAGCTGTCGTGTATATAGGTTTTTTCGTGAGTCCTGCTTGTGCACACGTGCAGGGACCGACAGAGGGAGAGGCGCTGGCGGCGGCGTTCCTGCAGCGCCTGGCGGCCAATTTGCCATGCAGATATCCTCGTGCAGGTCCATTCCCGACGGCCATGTGCCCTCGCGAGCAGGTACGGACCCCACAGAGGGAGAGGCGCTGGCGGCAGCTTTGCTGCAGCGGCTGGCGGCAATTGCGCGGCTGACCTTTGCGACAACGCACCATGCGGGGCTCAAGGAGATGGCCGATGCGCAGTTCGTCAACGCCTCCGTCGAGTTTGACATTGCGACACTGCGTCCGACGTACAGGTCAGACGGTTTCATACCTTTGGTTGCCTTCGGATGGACACGACGCTCCAGAATGCCATGCCGGCACTTGCCCTGGTTTCAGAGTAATGACAACCTACAGTTGTGACCCACATGTGCATGCGGGCGCGCAGGCTGCTGTGGGGGCAGGCGGGGCAGTCCAATGCGTTGGCGATTGCCGAGGGGCTGGGCTTCAGCCGGCAGGTCGTCGCAGATGCCCGCAAGGTATCCGTACGCATTCTGCAATCGATTCGAATCTCAAAATTGTGGTAGTGATTGCCGAGGGGCTGGGCTTCAGCCGGCAAGTTGCGCAGACGCCCGCAAGGCACCATGAATCTCACTCTGCAATCGAGTTACTTTCAATATTGCGGTGGCGCTCGCCGAGGGACTGGGCTTCCGCCGGCAGGTAGGCGCGCGCGACCGCAAGGTATCCAAACGCACTCTGCAACTGCAATGAATTGCAACAAGTTGTGCTTTGGAGGCGTGACTGGGCGCCTCCGAGTCAACATGTGAGAGGCCTGAAATCCTGCACCTCGCAGAATTTTTTGAGGCCGTAGTCTGAGGGGACATGACCCGAATTTGACTTGCCTTCGAACCCAGCCCTCAGCCTTGCGTCTGCGCACCGGCAGGTGGCGGCGGAGATGCGGGCGCTGACAGACGTGCAGACGAAAGCGTTTGCAGAACAACCACATTCACTTATGCGTGACATAAAAAAGGCTCTATTTGTTGCAGAGCAGCCAATGTGCGGTGCTGACAGAGCCGAAGGAGGCCAAAATTCGTCAAGCTCCGAAATTCGTCAGGTGTCGAAGACATGATTTTCGCTGCAGGTGGCTGAGGAAATGCGGGCGCTGACAGACGCGGGGGCGCGCAGCCAGGTCATGGCGGAGCACCTCGACAGCCAGGTCGAGGAGGCTCAGGTGCGATGCGTCGAGTCCGATGGGCGCATGTGTGAGAGGGGGTGCGCAGCATAGCTATGGTGGAGCATTTCAACCCGAAAACACATCGATGTGGTACTGCAGCATGCACTTTACCAGCATGCACATCACATCTGTCACCTAGGTTGCCCAAAAAGCTGGTCTAGTGCAGGCCACAGCGGCGCATGCAAGGGCAGCGAGAGAGCAGGGCGGCTCAGACTCTGCAGTCTGCACACGATTGAGACTTCCCCGATGCACTGAAGAGTTGAATGCTGCCGGCGCAAACCACGGCGGCGCGCGCCAGGGCAGCCAGGCAGGAGGCGCAGCGGCAGCTTCGCATCCTAAAACATAGGTTTGAAGGCACCGTTTCTGTGCGCAGGCCACAGCGGCGCGTGCGAGGGCGGCCAGGGAGGAGGCGCAGCAAGATCTCAAGCTGCTGAGGCAGCAAGCAGAGGAGGCCCGGCGCCAGGCCGCCGCCGTCAAATCTGATGCGCCCGACCCCGGAAACGAGGCAAGCACTCTCAACCAAGATAATCAACAGAAACACGCCGTCGGGTGCATCGCAGAATGCCTGAGAAGGTGCAATGCAAACGCAATTGCGTAAATGCAAGATGGTGTGCACAGGCCAAGGCGGCGCAGCGGCAGATCCGGGAGGCGGTGGCGGCGGTGTCGAATCGGGTCAATGGAGCAACATTGAAACGCAAGTTGAAATCAGGAACATGATAATGCAAGTGCGAGTGCAGGCCGAGGCAGCGCAGCGGCAGATCCGCGAGGCGGTGGCGGCGGTGAAGGCGCGGCAGCTGCCGGCGGCGGCGGCGCTGTCCTGCATCCGCCAGGCCGAGCAGGCGTGGGGTGCCAGCTCTTCAGCAGAGGCTGAGGCAGAGGATGCCGGCGGCCAAAACCCTGGATTCCGGCCGGTCGTGGGCCAGCAGGTGGCCGTGCGCTCTATGGGCGACTCTGCTGGCACGGTCATGCAGACCGGCAAGCAGGTAGTTGATTTTCTGTTCTTTCGCAAATCCGTTGTTTTCAGAGCAACTGCAGCCCTTCTGTGCACAGCGGCCGGCGGATGGGCTTGTGCAGAAGCCATTGTACAGAAGCCGCGAGGTTGATCGTGGGTGGCTTTGCTGGCAAGGTCCTGCAGCCGGCAAGCAGGTGAACGTATTGTGTGTATCGATTTGTTGTTGCCCCTCCACATTGTATCCATTCTCTGCCATGCAACCTGGCAGACAGGCGAGCCTCGCAGCTGCGGTCGCAGCGTGGAATTTAGGATCCAAGAGCCCAAAACGGCAGCGAGGCCATGAGGTTGGCTGGAGGAGCGCATCGTAGTGTTCAAGCAAGGCAGGGCAGCACAGCAAGAGTCGGCACAGACGGAGCAGCAATAGAAGAGCTGGAACTATGGGCAGCGTCCACGCCTGCGCTGCGCAAGCCTCGGTCAGGGTGAGGGCCGTGCACAGGGTGCTGGCGCACCATCAATTGCACCAACGCAAATTTGGAGTCAAGTTTGCAATTAATAAATGTTGTGCCGCGCATGTCGTGGTCAAGGTGGGGTCCAAGACCGTGCGGGTTGCGGCGCGTGACCAATTGAGCAAAAACATGATTTTTCGATTTGTGCACATCTGCGCTGCGCAGGTGACGGTCAGGGTGGGGTCCATGACCATGCGGGTTGCGCCGCGTGACCTCGAGCCGTGGCAGGGTTCCCAGCGCGGCAGGCAGAAGCGAGGCGGCAGCGCCGGCGGCGGCGGCAGCGGAAGGCAGCGGCAAAAGAAGCAGCAGCGGCAGCAGCAGGGGCAGGGGCAGGAGCGAAGTGGCGGCGGCGGGGACGGCGGGGACGGCGGCGGCGGCGGGGACGGCGGCGGCGACGGCGGCGGCGATGCGACGATACAGACCGCGGCCAACACCGTCGATGTGCGGGGTCAAAGGGCGGTCGAGGTGGGTGCGTTCTGCAATGTGCCCAACGCAGCATGTGTGTTTCGCAACTGTTCCTCGCTGCATCCTGATCCGTGGGAGGCTCTACCTCGGGACTGGCGCATCACCTCTCGCATGGCGTGCACTCGCATTGCCTGAATGCAGCTGAGGTTGCGGGGCATTATGTATTGTGCCGCAAATGCAATCTCCGAAAGCTGCTTTCTTGTTCTGTTTGCGCTGGCGCACCGCCTGGCATGACACGGGGCGGACAACCCAGTACATCATCACGAGAGCTGTGGAAGACCAGTTGTCTGTACAATGGCAGGCGCAGGCGGCAGTGGACGACGCCATCAGCGAGGCGCCGCCCGGCATGGCGCTGTGCATCGTCCCGGCATGGGCACTGGGCGGCTGCGGGCCGCGCTGCATGACATGCTGAAGGACCATACGCAGGTACATTTCCTCTTCTTTCGTGGTGTAAGATTTCCAGCTAGTGCCCTCCTTCGACTGTGCACCGCAGCCGATCCACGACATGCTGTAGGGCACACAGTCACCTGCAGATTGATCATAGAAGTCCAAGCACTCAGCGATGTACCATGCCACTGCAGGTCAAGCGCTTCGAGCTGGATCCAGCCAGCCACGGCGGCTGCACGCTTGCGTTTCTGACCTGAGTGGCGTGGCGTATCACTAGGGAAATCTGTGCTGCAATGCAGAGACGTCCCGTTGCCCACCTGTATCTTTTGAGCGGACAGTGATTCTTTGAAGCTAACGGTGCGAGCTCCGGAACTGAATTTGATTGGTGTGGTGTGTGCGGCATTTGCCTGGCTCTTTACACAATTATTTGAATTGATTGGCTGTCATGTACACGCTGGAAGACTGGGTGCTCTGTTACACTTCAACGGAGTAGGCATTGCTGTGGTGATACTAGCTGAGAAGTATCAGCGTGGCTACCGCGCTGCAACAGCAGGCTGCGGCCCTTGCTGCTGAACACACACCAGGCAGACAATAGAATTGCCTTCGGGGACGGTCAATTCGATGGCAATAATAACACCGAGTAGTATGGGGGCCGCTGACGATAGATTGGGGGGGCAGAAGACCTGCTAACCAAACCACGAAACCCGGCTGCTGCAGACCCAAAAAACCAGAGCTATGCTCTCCATATGCGTGACACCACTCTCCGTGTGCAGCAGCGCCGGCCGCAAATGTGCTGCCGCGGCCGCCGCCCGCTACCCGGTTACCTGGCCGTGCTGTGACGGAGGCTGCGCCTCGTGAGCAGCGTGCTCCTCCCCGGACAGCGTCGGCGGCAGCGTGTCTGCCAGCGGCGACGGCGGCGGCTGCGTCTCACCCTCGTGCTGCGCGGCGGCAGCACCGTGGCCGCCCCCGGACGGGGCGCCCCGCGGCGGCGGCGGGTGCTGCTGCAGCTGCTGCAGCCCCGGGCCATAGCCTGCACACAACATCACAATGGAATGTGGTGTTGTGAAGCAGGGATTCCAACGTCCGACAGCCAACAATGCAATGTCCACCAATGCGGCATGCGGCAGGAGGCCGCGGCTGGCTCAATTGGCAATCGAGTGATCACATATACTATCAAGTGCGTTCTGAATGTCTTCTGCACCTGGCATGGCGACGGGGTAGGGGCTGGTCGGCACACCGTAGGGGTAGGTGCTGGGGATGCCGCCGTAGGCGCTGCTGCCCAGGTGCGCGCCCCCTGGCAGCGCCATGCCCGCCGGGATGCCTGCAATATGGCATAATTTGCATGGTCTCAGCCTTGTTTTACGCCTCGCATCCGATCTCTGCGCCCCCTGGCAGCGCCATGCCCGCCGGATGCGTGAATGGTACGGAAGAAATATCTTTACGAAAGAGTTTTTCCTGCTGAGAGAGTTGCTCGACATGTGCGCGCCCTTGGCAACGCCATGCCGGCCGGGACGCCTGTTTAACATTCAAGCTAATCCGCTGTTAGAGCCGCTCAACATATGGTCCAACACCGTCAGCAATGGTAGCCAGTTCTGACGCCGCTGTGCGTGGTCCCTCTGAAAGCTGAACCCTCCGTAAATCAGACCTTGGACAGCGGCGGACTAATGCACAGCAGGAACAGCGCACCACAACTGAGAGACAGGCGCACAAACCTGCGTCCGAGCCCGGAGGCGGCGGCATGTACCACTGCAGGCCGCCGCGGCCGCCGGCGAGTGCCTGCGGCTGCACCACCATCGGCATGCCGCCCGCCTGTGGGCTCCAGTCCGGCCGCATGCCGCGCATGGCCTGCATGCGGTATAGGGTTTTGTAAGCCCGACAGCAGCGATCGGCATGCGCACCTGCCAGGATGTCGAGTTCAGAACGCATGTCAGTGGAGCGCTGTGGCATCGTGGCTTTGCATTGAGCCTGACTCCGAGCAAAGCGGCCATGCATCGCCGCACAGGGATGCCAGCCGATGCTGACACCAGGTATATTACAGGCATATCGCTGCTTCGCCGCAAGGCAACTCACCATCTGCTGCTGCTGCTGCTGCTGGAGCATCTGCTGCTGCATGAAAAACTGCTGCTGCTGCTGCTGCGGCGACGGCGGCAGCAGCTGCTGCTGCGCCTGCTGCTGCGCCTGCTGCTGCGATGGCGACGTCGGCGGTCGCCCCTGCGGTGACGGCTGCTGCCCGTACGACTGCTGCCCGCCGTACGCCTGCTGCTGTGCATAGGACTGCTGCTGGTAGGCCTGCTGCTGGTAGGCGCGCTGCGCCGCCAGCGCCGGCGGCAGGCTCATGCGCGGCTGGCCGCCCGTGCGGCCGCCCTCGAGGCCGCGCCCGCGGCCGAAGGCAGGCCCTGGCGGGCCGCCGCCCTGCAACCATCAGGCGTGATTAAGTCAGAGGGCATGGGCGCAGCCGGAACGCACACGACATCCTGGCAGTGTGTCTGAACTCAAGAGTCTCAGTGCCAAGTGAAAACCGACGTGGCTGCGCTTCACAGTCGCAAGTTTCCAGTGTCTCCGCCGGGGCGGGTACGGCAGTCGGGCGCAGACGGGCATGCCGTAGCAGCAAGACCGCTCAATCGTGGCGGCACTGTCTGGCGCATGCATTGCATAATCTCTCGAGATAGAAGGAAAACTCCGAAATCTTACCCGTGGCGGGTACGGCAGCCGGGCGCCAACGGGCATGCCGTAGGGCAGCGGCGCCGGCAGCTGCATGGCGACGGGGGCGGGGTACAGTGCCGGGCCGCCCACCAGCGGGCTGCGCGGCGGCCGCATCGCGCCCGGCTGCCGGCAGGCAGACAGTGCGCATTGTCAGACTGCTGCATGCATGCAGAATTGCCGTAATGCCGTTTCTGAGCGGAACACAATGCCCACAGATGTGGCCGTGTGGCAGTGCAGGTTCCTGACATCCATGCCACACATGGGACGCCGCCTGCTCCTGCTGTCATGCGCAACCCACCTGGGGGGCGGTGTAGGGGAGGCACTCGATGTAGCGCGTGCCCATCATCTTGCGGTGCTGCGCCGCCGCCGCAAGCGCCGCCTCGTTGGCGTCCTTGAAGCGCAAAAGGACAAACGTCAGCGACAAAACCAATCGAACGGCGTGAAGGAAACGTGCACGGCAACGTGCACTGGCTTACCAGCGCCTGAGCCTCATAGATATGGCTTGGCAAAGCAAGCAGCTGCGTGTTTCGAGCGGGCGCAAATAGAAAATAACAATAAATTTGTACCTTGAAGCGCACAAAGGCGATGCCGGTGTTGACGCGGTCGCCACCGCGGTCCGCCTTGGTCATCAGCTTGACGCCGTCGTCCGCCAGCGTGAAGTCTGTGCAGAGGTGCAGGCAGATGTGTTAATAAGATAGCAGTTCAACGTTCAGGTACTGGGGAGTGTCGCTCCTTTGCATGCACGGAGCATGCAGCTGACACAGCTCGTCATGAGAGGGCTTCACGCATGGCTCACTGCACCATGGCCAGGCCAGGCTACAAGCAACAGTCGACAAAGGTGCTTCTGGCTGCATGCAAACCAAACAGCACTCACCCGCAAGCCAGCTGGTGATGTCGTCGATGCCGGCCGAGTAGGGCAGGCCGCGCAGCTTTAGCGTGGCGCCGTCCGGGGTGATGCCGCCGGGCGCCGACGGCAGCGGCAGCAGCGGCGCCTGCCGCCGCGAGGCGGCCTCGCCCAGCCTCGCCACCTGCCTGTTGCGCTGCATCGCCTGCGTTGCATGTTCCATGTGACGTAAGTAACACAGCACAGGCATGCATGCCTGTACTTGCTTTGCATGCGCATGCAGCGGCCATTGCCAGCCCAGCATACAAGTCAGCGTCAAGGCCGGCCGGGGGGTGCTGCCCTACATGAAGGCTAGGCAGTCGAAAATGGAATCTGGTATTCGATAGAACTTGACTGTACCTGCTGCATGTCGGGCTTGGAGGCCACGAAGATCTCGATGTAGCGGGGGCCCATGCGCGCGCGGTGCAGCGTCAGCGCCGCCTGCTGCGCCGCCTCGCTGGGCACCTCCACAAACGCTTCGCCGGTGGGCCGCCCGTCCTGATCCCGCGTCAGCACCACGCCCTGTGCATGCACATCGTGAAGACGATAAATTCATGCCATGATAGCATCAGGGGATGTGTGGTCAAAATGCCTAGTGCACTGTATCCCCAGGTCGCACGATGCGCATGGGCGGCCGTCGCTGACAGCGGATTGCCGCATGCAGTGGCATTGCATCCCGAACATGGTGCATTGGCAAACGCTGCATGCATTATCCTCACCTGTGCGCCGCCGATGATGACGTGCTCCGGGCCGAAGAACTCCAGCACCTGCTCCGGGCCGGCGGAGAACGGCAGGCCGCGGAGGCGCAGCACCCAGTGCCGCTGCGTCGGCTGGCCCCCCATCGGAACGCCGGCTGCGTCGCCCTTCACGGCGGCCGCAATATCCTCCTCGCTCGCCGGGAACACCCTGAAAGGAAGGTCGTTGCCGTCAGCAGCGGTCGGCACCATAGTGCTGCACACGGGCATACGTGGCCGCTAGCTGACTGCCGAGCCGGCGTCCCATATCGGACGCTGTCTCTGAACAGGTTGCAATCGATCCAATCATGTCGTTTCTGGATGGCGATCCAGGCGCGCAGGTCACCCCCAGGACGAAGGACTCTGTGGACGAGGGAGGCTCAGACGAAGCTGGCAGGCTTGCACCCATGGCGAACGCGCGAACGGATGTACGGTCTGGCATCAGCAGCATGCAACTCATCATCTGACGCGGTCAACAGGCGGCTGCGGCCGCGCAGCCGGCCGTGCAGCGGCGAGTGGCATGGGGTCAGGCTCCAGTCGGACTGAGCCAGCAATCTGGACGTGGCACTCACTCGATGTAGCGATTCGCCATGTGCGCGCAGTGCCGGGCCTCTCGGGCGGCAGACGCCTGCTCCGGGCTCGCCAGCCTAACGAACGCCTCCCCAGTTGCTCGCCCTGGACCGCACAGGACAGTTTTGGCTGCGACGCCCCGGTCGGCCAACTTGCACAAGTACAGTAAGTGCAGAGGGTTCACAAACGCCGGTCCGGCCCACGATCCGTGCGAGTTCATTCTCCAGGAGGTATAGTCGGCGTGCGGTTCGTCGGCTGCCGGTCCGATGCATTCGCCGTGCATGGGAGGGCGCTGACTCACGAAGGCCTATTTTCGCACCGGCGCGGCTGTGGAGGACGACCTCGATCGGCGCCCAGCCATCGAAAAACGCAATCACGTCCGCCTCTGACGCGGAGTAGGGCAAGCCACGCAGCCGCAGCACCGCGGAATGGCCGTGCTCCGGGGCACCCAGAGCAGCCATCGTCCCGAGCCTCTCACCGGCCGCTCAATATCGAACAGCCATCTTCCAGCGCCACTCCTACCTACGAACGACTAAAAGGGGTCTTACACGCACGACACCGACAGGTTATCGGCGCATGCGCTGCGAGATCATTGCAAATTTGCGCTGGCCATGCAGAATGATCACGTGCATTGTGCTAACTTATTAAGTTTGTTGGGAACTAGTCCACCACCGTTCGGCTGCGAGTCCTCGGCTAGCAGCTGCATTTTTTTCGAGCAAACCTAGCCCGCCCGAGCACACGCAGGCTTTCCGTACATCTACACGATGCTTGCAACGACTTGCGTCCAGTGAATGGCTGGCCGTTGCGCTTCGGCTCAGTTCTGATACATCACTTGATCATTTCGCTACCGCCAGTGTTGGGCACACAACGAGGTAGCACAGCAGCAAAGGCGTTACAGACGGTATTGGCAGGCTTCTCATCGAGCGCGTGCCATTGCGATCGCTGCAAGGCTGCTGACACATTCGGCACGAAGTCACCGGCAGCGCAGCTTCTGTTGCGGCAGCGCAGCCGCACTCGCCTGACCTTTGGTGGGGGCGGTCGAGCGGCGGCGGCCATGGCCTTCAGCTTCGGGGGCGCCAGCAGCGGCGCCAGCACCTCGACGTTTAGTTTCGCTGCCGCGACGCCCGCGGCGAGTTCGTCAGCCTTCAGCTTTGGCAGCGCGGCCGCCCCCGCCACGCCGTTTGGGGCGTCCAGCGTGCCGGCTTTTGGGCAGCAGCAGAGTACGGCCTCGCTGTTTGGCGGGGCGTCCACGCCGGCATTCGGGGCGGCGCCAACTCCCGCCGCCTCGACGCCTGGCGCTTTCGGCTCCGCCGGCGGCGGCCTCTTTGGCGGCTCCGGCACAGGTGCTGGGGGATTGTGTATCGTGCCGCACCTGGCAGCTCGAAGATTGTTTGTGGCCACATTGCGCTTTACCGTGCTCAACAGAATGCCCTACCAGCAGTGTCCTATCAAAACTGCAGGTGCCTTTGGGGCGTCTTCGGCCAGCCTGTTCGGCTCGTCGACCACACCCAGCCTGTTCGGCGGCACGCCGGCGTCGCAGCCGGGCGCGCTGACCACCTTCTCAGCACCGGCGTTTGGCGGCCAGTCGCAGGGCGGCGCCTTTGGCAGCACCTTTGGCGGCGGCAGCGCCTTTGCCGGCGGCCAGCAGCAGCAGCAGCAGCAGCAGCAGCAGCAGCAGCAGGTGTCGTCAGCGCTGTGCGGCAAGGAGGGCAAACCGCTGACGCACGTGACAAAATGGGAGGACATTGGCCCTCACGGCCAGAGCTACCTTCTCGAACTGGAGTGAGCCTTAGCAAATCTTTGAAACGCCCATGTAGCGCATGCTGCACGCGCTGCATTTAGCATGCGCTGCGGTTGTATTTGACCGTTTGACAATTGTTCAGCCTCACAATGCATGGGCTTCAGCAGTGAATTACATGCTGCAAGGTTGCAGGCGCTGATGTCCCAATGACACCTGTGCTCGCAGGAAGGTGGTCTCGCAGTACCGGGAGGAGTCTCGGCAGTTGGACCAGAACGGACGACTGTGGGGCGACGAGGGCCGCACCTTAAAGCAGGTGAGTCGTAAGGCCGCAGTTCAGCTGTATCCGAATGTGCTGGTTGCCATGTAGCTGTGCAGTGCTCACATGTCTGACTGACAAGAATGTGCAGATTTGGATCTGCCGCATCCGAAACGCGCCGCCGAGGTGACTCCTCCTTGGCGACTTAACCTGCGGATTCCTGCCCACCCTGTGTATTGACATGACCCGCTTTTCTCCATTGCAGGAGATGGCAGCAGACGAGCGGGCGCTGCGCCAAGCGCTGGCGGGGCTGGAGGCGGCGCTGAAAGGCGACCTGCAGACCATCGCCGCCTTCCGTGAGGTGCGCACTTTTTGGATTTACACAAGGCCCTCTTATCACCCACGGAGAGTGGCTGTGCAGTCGCATTGCATGCATGGCTCATTTGATGCCTACACCACCACCAGCACCACCACCAGCAGTCTGCTTCGTGCATGTTTTGAGCGATGGGTGGGTTCTGACTGCCAGACCAGCTCATCGCATGGTTTCTCCTCTGCCCTCGATGCTCCGCCACCTCACCGCTCGCTGCCGTGGATACAATTCCTTCGCATGAACGAATGCAAAAAGCTCCATCTATATTCCCATTTGTACCTCTTGCAGAAAGTGGTGGCGCTGCTGCACTACACGGAGCAGGTGGTCCGCACCTTTCAGCGCACGCTGCCGTCATAACCCTTATTTCAAGGACTGAAAGAAACGTTTTCATTTTCTGCAGAAAGTGGTGGCGCTGTTGCACGACACGGAGCAGGTGGTCCGAACCTTCCAGCGCACTCACAGGTGGCGCGCCGCCGGCAAGGTCAGTGCCTCCCTGTGCATTCATCATCTCCAGCAAATCATCACTTCCTACAAATCTTCACCTCGTGCAAACCGGGAAACCATGGTTCCGCCACGCTCGCCGACAATATGTGTTGTCTGATTTTGCTGATAACATGAAACATGGGGTGTGTGGATGATGATCGAATATGTGCTAAAACGGATCGGCCCCTGTCTAGGGCGCCAAGACGAAACTCAGATTCAAGTCATCCTTGCACTGACACGCACCCAAGTCCCTTCAGCCCACCTCGTCTGTGTTGCGCCAAGCCTTGCTGCTAGGGATCTCGAAAATACAATGCTTTTCGGACCATCGCATCTGGCATGCTTGAGTATTGGCTGCAACAATCATCATCCAATCCTACCCTAGGAATAGACAGGAGCTTTTGTTGCGATGCAGGTGCTGCCCGGGCAGGTGTTGCCGCCGGGCGTGAGGGAGCAGCTCAACGGACCCATCATCCTGCCGTCCATGTACCTGCGCCGTGCCACCCAGTCCTTCCAGGTACACTGCTTGACACTCGAGCAACACTTGCAGCATGCAAGCTTGAAGCTGAGGTGGCTGTCCCATCCTGCCGCCCATGTACCTGCGCCGTGCCACCCAGGCCTTCCAGGTACCATGCCAGATGTTGCGGAGCGTGAATGGCGGGATGTGCCGGCAGCCATCGATCATCCCCAGCATCAGAGAACGACAGCCAGAATCAAGCAAATGCTGATGTTTAGCTCACACTCAGTTTTCGTCTTGGCAACTTTACTCAATCAAGCCGGGTCAATCGCTGACGGTACATCCTTCTGTCTGCAGGAAGCGCTGGAGCAGTACCGGTCGCTGGTAGTGCAGCTGGAAGCGCTACTGCCGCAGCAAGGATTTAAGGCCGGCGGCGGCGGCAACGGCCAGCAGCAGGACGGCAGGCCATCGGCGGTCGCCGCGCTGCCGGTGGTGCTGCACAACCTGCACGATTTTTTCAACCACGTTGCGGCGCGGCTGGAAAAGCTGCACGAGGGCGTGGCGGCCACAAAGGAGGCGTTTCTCGAGCGCCGGCGCGAGGTGCACATGAACATGTGGTTTCCACATCGGCCGAATTCACCTGCGTGTTGTTTCCCTGTGCTGACCTGCACAGCTGGTGCTGCGGGAGCGCACAGGCAGGAGGTTGCTCGCTGCATGCGCCAAGCTGCTGCGGAAATATGCTTGGATTTGTGGCAATCGCTGCACAGTTCCATCGAATTCTTCAAATGGGTGGTTTTCTTTGCAGGCCGGCGACATGAGCGATCCGTTTGCGGACGCAGAGCGCAAGGCGCTGCTGAAGCGGAAGATGTCGCAGGCGAGGACGACCGTGATCCCGCCCAGCACGGGCGTGCCCGCGGCGCAGCAGGCGGCCTCTGCGCTGGCAGCTGCCGGGCCGGCAGCCACACCCGCAGGTACACTGATGCTCGCGGGCTAGGGCTGCGCTGGACACAGTGGCAAGCCCACTTCGTGCCTCCAGACGCATCCACGCCTGTTCGCGAGTTCGCAAGGTCGGTTTTCAAGCAAGGTCCAATAATGTCGATGTTCCTGTTCACGACAGGTGGCGGCCTATTTGGCGGCGGCACGCAGTCCTCACTGTTCGGCGCAAGCGCGCCTGCTGCGTCTGCTGCTGTCACGCCTGCTGGCGGCGGCCTGTTCGCGGCGCCTGCTGCGGGCGCGTGGGGCGCACCCGCGGCATCGCCGCCCAACAACACAGCCGGTTCCAGTCGGAGAGGGCGCTTGCGCAAGTGACAATTGGTTGCATGGTGTGGACTGCCGCTTGCTCATGTGCTCTCTGGAGGTGATACTGACACTGGTGATCAGAGTGACAGACTTATTGTTGAATCGATGTTGCGAATCCGTCTTCAAGTCACCACTGCTGCATTCTTTCGGTGCTCACTGGCTCCCGACTCCATTTCCGCACTGACGCGGGGCAGGTTTCCCATACTGGCTACGCCCCTGGCACCTCCTACTCGAAATCCGCATGCAACACAGCCACATTTGCATCGCTTGCACACTGTGTACTGAGGCGCACACATTCTAAGATCCGTTGAATCCCGGCAGCGCTGCCATGATGGCGTGTGCAAAGCTTGCGGCGATCACTCTTGCGGCAGTCGTCTCTGCCTGCGCCTTGCCGGCCGCAGCTCAGGTGATGTGCATTTCCAACGCCAGCACACCACTTTTTGCAATTACTGAAACTTTGGCTATCCCACTGCAACATCGCGCAACGCTCCTCAGCTTTCCATCGGTTGCTGACGCTGCGGATCGTGTTCCGGGTGGCGTCCAGGAAATGGCCATCAGAAGCTCCAGCTGGTGTAGAACTGGCCTATTGATGATCGTTTGCTTTTCCTGGGCTGCACCATGCCTTCAGCTGCTCTGACAAGCCTGTATGAAGTAGCTTCCACATTGCGATATGTTTCACTTTTCGAATTGTAGCAGTCGACAGCCCACTCACCCAGCGATTGCTAGTTACAGAACCTTAGATGGTTCCTTGCACCAGTAAACCATTGTCGCAATACGATCTGCATGTACTCCGGCATTCTCTGCGGCTGAAGCTGCGGCATATGACGCAGGTTCCGCCAGCCGAAAACTTCTGGCCGGGCAACTGGCAGCAGCCCTGCAACGCGTCCAGCTTCCTGGCGGCGCTGCAGAGCGTGCCTGTCTGGTCCAAATCCGCGCAGAGCTACGCGGCGCTCCTGGCGGCGGGCCTGCCGGTGCCGCATGACGCCACACTTTTTCTGCCGCAGGACAACGCCTGGGCCGATTTTGAGGCGGCCAATGGTGCGCAGATATGGATAAGAGTTTTCTTTTCCAGCTGCATGCAATCTCCGACGATTATGTTCGCGAATGGTGCCGCGGCCCAATAGGTGCACCAGACTTCGCGTACATACTCACTGGCATTGGGCAGAAGCGGGGTGCGCTGCTGCGGTGCAGACACTGCAAACACGAGCTGCATGTGCATGCAGGTGCTAAACGGAATAGTCTGAACGGGCTTGATGTGCTCTGACGCTTTCACATATGACCATCCTGTGCAGGCCGCCCGAACGCCAGCGACCCGCGCGTCCTTGCCACCATCCTTTACATGAGGTTAGTTCTCAATTAGGATGTTGCAACTTTGACGCATCGAGTGTTCGTAAATGAGCACCAACTTTGACACGATGTATGCTTTTATCTCGCAGCATCCCTGGCGGTGCTCTGAACCGCGACAACCTCATCGCTAAATCTCCGCACCGGAGCACGCTCGGCGCTGGCCTCAACACCACCCTGCCGCTGACCGTCACCCGGAACGCCACCGTCAGCGCCGCCAATCGCGCTGCACGCTGGTACCGCCAGGTGTGTGTTGATCTGGACGTGTGGACTAGTCCTGCAGCAGACCCCATCTTGCCTGTCTCCTCGATGCACGTTCCGTACGACACGATACGTGCTGTTCTCATCTGCATGCGCCAGTGCTGTTTCCATCTGCTTGCGCCAGTGCTGTTTCCATCTGCATGCGTCAGGAGAATGGGAGGGCACCTTTGCAATGCGTCCGCCTTGCTCAGTCTGACAACGGGGGCCATCACGCTGCTTTTGCATGCACGGTCACACGACATGCAACCAGTACAGCGACCTGTGAACATGCCGTTCACCGGCTCACCACCTCTGGTTCGTGTGTCGCAGGAGCAGCTGTCTGGCATCAATCAGTTCGTGTTCGGCAGCATCCTGCCGGTGCACAGGTGAGCAGTGCTATGCTGGAGTAGTGCTCACAGCACTGCTCGCTCAACAGATGCTGAGACGGGGAAGTTTCGCACAGCATCTCCAGCCTCTGTTGTCTCAGCAGTACAAATCATGCACTGTTTGCGCCTGTTTGCAGAGCCTGCTCTTGCTACATCTACGAGATCAACGCCGTCATCTTCCCTTCTGCGACGAACTTTGCTGACGTGCCTGCTGCTAATTTGGCGACAGGCGTGCTATTTATCTATCCTGTCCATCGGCTGGTCCATGCGTCAATTCTTGCATCGTGCATCAGCTGACCGCAGTCTGTGCAGCTAAAGCAAACAAGTGGCGGTGTGCATCAACGTATATCCACAGCACAATTCACTGCTGACTTTGCCTCTATCACACAGCCGTCGCCGGCCTAGGCGGGCACCGCATGAACACCACAACAGCACCGACGGCGGCGCGACCGACACCCGCACCCACCGCGGCGCCGACGGCCGCTCCCGCAAAGACGGCGCGGCCGACAGCCGCACCGGCCGCCGCACCCACAGCTGTGCCGGCCACCGCACCAACAGCTGCGCCGACCGCAGCGCCGAGGCGCCCCGCATCTCACCCGCCCGCCCCTGTGCGGCCTGCCAAGAGGGCGCACCCGACCGCTCGCCCCGTTGCAACACCGGCGCCTCGCGAGCCTGCACCTCATGAGCCAGCGCATGAGCCTGCGCCTCACGAGCCGGCTCACAGCGGCATGCGCCCCAGGCTCCCCTCTGACGCCCGCGCCGGCGCACGTGAGGCCCCACCCCTCGCCCTTGCTTGTTGCACTGTGCCATTGATGGTCATGCAGGACCTCACAGATACTCACATCGACACGTGTACCAATCCATTCCAGCCCGCGGCCGCTTCTGTGATGGAGAATGGCACACACTGCGCTGGCTGCACTTCCCAAACCTCGACGTTACGTTTGCTTCCGCAGGCGCGTCCACGGCGGCAAACGACGCCCAGGTGGCGACGCCATCTGGCGGCATGACAGCCGGCCCCCCCGCACACAAGATTTTGCCGCCGCCGTCGCCCTACAATGCTGCTCCTGGAATGGCGGTCGGTGGCATGAAGGTGGTGGCCGCCGCTGCCGCCGTGGCGCTCCTGGCCCTGTAGACGCCCTTATCAGGCTGTGACCGTGAGGCCACAAGGCCTGTGCTGCAACTTCACCTGGGTCAGCGCAATGGTCCACGCGATATTCAGCTTTGCCATGTTTCTTAGGAGTTTGTACTGCACCACTGTTTATGGTACATGATCCACCCACATTGCTCAGCGTTTCAGTGTTACTACTGGCCTGCTATGATCGATCTCAGCGACTGCAGCTGCATCGTTTGGCAAGTCCAAGAAATATCCAAAAACCCTTCTCCTTTTCTTTGGATCAAGGCCGAGGTTCTTGCAAGCGCTTTTGCTACGCCAGAAGCTCACTCCTTTTCGTTGACACACAACGTTGTATCAGCTGCGAAACTGACTCAGCAGGAACGTTCGCTGCCAGCGCTTGCCTCTCACACCCGTACACGCCACCATCCTACTCTGAAGCCGTCTGCTAGCTGTGCTGACGAATCATCCGCAAGATGCAAGCGGGCAAAGGAGGCACAGCCTAGGGGATTCAAGCATCGTTGACCGCTGCTGCGCCTGCCAGAAGGCCTAGTTCCCCGACACCTCAGAGCAGCGCCGCGCCGGTACAGCAAACTTATCGTGCGCAGCTAATGCTGAGCTCTGCAGCAATGCTGGAGCGGCTGCAGTCTAACGCGATTGCAGGCACCAGCCCAGCCTGCGGCCAGGCGCGGTGGTCGGTGCACTGGCGCCCACACCGCACGCCGCGGCGATGCCGGCACGTCACGGTCGCTGCCAAGAAGGGCAGGCGCGGCGGGGGCGGCGGCAGCACCAGCAGCAGCGGCCTGGGGCTGCTGCAGATAGAGGAGGACGGCTCGGACGTGTGGCGGCTCAGTGCCGCTGTTGATAGCATCCAGAGCGGCGGGGTGAGCACTGCATGAGTTGCGCCGCGTATATTGTTTCGTGCTCCATGTGGCAATGCATGGAGAGCATCCAGAGCGGCGGGGCGGGGCGCTGCATAGTTTGCCCCCCCTGAGTTGCTTCGCTCCCGGTGGCGAAGCATCTGGCTCAGCGCTGCCGTCACAGCATCCACAGTGGAGGGGTGGGCACCGCATCAAATCTGCCGCTTCAAATTTTGCTTCTGCCATCTGCCACGTGACGGCGTCCCCGGCCAGTGCCTGGTCACAATCAGGAAGAGCCTGACACGGCCCCCCTGATGCTGCGCAGGTGGGCATCATCCCGACGGACACCTTTCCGGCATTTGTGTGCGACCTCGCCGACAAGGCCGCAGTGCAGCGGCTGTACCAGATAAAGGTAGTTGCGCAAGCTGTCCGGCAGCACGCTGTTTTTTGTTGGCAACAAACACGCAGAGGTGAAACTGGAAAGACAACTCTTCCTATGTCCAAGATCGACGTCTGACTATCCAATGTGTAGGGCCTCAGCCCGCAGCAGCCGCTCAGCATCCTGTGCAGCAGCTTCCAGCACATCTCCACCTACACACAGGTGATGCTCTTGGACATTCGGCCGCAGTGCAACTTTTTTGGAGACATCCACTGCATTCATCGACTCCTGTTGCGCAGGTCGTTCCTCAGGTGCCTGCATGCATGAGACGCCTGCTTGAGACGCTGTGCCCTTCTAGCACTGCTGAGCCTGCGTGTGCTTTGCCACGCAGGGCTTTCCTGCGGCGAACGAGCCCGGGCAGCCAGACCTCTTCCGCATCGCGCGGCAAGTGCTCCCCGGCCCCGTGAGTCTCCCCTTCATCCTCACGCACATCTACTGCATCCACCGAAAAGATGCGCACAGCGCTCGTGTTCAGAGCTCTGTCTCGAAGGGATGCAGCTCGAGCATCGTGGTGATCTTCTGAACAAGGCTGCTATGTCAGAGCTCGACGCCTGTGCCGCACACCCATCATCCTGCCGGCGAGCAAGGTGCTGCCCGGCCTGTGTGCCGCCCACCAAAAACCTACACACACTGTACACGTATCGTCCGTCATTCTTTTCAACCATTTCAACGCAGTACACCTTTATCCTGCTGGCCAGCAAGGCGCTGCCGAAGCAGTGCGTCGACTACCTGTCCGGAAAAGTGAAGACGCGGCGCAGCGTCGGCGTGCGCATGCCCCACGACATCGCCTGCCAGGCGGGCTTTGTTTTTCAATTCTGCCAATCTGAATGAAACCTTCTTGCTTTGGGACAACCTGCCACAATAGCACAGTATTGGCGTCCTCATGCACCGCAACAACGTCCGCCAGATGGGCTCATGAGCCGCTCTGTTGGGCAGTCTACTGTTACGTAATACTCAGGCTGGTTGCAACCAGCATGCTGGCAATATGAAGGCGTGGGAGGAGCCTGGGAGGGCAAATGTTTTGCAGGCAACAGACGACTACACATAGGCGCACAGCCAGGCCCACCCGTGTGTGAGCGCCGGGCAACGCAATGTCCACAGGGCAACGTCAGGCCTCAGCCAGCTCAGAAAGGAGTGTGCGCTCACATCATGCAAACTTCATATGCAAAATGTGCTTGCGTTCTGGACTTGTGTAAACCTCATGCCATGCAAAACTCAGGCCAGCATCGCCTGAGGTTTACACCTCATGCCATGCAAAACTCAGGCGATGCTGGAACAGCTGGAAAGGCCGCTGCTGTGTTCCAGCATCCGACCGGCAGACCAGCTGAGCGGGGCGTTGCCGGACGCCGCGCTGCTGCTTGACGAGTTCGGGCCCCGCGGCCTGGACTTTGTCATCGACGACGGCCGCCGGGTGTGTTTACTTTGTTTTCGGTCTACGCTTGCAATCTGAGACTACACCCTGTTCACACACTCGCGTCCTGCAGAATTCGTAAACGCCTGTGCCGGATGAACACGTTGTGGGGTGACCTGATTCCCTATGTCTGTTCCCGTGCGCAGTATGCAGAGGGCTCCACGGTGGTGGACATGACGAAGAACCCGCCGGAGCTGCTGCGGCGAGGCCTCGGCGACGCCTCCGTGTTCGAGGCCCTGCTGGAGGATCTGGTCCCGGCGTGATGAAATGGAGTGTGCAAACTTGTTGAAGCTGTTGCTGCCGTACCGCTGAGGGACGCACCCATTCCTGACGGTGATGGTGATGGCATGATTCGGTCCCGGTACTGTGCAGAGAAGACAGGTTGTGGCAAACCATTGCAGAGAAGATTTGGCGCTGGACACAGACCAAAACACATGACTGCCAAAACAAAGGCGAGCTAAGATTTGTTGCTCTGGACAGCGCTGCAGCTGCCTGATCAAGTTGACACAGGGGCATTTACGTTGGGATTTAGCCTTTCGTATAAAAATCAAGGCGAGTGCTGCAGTGTGCAGCATACCAATGACAAGCTGGCCAGCAGGGTGGTATATGAAGGATGATTGAAGAAAGGACACATAGATCCTAAAAATGCAATGCCATGATATTCTCTGCAACTAGGACTCTGTGCTTCGCCAATCATTGCCCCCAGGACACTTCATCGAGAGCGATAAAAGGTCGAACCGGGAGTCTCTCAGTACTTAGCCAGTACTTAAGCCTATAGTTCAAGCGCGGTCCCCGTATATGCGACACGCATGCTCCTTTGTGCGAAAGCGCACCGCGTCGCCTGTGGTTCCTCCGAAGCGCCGAAAATCGGCGACGCGCGTCGGCTTTCGTAGAGGTTGCCGTTGTCCGCTGGGCGGGCGCCAAGTCCGCAGTTTGTCGATCTCGCCTCTCGGTGCACGGGTCCGGTGCACGGGCGTTCCGTGCCATGTCGGAGTCACTTTAAGAGGCCAGAGTGAAGGGCCTCAGAGTGCGGCGGAGTGCGCCGAGTCGTTTGCAGATCGGGAGTGGCGATCATGCGCGCACGTGCCGTAACCTTGCGACCCTTCCCAGTGACAGAGGCCAGGAGAGATGGTGAAGTGCCGCAGTTCTTTCTGTGCATGCTGACGGACACACCTTACAGTAAAACACCCGGCACTTCCATGCACCTCCACATCTCCAAGGAATGTGCATGTCACAGCCAAGTGCTCCCCCTGGCCTCCACACGCCCCATATTTCTCGCGCACTTCCTACACCCTCCTGGGGGCTCACTACATTACAGCGTTCCCGAATCACACTCACGGCGGCAAACGGCGGTACTAGGCTCAGTCCCAGAAACAACCGCCCAGTATTGCATGGAGCCTAGGAGGCCTCAAACACATGTGCAGCCCTTCCACGAGCACTGCAGCATGTTACAGACCTCCCAGAAAGGTGTTTCTCTGCCGTGCAGATGCTCGCCAGCCGGTGCCACGTTCAACCAACGACCAGCAGGCATGATGCACGGCGACATCGCCTCCTCAGACGGTGAGAGCAACACCCCCTTCCAGCCATCGGCTGCCGCCGCCGCCGCCAACATCCTGCAGCAGAGGCCGCCTTCCAGCGGCTGGACGACCGGCGCTCAGAAGCAGAAATGCTCAACGAGGCATTCACGCCGGCGGAGGTGCAGCAGGCATTGCGAAAGCTGAACAGTGGCAAAGCAGCTGGGCTCAGCAGCGCGCCGGCAGAGCTGCTGCGCTGAAGGGCGCCAGATGGCAAGGTGGAAAATGTGCTGCTGCCCGCCCTGACGACGATGCCTAACGCCGCCTTCCTAAAGGCGCTGCAAGCGTCCCGCTGCTATTCGCGCCCTCGCTCGCATCCGCCTCGTTGACTGCAGCCGCGGCTCTGGCGGAGGCCCTCGTGGCCGCACATAGTATGTAGGGTCCCGCTTCAGCGCTGCAGCCAGTAGTACGGGCTGCGCCGTCGAGGCATCCCCCGCAGCAGCAATGGTGCCGGCAGCAGCGCAGCCGAGTCTGCTGCATATTCCTTCAAGCAGACCATGGAGGGCCTGTGCCTGCTCCTGGACTGCAACATGGGAGGCCGCTACAACATTCCCACGACGCAAATCCTGCAGGTATGAGAGATATTCTCGGTTTTCAGTGTGGTTGTCTGCCGTATGTCGCTTTCGCTGGAGCCCCTCCACAGGCCGGTGCGCCCACCTGCGCATGGTGTAGCATACTACCCGGGTTCTTCATTCCTGCCTGCAGGCTGCCGTCCCGACGCTGGCACGGCTTGCAGCATGCAGCCCAGGCGCAGCTGCGCTGCTGACAGAGGCGCTCTGGGCCGGAGCCAAGGTCATGTACGCGGCAGGGCCACTGCCCTATGCGGACGCGCACCGCAATGTGAAGGTGAGAGATTGCAGAGAGTTCACCAGCTACATCCGCGATGCAGGACTAGCCTGCACTCCCTGCCTCCTGCAGTGATGTATGCGTGACTGTCCCTCATATTGGTCAAGCAGGCCTGGCTTGTGTATTTGTTGACCGATAATCGTTCCGAGCATTGGCCCTGAACGCGGTGCACACCAAGTCATCTCAACCGATATTGTGAGATGCAGCTCAAACGACCGGCCTGCGCGCTGTCTGCAGCCTGCTGCGAGCCATTGCAACGGCTGACGCCAGTGTCAGAAAGGCGCTTGCGCAGCCTGGCGGCCCTGCAGAGTGGGCGCCTGCCGCGGCGCGCGTCGAGGAAGCCTGCGCCGCAGCTGGCATGCCAGAGGCGTCATGGCGACGGCCGCTGAAGCAGGTTGCGACGCTGCTGCCGCGACCATCGGCCAAGTCGCAGGCGGAATCAGCGAGTGCAGGCGACGCGGAAGCTGCCGAGCAGGCGACGCAATAGCTGCAGAAGGTGTGTGCAGTTGCTGGCAGGTGTGGGTGGAAACGCGATGTCTTGAATCTGACAGGCTTGTGGAGGTTCTCACGGGGTGCGGAAATTGCTGTGGTTCCTGTGTGTGTGTGCAACAAGGCTTCACAGAGTTGTTATTTGGCACAGCAAAATGACGCAGGGTTGCTTGCGCGCGATCCAGGAGGAGGAGGAGGAGGAAGCGACTTCCAACGATGCAGCCGGAGCACAGTCCAAGCGCGGCAGGAGGAAAATGAAGCAGCCCGCCAGACAGCGAGCCCAGCTCAGTCTGCTGGCGTTCAAGGCGCAGCCGCCGCTGCCGCAGCTGCTGGCGCCGCTGCACCCGAACCGCCTGTCTTGCAGCCTGGGCCACCGCAGCAGCTGTCGGTGCTGCCGGCGCAGAATGGACTGCGGTGTCCACTCACCTTGATGCGGCGTTACGCTGTAATGAATGTGCTGCATTGAAAGCTGAAGTGCTGTGTTGGGCGACCCTGAAAGAATGCCTCTATATAGTGAAATTTACATTTTAATGTATGTGCTCTGGAAGTTGTTCTGCACCTTGACCTGTTCGGTATTATGTTTCCCAGACCCTCTGAGATGTGCGCCACGGTGTCAGGTGGACATGCGCACATTCACTCAGTCAATGGCAGCTGGGTATGGGGAGCAGTTGGTTGAGGGCACTGCCGACGCCAGCAGGGAATGCCGCATGTCCTTGCCCTATGTATGCTGACAAGGGATACAGGCTGCGAATAACGCTGCGTCGGAAAGCTTAGGAGCGCCCTCTGTGTTACTGGCCTGTGCTGCAGCTGAGCTGTGCACGAAGTGAAGTGCAGGCTGCAAGAAGTAGAACCCGTGGGATTTTGTTGCGTGTTGTTGCGCCACACCAACTGCAAACAGGAAGCAGACAGCTGCAGTTTCCTGTACGATCAATCTTCGCACTTGCACATGACCACAGTGTGCGCGGCAAACTGTACGCTGCGCCTGCTGAGTTTGTCACCCCTTCATATCAACGAGTCGGACTGCGGCAGCGGCGGCGGTGCCGCCGGCGAGTCAAGCCCACTGCCGGCCGCATCGCCAGCTGCCGCAGTCTCCAAATCCTTGAAGAGCAACACCTCACCATCCATCGTTTCCCCCAGCGGGCTGCTGCCCTGTGCCTCCTGCGCCGCCTTGCCCTCCGCAGCAGCCTCGCGCCCAGCACCGTGCTCCGCCTCCGGGGCTGGGTCCTCCTCCGGGATCGCTCCTGTGTGCACCGCTGCAGGGCTGGCGCCTGCCGTAGACATTGTGCCTTCCGCGGCGGGCTCCTCCGCAGCGTCTGGCTCGGCCGCAGCTGCCGGCTCTGCCGCAGCAGCCGGCTGCGCCGCCTCGGCGCCGCGGCCAGGCGCGGGAGCTGCCTCGCCGCTGCCGCCGGCCGCCACATCCAGCCTGTCAAACAGGGAGCTGCCGGCCGGGTCTGAAACCGGTGCAGTGCCGTCGGCGGCACCTGGGCCGTCTGCTGGCGCATCAGCTGACCCTGTTGGCGCTTTAGCCACATTGCCGACCGGCGCAGCCTGCTCCGCTGACGGCTGTGCTGGCTCGCGCTCGGGCCTGGCAGCGGCGTCCAGGTCGGCGTCCTCGCCCGCATCCGCTTCAGGAGTAGCCTGCGCCTCGGTTGCCGGGGCTTGCTCTTCCGCCTGCGCAGCCGCCGCCAGCGGCGCTGCCGCCGTCTCTGGCTCCGCTGCCCCAGTTGCGTCCGCTGCAGCTGCCAGTGCAGTCTCTGCCGGCTGCGCCCCAGCTTCGGCATCCGGCTGCCCGCCGGCCTCCGAGGCGGCCGAAGGCGCCTCGGCCGCCGCGTCCGGCGCAGCCGGCGGCTCAGCCGTAGCTCTGGTCCCTTGGCTGTCATCTGCGGCGGCGCCTGGTTCCTCCGCCTCTGGGGGTGGGCCCTCCTGCGGGACCGCCCCCGTGTGCACCGCGGCCGGGCTGGCGCCGGCCGCGGAGGTGGTGCCCTGCGCAGCGGGCTCCTCTGCGGCGTCTGGCTCCGCCGCGGCAGCCGGCTCCTCCGCGGCCGGCGGCGCTGACACGGTCGCCCGCTCCGTCGCCAGCTCAGCCTCCAGGGCCGCCAGCTCAGCTTCCTCGGATAGCTCTTCCTGCTGCCCCTCCGGTAGTGCGGCCACATCCGCGGCCAGCCGGTCCCGGCTGCTGCTTCCAGCTTCCAGCACGCTGCCGTCGACAGAGCGCACGCTGTCCGCCGGCTCGGCCGGTGCGTCGAGCGCGGCGGCGGGTTCGTCCGAAGCCGGCGCCTCCGTCGCAGTCGCGATGTACTGGGGCGACTGCGGCGCGGCTTCGTCTGATGCATCAGCGTCGCCGGCAGGTGGCTGCGATCCGGCACCGTCGAGGCTGCCTGCTGTGCCGCCAGCCACGGGTGAGCCCGGGGCGACGGCGGGATACGCCGCGTGCGCAGCCAGCAGCTCCGGCGCCTGCTGCGCCGGCATGGCGGGCGTCGCGTCAGGCGCCGTTGAAGCCGCGGCGGCGGCAAACAGCGGGTTTTCGACCTCCGCTGACGCCGACGGCAGCAACGGGACGGCCGCCGGCGTTGCCTCCTGCGCCGCATCTGGCAGGAATGCCGGCATCTCCACCGGCACCATGGACACGACGGGACTCTCCGGAGCCTGTGCCGTCGGCGGCTGTTCGGCCACCCTGGCCGGCGGCGGCGGCGGCACCAGCGTCGGCTGCGGCGCGCCTGGCTGCGGCTGTTGCGCAGCCGTCACGGCATCCGCCCGCCATAACGCCGCCGCATCCACCGGACACGCCTGTGCCGCTGGCGTGGCGGCATTTGCGGCGGCGGCGGCGCGGGCGGTAACGGCCAGCGCCAGGGCCTCGTATCGCAGCACCGCCTCCTTGTATACCGTCAGCAGCACCCGCACATCGCCCTGCGGCGCGGCAGACAGCCGTCATTAGCGGTGGATGCGCACGCCTGGAGCGACTCGATGATCTCAGGCGCGGTGCAGAAGACATCGTCGTGTCGGCAGCGTGTGGCTCTGGAGCCCGCACAAGCCCACCTGACGAGACAGAACCCTTTGGTATTGCTATATACCAATGATCACCTAACCGTTTCTCCATGGTGGCGTGGACCATCAGGAGAACGGGTGACAGCAGAGCGCACAGCAATGGGAAGCAGGAGAAACTGGGGCGCACCACGCGCAGGTCGCCGGGCGATGCGTGCAGGAAGGGGTGGCGCGCTGTCAGGGACCCCCCCTGTGCCGCCGCCAGCAGCAGCGGGCCGCCCTCCGCCTCCAGCTCCGCCACACTGGCCAGCCTGCCAGAAGACAACGCTTCGTCATCATCAGAGATGAGGAACGAGAAGACGGTTTCCAAGAGCAGCGGGCTGCCCTCCGCCTCCAGTTCCGCCACGCTGGCCAGCCTACCGTGGTTGTGTGCAACTCCAGGGTAAAAATCGACTTAAGGCCAGCTGGTGTGTACTGCCGGCAGCAACGGGCCGCCCTCCGCCTCCAGTTCCGCCACGCTGGCCAGCCTGGCAGCAGAAGAACTATGCTCGTTTGATTTAAGAGAGGAACAAGCGCGAACCGACCGCCTAGTATCTGATTGTCTTACGGGCAACCGCCGTCCGCCTCCAGGTCCATTGCGCTGGACAGTTTGCGCCCGGCATTCGTCAAAAATTTGAATTTTGACAGCGTCTGCACCTTCGATGCAACCACCAGGCATGGACGGCAGCCCTCAGCAAAACAGCCAAGTGTGCGCTCACCTGAGAGCGGCAGGAGCAACCGCGAATGGGGGCGGCGGGGGTGGCTGCGGCTGCGGCTGCTGCTGCTCTGCAAACGGCAGGCTTGCCGCCGCTGGGATGGCCGCTGTCATTGCTGGCGCAGTCGAAGACAGCCCTGCCGCCTGCTGCTCCGGCTGTGCAAACTGCCCTGGAGTCGTCTGCTGCGCTGGCATGGGCGATAGCCCCGGTGGGAGGCCCTGTGGCGCCAAAAAGACAGAGACCATACTCAGACCTTACTTATGGGAACTGAATGATGTCACTTGGAACCGCAGGAATTGCCTTGAAGCACAGTCAATGTGGTCAAGCGGGACTGACTTGTTGTTCAGGTTCTGCGCTCCGCTATGCAGCCTCGACAGCTGTAGGCGTATTTGCTGCGGAATGTCGCACCTCCTGCGAGTTGGCGGGGAACGGAGTCGGCACTGCAGGCGCTGCATCCGCGGGCGGCGGCGGCGGCGCCCGCGCCGACGCCCGGGGACTCTGAAACTCCGGGCGCGCCTCCCCCGGTTGCGTGCCCGCTGCAGCATCAGGTGAAACATAATCCAGTCACGTTGCCAGCTTCACAAGGCGCTCTGGTCTCAACAGCTTCAGACTGCCAGCCTTTGCCAACCTGCAGCAGTACGGCAGGCCCCCAAATCTGCAGGCAGGATGCTGGGAACGAACTGAATTCTGGCAGTGAGACGGCAGATGCAGTATTTCTTGAAAATGCTGCATCCTCTAGCTGCATCCCGAGCACCTGCGCTGAGGGGCGGCGGCTGCTGCAGGGGGGCTGGCGGCGGCGCGGCGCCGATCTCATCGGAGAAGGACGTCGCAAATGCCGGCGGCGAGACCGGCTTGCTGATGCCGGCGGTTGCGGCGGCGGCATCATTTGCAGCGCCGCGGGGCGACGGCGGCGGCATGTCCGCGACGCCAGCAGCCACCATGCGGGCCACGAATTCGTCGGGGTCCATGCTCAGGCTGCCGCTGTTGATAGTCTCGATGAAGCTCGCCGCCGAGTACTGCGCGCCAAGGGGCAGGTCCGTCAAGACTTTGCTGAACGCAACCACCCACTGATGGCACCGCACTGTGTGACACCCTGACAGATTATGAGAGAATCCCTGCCAGCCCTAGAGGACTCACACGACGACAAAGTCTGCCAGCTGGGGGCAGAGGGGCAGGACATCATCTTGCATTGCGGGTGTGCAGCTGACAAGGATAGGTGACGGCATCCTGTGTTGGGACTACGGATGACTGGACTTCAGGCAATCGCCTGTACTTCGGGCCAGGCGCGCACCAGCTGCGTGAAGAAGTAGGCGGACTCGGACATCATGCGCGAGTGCATGCGGAAGCGCTCGATGTACATGAGGTTGGACGCCAGCTGCGGCGGGTTGGCGTGGATCAGCACGTAGATCAGCACCGGCAGGAAGTCGTCAGCGCCTGCAAATTCACGATGACTTTCATCAGTTCCAAGTCCTGCCCTCGTGCAGGTCTTGGTGGGACGCGCCCACGCGTGACGCGGACAGCTGGGCCTTAACCAAATCGGAAACGCTGACGGGGGCACAACTGCGGCACCAGCGGGCCTTTCCTCGATGTATCTTGCTGAGCGCACCGCGGGCCTCGCTGCTGTGGTGGAGTCCCACGTGCAGCAGGTTGTTGATGACGCGACAGCAGTTGAGGATACACACCAGCTTGTCCCGCGGCGCCTGCGCACCGTGGAAGAAACATTCATATGTGTCGGAAACCAAGTGGTCTGTTCATTGTCAAAATCAAGTAGCCGTTGGAGCAATCTTTGCTGCGGAATGCCAGTCTTGGCCGGTGACATAAGCCTGCAGTGCGGGTACGGCGCAACGCATGTGGGGGCAGCGTTCCGGCATTCGGCGAGGGGCACCTTGTAGTTGTTGAGCTTGTGCAGCTCCTTCATGGCCAGCAGCCAGGCGGTGTGGTCGCGGTGCCCTGCCGGGATGTCCAGGTGCTCAGCCCTCACAAATGCCAGTGCCTGCGCAAACAGGGCTTACAACGTGTCAAGAGGGAACCAAACAGGCTGTTCGATTGGTCAATGCCCAGCCGGGATACTAAAGGTGCGGAACATAGTGAGGGTGCGACCGTGTATGTCCATAGCACTAGTGCGCGTGCAGTAGGAACGAAGGCAGCGAGCTGAGAGCAGCGCCGTCGGCAAGCATGCCCAGCCTGTCGGTTTTTTGAAGTAACTGGAATGTAAAATGCACCTCCATGCGGCGGGCGAGCGCCTCGTCGCGCTCCTTGTCCGACTCGCTGACGGCAAACACCTTGCCGTACAGCTTGGTCATCAGATACTTTTCCAGCCCCTGCAGTTTTGGCGTAGAATATGTTGCACACCAGGTGGTGCATGTGTTGTTCTTGACCGCCAACAGCACAACCATCGGAAGCGGCCTCCGTGCAGAAATCCGCGGAGAAATCCGCGGAGAAATCCGCGGAGAAGCCGATTGCCCAGTGTGCATGACGCAATGCTGCTGCGGCGGACCACGAGTGCTGGCTTCCATGCGCTCCAGTCAGCTGGCGGCGGGTGCGGGCCATGCGGCAAGGCGTGCGCGCACCTCGATGGCCTGCTGCTGGTGCTCGCCTGGGGCAGTGGCCCACACCGGGTGCGCCCGGAAAGCCGCCTCGCTCTTGAGCAGGAAGTCCTGCACGGACGTGTGTCACAGGTCACACTGCATTCAGCTTTCGGCACGTGTCAAGCACATGCGTCGCAGGTCAGAAGGCGCGCCGACCGCCTCGGCGCCAGTGTTGCAGACAATGTGCAGTGCAGGGACCAGCAACCCACCTGCACTTTCTGGCTGTCGCGCTCAGGGTCTGGCGGTTTGTTGTCAACCTCCTTGATGAACCTGCAAGCCAAGGTTGAATATATCAAACGTCATGACCCAGTGGCGTCATCAACGTCGGAAGGTCAGACCAGCGCCATCAGGCACAGCATTGTGTATGTTTCATCATAGAGGTGCCAGTTTCGCACAGCTTGATCATGCGGACAAGGTCTGCTGCTGAGGGATCCTTCATGCGTTCCAGGAACTCCGCAAAGGACAGAGGCTGCGTGGCCTCAGCCAGCTGGAGATCATCCGCCATGCTGGGATCGCTGGAGGTGATCCGAGTCAATGCTGTTGATGCGTTTTCAGCTCCTAATCGCAAAATTCAGGTCGCAGCGAGTGCACACAAGTGTTAATCAGTACACCGTATGGAAAAGCACAAGACTGCGCTGCAAACCACGTCGCTTGAATGGTGCATCGTAAATGTGTGAACCCCTGGCGTGGGTGCGGGGGAGGGTCAGAAGTCACGTGCAAGCGTGTCTTTAAACAACGCCACGGGGAATGGCCATTGCACGAATGCTGCACACGCCTGCGCAGAGCACGCCGTTTCAGGAATGGCATCACTGCGGCACAAGCTCCGCTCAGACAATGGTAGCGCCGGTTCCGGCCACGGTCCGGCCACGGACTGGCCGCGAACACGGCATGCACGCGAGCTGCATAGCGCCCAACTATGTTGCGAAATAGAGGGAAGGGATTGCGTCGCGGATGCGGAGTGGCGCTAGGTTCCCAGTCGTACCGGGGACTTGTATGTTTAATCTGGTACTGGAGGAGCGAGACTACAAGACGTGCCAAATTTCCGCCAAAAGCAACTTTGACAGGGCACGTGCACCCAGCTGTTCCCGCGGAAAAAGCTTCCCGCGGACAGAGGCAGTGAGGCGCCTCGATCAGCAGACGGCATCGTACATTCTCATCTAGTGTCACGATGCTTCACTGACATCTTAAGGTCCGGCTGCCAAGCCTACTTGGGGCACGCTGTGCTTTCGGACTTTAGCAAAACGCAACGCACGTGTGCATTCCGGAACGCCCAGCTGGGCGACATAACGAGAGCGTGGTACTTCAATTGCGGCCTTGGAAACGATAATGCGCCACGGGTGCGAGAAGCAATGAGCGCGGGGTGATCCACAGCATTTCAACTCACCGCTGCGGCGAGGCGGTACGAGCTGCACAGCGTCTGCATGACAACGCATGTCATCCACACAGCAACATGGATGTACGTTTCAGCACGATGCATGATCCCAGACGCTGGGCTGACTGTCATATAGTTTGGCGCGGTCAACAAAGGCGCCCGGGGGGGCGCCGCGATGCAGCCGTACCAGCTGCCGCGCTGCGACCGGCCGCCCCTTAGCGACAGGCTGGGACCGCCCGGCTACTTTCCCGTCACCCCGGTGAGTTGTCCCCCACAGCCACGCACCGCCGCCCCACCTAGTGCTGTAGGCTCGCCCATGCGCACGGCCATGCACTGCAGAGCGCTGCTTCCCATCATTTCATAGGTTTCCTCGTTCTGATTGCAGGACTGCCCGGAGCTGAGCCTCAGCCCAAGGGCGCTGCAAAAGGGGTACACAGTGAGCCATGCGGACATCGGCATCCCGGATGCTGAGGATGCAAAGCTGACGCTGCTGACGGAAGCTGCCGACTGGGCTCCCGGCAAGCTTGAGGACATCCGCCAGGTGATTGCACAGGACCAGCCCACTCACAATGCGCCAGCGTGCCAGGCTGTGCATGTGTCGGCATGAGCTATCTCGGCTGTGGGATCTTGCACTGCACACTCTTGCTGGGCTGCGGCAGCAAGCTGCCACAGTGTGCCGGTCAAGGTTTGCCAACTTCTCCGGATTGCGCCATGTTGCTTGCCGGCCAGATCATCTGGGGGCGGCTGCGGGCGGTGCAGCGCGTGCGCGGCCGGCGGCGCAAGGCGGGCCGCGCGTATGGCGAGCCGCTGGTGGGGCCTGCCGTCACGGGCGCGGCCGCCGGCGCCAAGCTCATGCCGGAGCTGCGCACCGTAGGCGAGGAGCCAAAAGCCACCTGGATGCGGGTGTGGCGTGTTCTGATGTGATTTTATTTTGGATTTGATTTCATACGAACCTGCAAGGGTGTTGTGTAAGCTCGTGGCGGAGCTGCGCACAGTCGGCGAGGAGCGGAAGCCGCCTGGATGCAGGCGCGGTGTGTTGTGATGTCATGAGAAGAGCTGACATAAAGCGAGCTTCAATTGGCTGGCCCATAACCCTTGCGATTAATTGACACAATGCCTCATGCCTCTACAGGAGATAGCAGGCGGCGCGCCGCTGGCCAAACTGCTGGAGGGGGGGGGGGGGGGGGGGGGGGCGGGCG
>JAABUL010001494.1_pt1 | contig 44104 bp, 32 predicted proteins | sample 5559151 | NCBI WGS metagenome assembly JAABUL01 (sample SAMN10711876, study PRJNA513368) | rock metagenome | isolation source: Antarctica rocks | place: Antarctica: Victoria Land, Pudding Butte sud
ATCAGGTATTTTTTGAGATCTAGAACGCTCAGAGTAGGTGAAATCAGAAGAAGTGTTTTCTTTAGCTTGAAGTCTAGTCTTCAACTCTTTGATTTCGTCTTCTTGTTGTTTATTTAACTCGTAGAGTTGATCTGTTTCTTCATCAAGAGCTAGACTTCGAGCCTTTCAAATTTCGTAGAACACGAAAGATATTATCGTTTCAATGAATGATTCGTCATCTTCATGAATGAATGATGCAGCACTTGATGATTTCGTTCGTGATTTCGATGAATCAGCATCAGAGATTTGAGAGAAACGATTTCGAAATTCTTCGAAATGCTCTTCAGTGAGCGAACAACTAAACATGATGAGATTTGTTTTGAAAGAGAATTGAACGAATGACGATGCTCGACGATTGAAGAAGAAAGATGTATAGAGTGATGTTTAATCTTCAACAAAGAAGATGAGATTTGTTTGTTGATTGATTTGATTGATTCTCTAGCAAACAACGAAGATTCTTTATCGTTGAATCTATCGATCGATTTGATTCTTGAGCAATTCACGAAGATTCTTTATCATGATTCTTGTAATCGAGTGAACTTTGCGTACTTAATGAGCAATAAGTAGTCTAGCAATTCAAACAGTCTTGTCGTTGATTCTATTCAATCTTCTAGTGTTGTTCTATCTTTCAATTATCGTTGATCATCAGGTAAATGAATTTCTTTAGACTCGTTCTGCCTAGACGAGTATGTTGAATGAGTAATGAGATCAGTATCATGTGATTAACGAATTCTTAATATAATGTCAGAATCATGTCTAGATAATACAATCAATGAAGATCAGAATTGATAGTGCTTGATCTTTAGAAATAGCTATAACTGAATATTAAGAATACAGAAGAAGATTGATACAAAAGCTTCTATTTATGTAATGTTCAGAGACTGCGCTAGACTCGAAAGAAATGTGTTTGTGACATGAAAAGAATGTGATGTAGATGAACAAAATGTTGGTGAAAGAAAAGAGTGTTGAGAAAGAAAAAGAATGTTGAGGCATATCTGAGTCATATCTGAGTCAAACCTGACTAGCTCGCTGATTAGTTCTAATCATTACGCAGAGAACTTGCTAGCGTTCACTGCGAATTGATTAAAGCTTCAGCCTTGTTCAGTCTTGATACGCTCGTAACAATTTTCATCAATCATAAGATCGCTAGTGAGACTGAATCAGCTTTCATATTAGACAATAACTAAGATTTGATGCAGATTAGTTGAAAGGTTTGAATTTATCAAAAAACCTCTCAAATGATTTTCTTTCTCTATCAACATCGCTACTTTTCATCATATTCTACTTCTTATCTCGTTGACAATCTTTACAGTACTATACTTAAACACGTCTTTAACAACTGATAATGCTTGTTCTCGCTGTCACTGCGCTCAATAAAGAAGAATGAAGAAACTTTTGACCTGAAATGATTATTTGAACATGAGAATTGTTCAACAATAAACTGATCATTGAGTTAAGTTTTGAGTTGACATTTTAAATTTAACTCGATTTGAAGTTGAGTTGCTTACACATCGACAAATTTCTGAGTGCTAATTAGTCAATCACACGCAGCTAATCATCATGTTGACATTGTTGACATCATTGACAGGTGATTAGATTAAAGATTCAATCAAACATCACTTAATTATGTCATTAATCTTGTACTTAAATCTAATAGCTGGTAAATTAAACTATTTATCGTTACGCATAAATAATTAGATGACTAACAGCATCATTAAACAGTTTGACAACATCTTCATTCTTCGCATTCTACATGCTTACTACTCTACTCATCATTCTATATACTTATCATTCTACTCGTTACTTTACATGCTCATCACTCTACTTACTATTCTACCTAGATACTCGTTAATCTACTCATCAGCTTGCTTGCTTCAAAACATGCTTCATGCAACGTGTTTAAACACACATTATTCGCTTTATGATTTACTTCATGATTTACTTCATAGTATGCTTCATACATGCTTTATAAAATATGCTAATTAACTCAATAAAATGCATTCTTTATGACTTAATATTAAACTTTTTACCAAACTATTTATCAAATTCTTTATCAAACTTTCAATCAAACATTTTATTGAATTTTCTATCAAATTTTCTACCAAATTTTCTATCAAATGCTTTATTAAATTTTCTATTAAGTCTTCTATTAAGCTTTTTATCAAGCTTTTCATTGAGTTTTTTATTGAATGCTTTATTGAATTTTCTATCAAACTTTCTACTAAACTTTCTACATGCTTCAAATTATAAATGTATAACATAAGTTAAATAATGCTTTCTACATAGCTTGAAAACAGTACTGTTATCTCTGTGATTAGTAATCTTCACTCTCAGTCAAAGATCAACACTAGAAAATTCAAAAGATTCAGAATATTTACTTTTTCTTACTTGTTTCTTTCTTCATAATTTTACTTTTCAGAACAATAATAATTATGACTGACAATAAGATTCATTTATATATGATGTCAATTATAAATCTTTTGATTCTATTTTATGTTTAAATAGAAGTCAGAAGAGTCAAGAGATCTCAATTCAACACAGTTTAAATGATGTTAAAACATTGCATGATCAGAAAAGTTGTTGTGCAGAGTTTTCATCTACATGACAACATCTTTTTTAACAGTTACAATCAATTTATGAAGAAGATTAATGACATGTTGATGTTAATAAAAGATGAAAAGATACTACTAGTGAAATAAACAACTTGTTAGAATCATGTCTAAAGCAAGTCATAAAGATACAGATAAACGAAGAGTAAATCAGGTAAATGAGAATTCAAAGCTAAAGAGTGAGATTTATGAAATGTGAAAACTATATGTACAGAGAAAAGATGAGCGCTAGACTCGATAAAATCTAGGCTTGCTTAAAGAACATGCGTCTCAGTAGAAGACTGAGCACGCTTGTAACATTACTTTTCTCTTCTTCAGTCAAGTAATGACTTCATTACTTCAATCAGCTTCTTTCTTTCTTGTTCATTTCATTATCGTTTTATTTGAGCGTTTCAAGCTCATTTCATCAGACGTTTCAAGTTTATTTCTTCTTGACATATTGAAAAGCATTTCAAGCTCATTTTATCAGACGTTTCAAGTCTATTTCTTCTTGATATTTGATGTCATTGAAGCAGACTCACTATCGATTCGTGTTTACTACATAGTAGAACTTGTTCTTTTCATGTCATTGTAGCAAACTCACTTCGAGTGTCATTCAAGCAGACTCACTATCGAGTGATGAGCTCAGTTGATGAGATCAATCATTATCTGTCTTTGTAGCAGACTCACTTCTGATTCTTGTCTACTACATGCATGTAGCAAAGCTTGTTCTGTTCATGTCTATCACATTTAATAGAGCTTGTTCTGTTTATGTCTATTGCATTTGATAAAGCTTGTTCTGTTCAATGACTGACTCAATCAAAAGATCAACTATTGACTTGTCATTGTAGCAAACTCACTTCAAGTGATGAGCTTGATGACAAGATCAATTGTTATCTGCTCTTGTAACAGACTCACTATTCTTGTCATTCAAGCAAACTCTTTCTATTCAGCTTCAAATATTCAATGATGAATGAGTTTCAGCTCATATCTTTGTGTTTTCAGACATATAGTATATGTTCTATTCTTTCAAGACATATAGTATATGCTACTCTGTCTGCAGTACATATCATCTTTGCTGTTATCATCAATGTTATGAATAGAGATAAATCGTAAAAGGTATGAGTAAGAGATTTGTTGCTGAATTGAGTTCTGATGTCATTGTAGCAGACTCACTTCAAGTGTCGTTCAAGCAGACTAACTATTGAGTGATTGACTCGACAACAAGATCAATATCAAACGCGTCTTTGAAGCAGACTCACTTCTGATTCATGTTTACTACACGCATGTAACAAAACTTGTTTTGTTCATGTCTTTGTAGCAAACTCACTATTAAACATGTCATTGAAGCAGACTTACTATTGATTCATGTCTGCTACATGCATGTAGCAAAGCTTGTTTCATTCATTTGATGATGAGCTTGATGACAAAATCAATTGTTATCTGCTCTTGTAACAGACTCACTTCTGATTCATGTCTGCAACGCGTCGCAGAGCTGATTCTGTTCATGCTTACTACATGCATGTAGTAGAACTTGTTTCATTCGTTGATTGACTCAATCAAAAGATCAACTATTAACTTGTCATTGTAGCAGACTCACTTCAAATGATGAGCTCAATCAAGAGATCAATATTCGACGCGTCTTTGAAGCAGACTCACTATCAATTTGTGTCTACTACACGCATGTAGCAGAGCTTGTTCTGTTCATACTGTTGAAATTTCTGAGTTCAACTTCTGATTCTAGAAATTTCTGGTTTCTATTCTGATGACGAGCTCAGTAAAGAGCTAGTCAAGAGCAACGCGTTCATGTTCTTCTATTCTGATTCTATCGAAATTGCTGATTTCAAATCAGAGTTCTACTGAAATTGCTGATTTCAGTTCTGATGATGAGCTCAGTAAAGAGATCAACTGTTGTTTTCTGTTTCACGTCTACTACATGCGTGTAGCAGAGCTTCTGCTTTCGAGCGTAGAGCTGCAAAAATCGACTCAACTAGAAAGTAAATCACTGTCATGTGATATGTACGAAGCTTTGAATAATGTTAGAATCATGTCTAGAGCAAGTCATAGAAATACAGGTAAACGAAGAGTAAATCAGGTAAACAAGAATTTAAAGCTAAAGAGCGAGATTTATGAGATGCAAAGACTATATGTACAGAGAAAAGATGAGCGCTAAGCTCGATAAAGTCTAGACTTGCTCAAAGAACATACGTTTTAGTAAAAGACTGAGCATGCTTGTAACACAACTCAGATGAAGAGTTTGAGAATTATGATTATAAGTGATTGAAAAATTAATGACTCGTTGATCATGTCAATATACTGAAACATCTTCATCACATTGACAATGTCATTGAGTAATTAATGAAAAAATATCAGATAAAATAGTCATTTCAGATGATGAGTCTGAGAGTTGTGACTATAATGCTTGAAGAAGTAGTGACTCATTGATCATGCTGATATATTGAGAAGACTTAAACTTATTTTCTTTACTTGATGTTAAGTCATACATTTATCTACGTGAAAAATTAAGAGTTCATAAAAATGATCAGAATGCATTCTTTACTATTGATTAAAATCATGCATTGAATGATTGCAATTGCACATTTATACTAACAATCTATTCAACATTCATGTGACATAAGTCAAATCAAGAGCAGAATAGAATTATTTAATACAATTGCACTTTATCTTTTCATCATATACATCTTTCTTTCATCACATATTTCTCTGCTCAATGAATGATAATCATTAAGCAAGAGAACACAGTTTTTGACATTATAATCATGAGCATCATGAGTGCAAAGAAAACGTCTTTCATCTTTGAATCAAGAATCAAATCAAGTTATTGTTTGTATAAAATATCGTCAATGAAAAGCAAAGCAAAGATGATGCATCATAATTAAACAGCACAGATATTCATTAAAAGTTTACTTAAGCATCACGCGCTGAATAGAAGCTATAGATTCATTACTGATAACATAATATCATATTTATTGTTTCAATGACGTGAAGTCATTATGTAGTTGATGAGCAATTTTCTTTCTCAAAGAGTTTTGTTCATTCAATATACATAGCATAGTTTTTCTCATGAGTTGAGTCTAAATCAATGTCACAAGAGTGTATGAATTACAATTACAATTACAATTACAATAATAATTATATTTCAATAATATTATTATGTTAACTAACTTAATAAAATACATTCTTTATGACTTAATATTAAACTTTCTATCAAATTTTTTCCTGAGCTTTTTACTGAGCTTTTTACTAAACTATTGAGCTTTCTACTGAACTTTTAATCAAGCTTTCTATCAATCTTTCTACTGAAGTTTTTATTAAGCTTTTTACTGAGCTTTCTATTGAACTTTTAATCAAGCTTTCTATTGTGATAATCAAGTTTACTAAATGAATAAATAAAATTTATAAAAGTGATATGATAATGTGATATTTTAAGCAAACACAGAATGAGTATATATTATGATAAAGCTAATTATTAAGAAGCTCTTAATAACTTAAGAGAATCAATCAATTATAGAAAGTTTATCAAGCATTGTTAAGTTGAACATGATATAACTCATGACATATTAAGTTGAAAATATAACGTGATCTAAATAACTTTTTGACAGAGTCACAGAATCTCAAAGCTAACTCAAATCTGATTTTCAACTTAGTTTCTAATTTTAGTTTCTGATTTAACTTTTATGTATTAATTCATCATGATAATTGTTTTTTCTTTTAAGTGAGTTCAACTGATAACAAGATTTATTTGTACATGATATTGACTACGAATTTTTTGATTCTATTCTATGTTTGAATAAAAGTCAGAAGAGTCAAGAGATTTCAATTCAATGCAGTTCAAACAATGTTAAAACGTTGCGTGATCAGAAAAAACATTGTACAAAGTTTTCATTTATGTGACAACATTTTTTTTAACAGTCACAATTAATTTATGAAGAAGATTAACAACATGTTGATGTCAATAAAAGATGAAAAGATACTACTAGTGAAATAAACAATTCAGATGAAGAATCTGAGAGTTGTGATTACAAGTGATCAAAAAATTTGCAACTCATTGACTGCATTGATATTGAAACATCTTTATCACATTAACAGTATCATCAAGTAATTGATGAAAAGATATCAGATAAAATAGTTAATTCAAATAATGAGTTTGAGAATCATGATTACATGTGCTTGAAGAAGTAATGACTCATCAATCACGCTGATATATTGAGAAGACTTGAACTAATCTTTTTTACTTGACGTCAAGTCATACATCTATCTATGTAAAAGATTGAAAATGCATGAGAATGATCAGAATGTATCTTTACTATTAATTGATTAAGCATCAAATAATTGTGATTGCACATTTATATTAACAATTTATTCAACATCTACATGACATAAGTCAAATTAAGAGAAGAAAAGAGTTATTTAATACAATCACACTTTATCTTCTCATCATGCACATCTCTCTTTCATCACATATTTCTTAACTTAATGAATGACAATCATTGAGCAAGAGAACGCAGTTTTCAACATTATAATCATGAGCATCATGAATGCAAAGAAATCATCTTTGATGTTTGCAATTGAAGATCAAAAATCAAAACATCAAAAATCAAAACATCATTTATATAAAATATCATTAATGAAAAGCAGAGTAAAAACAATGCATCATAATCAAACAGTATAGACACTCATTAAGAGTTTACTCAAGCATCACATGCTGAATAAAAGTTATAAATTCATTATTGATAACATTGTTTTAAATTCATTGTTTTGATGATGCAAAGTTATTGTATAGTCAATGAGTAATTTTCTCTTTCAGAGAGTTTTGTTTGTTTAATATATATAGTGATCAGCAATGAAACTCATCTGTACATGATGCTGACTACGAATTTACTGTTTAGCTACAGTAAAGTTTAAAGATTATTAAAAGTTTGAATGACATTGAAGCGTTGCATGATGATGAAGCATTGTGCATTGATTGCATGCAGAGTTTTCATGATTGCACAGACTTTGATAATCTTAATGTGCATGTTACAAGCAATTTGCATGCAGATGAGAAAGTCAAATAGAATGCAGAACTACAAGAAAAATCGCTTATGAAAATCATTTGATTCAGTATCTTGTTGTTGCAATGACAAGAACTGAGATAGAACATTCTTGCATTTGATTTGTTGAGAATGATTAGCAGAAAAAACTTGAATCATGAACATTCTTTAAATTTACATGCTAACTACGTATAGATCTTGTTAAGACTGCGTGTCTGTTACTATGATACAAGCAACTCACAAGTCTCGTTAAGTTCAACATGAGTAAACTTAAAAGTTTCATTAATATCATTTAACAGACGTTCAAACACAAACATTCTATACATAAATGATATGTTGACGAGAAGACTTTATTAAAAGAAGAGAAACACAAGCGAGTTAATAGAAAATGATCAAACTATGCTGTCTGATTAAAAGTGTAGCATATGAACATTTCTGCAAGATATGATCAATCTGCATGAGAAAGATCTTTACAGATAATGCAAAACAGATGAGTTGCACACTTTACAAACGAAGCAAGCGTTTGCAAGACGTGATATACAATGATGATGACTGTCAATTTTAAGAATCTCACTTTTTCACTGAGTTTTAACTCTTGAATGTCTTGATGATAAAGTCAATCTCTAGTCAAAGACATCATTTATATAGTTTGAAAGAACAGTAACATATGTTGATGTGATTAAAGAAGAAATTGATTGTAATATGCATGTGTATTGCAGACAAAATGTCTGCAACTCATGCTTAAGAAGTAAACTGTTGAAATCTGAGCAGTGAAAGATCTTATTTGTCTTGAACTGTGAACTTGTCACAAGAAAACTTTCTGAGTAATCTTTCAAGTCTAAGAGAAAAGTCAGCATAGAGATCATGCTTTATGTATGTTGCATGCAACGTATACAACATATTTTCAATAAACATGAGACTTTTGAAATCAGATCTGCTTGAAAGTTGTGACGAAATCGTAATAACTATAAGTTGTATGAAAATCGCAAAGTACTTTAGAGACATGAAATGATTACCTGAAATACAATGATCACAAAAACAAGATCATTAAAGAAACAAAATGTTCACATTTTAAATCACAGATGCATAAGCTGAGCAACAAATTGAAATCAATTTGATGCTTCGCAAAATGAGTCAGAATCAAAAGTCAACTACTCAAGAAACTTTTGCAGTTTTCATCACTAAAGAGCAATGATTTTGATCACATAGCAGATTCATTCAAAGAAAAAACAGAGATGCTATGAAAGAAGTTCTTTTCATCATTGTCTTAAGCAAACATCAGCAACATTTCAAGATTGTTTATATTGCTGACAATGTCGTTCAATTCAGCCTTATTGCAAGATGAAATAAGACAGATGATTCAATGAGTAAAAGTTGACAAAGCATCAGACGCATTCGAAATTTCAAATAAAGTGCTTCAAGTGAGTTTAACAGAACTGACTTCAATACTAATCAGTCTGTTCAATGCATATGTAATTCACAAATATCATTCAAAGCAATTCAAAAAAGCTCAGACAATAGTACTACGCAAATCAAAGAAGAATTGTTATGATTCTCGATTTATTCTCAACTTTATTCTTGATCTCGACTATTTCTAATCAAGTCTAGTGAGCATTTAAGCTAGAGATGATGTCATCGAGTCTCTGCGTCATCTGTGTAAGACGTCAACCCTTTCGAGCCTAGCGTAGAGATCAGAAACACATATAAGCTGCAAGTTCTTCTCTGTAGATACTTTTCTTTCTTAGCATTTATCTATTAGTTAAATGACATTTCTATGACTTGCTTTAAACCGATCTTTAACATTAGATAAATGCTAATCAACTACTCTGCTATTGACATGTAGATAATACGAAATAACCTACTTCTATTCAGAAAATTTGCAAGAAATTCTTTGAATTACTTTCATCAAAACACACATTCAAATTTACTCAAATTTATCAAATCAACTACTCAATCTTATCATAATCAAACCTATCTATCTATTTTTATCTCTCTCACAATGACACATGACTCTGAATTAGTCAAATCACGAACAGCTCATCTGTTTAAAAGCATTGCTAGTAAACAAGTTTCTCTTATTTCTTTCGATGCTTCAGCGAAATCTCAGAATGTCGCTATCTCATGAAACATCAACACAAATCAACAACTTTGTCAATGAGCTATTGATCAGTCAGATGAGATCATCAAGATGCTGATTGAGTTAAAAGATCAATGAGATATGACTTTGAAACTCAACAAGCAATGAATCAATCTACAAGTTGATCACATTAAGAGACTTGATGAGCTAAAGATCAATCAAACAACAATAAACACTTAAGAAGAGACTATCGTTGAACTATAAAAGAAAGTATTGAGTCTTAAAAAGAGACAGCGTTCAGCGAATCAGTCTCAATCTTGACAGTTTACGAAGTCTCAAGCTTTTATCGAGAATCATACTTGACGAAAGTCATTCACTCTATTCAACAATGATCATCACAAGTTCTTCAAGTTTTTGAACTCATTTATATTCATTGATGAAGATGAATCAACATGAGACAGCTGAAGAATCAAGATAAACAACAAGCTTTAGACAAATGTTGATCACTTCAATAATGAGAATATCTGTATTGTTTATGTAATATCTAGACTAGAAGATGATGTTGCTGAGCACATTTTCGCTCAATGTTGACATGACGTTTTGCATTCATACACTTCAATCTACAAGCTATTTGAGCATCTGAAAGAAATATACGATGAACTGAATAAGAATTGAAAGTGTTGTCGTAAGTACAACACTCTGAGACAAGCAGACAAGTTTTTCAATGTCTTTTACTTCAACTTTATAAAGCTATTCAGCTATCTTGAATACAACGATTGCACTCTGATGAATGATCTTCAGAATAAAATCAATAATCGCTTGCAGAACGCTCTATCAGTCTGTTCAGAGAACTTTACTTCGCTCACTCGCTTAAGAATCTTTCTTCAAGATGTGAATAGTAAACAACGAGTCAATTATCAGCTTCGCAGCGAACGTTGCATTATCATCATCAAAGTCACTGTCATATCTGATAAACGCGCTACTTTTCTGTCAGTAACAACTTTGATAATTGATTATGTTAAATCAATCATCTTTTCTATCTCTGAGTTTGATCGAGCGAAATCATCTATCATCTGCTACATCTGCAAGACTTCGAGTCACTTGTTCAAGAATTGCTCTCAGAACAAGATCAACATTTCAACTTCTTAAGCTTTCACTCTTCGTCTGCATGAGATAGTCATTCTTGAGAATAAAGAGAATGAGAAAATGTCTTTCGAGAATAACGAGGCAAAAAACTAGTGACTTTCATCAAAGACACAATGAAAGATGTGTTAATTTCTTCAATGATAAGCATGTCAGATGATTCTTTTGCTTCTGAATCTTTGACTATTGAATGTGTACTTTCTAGCAATGAAATTAGTTACTTATTGAAGTCATTGATTGACACTGAAGCTGCTGACTATTCATTCATTAATGAAGTGATCGCGCAGATTGTTTGTGACCAGTTACAAATCGAGTCTCTGACTTTGATCAAAGCGAAGTCAATTCGAGAATTCGACGATCATTATGCTAAGAAACTTATTATTCATGTCATTTATTTGAATCTGACTGTTCAAGATCATATGATTGACACAGCTTTTATGTTGATTACTTGATTAAATCAACATCAAATGATTCTCAGAAAAACATGAATGAACAAAATTTAGACTGATCATCAAGTTGAGTTTTGATATCAATCTTCTGACTCAACTTAAGTACTCAGTATCAATCTTCTGACTTGACTTGAATACTCGATTTCAACATTCTGACTCGACCTGATATCAATTTCAAATCGATACTCGATTTGAGTTCTTGATTCAACTCATCAAGAAATCAAAAATGACATCAAGAGAGTTAAATATAGAAATTTTTCCGGTTTTTCGCCTTTGCATTACCTTTTTGCATTACCTTTTTGGTAGAAAGTCATAAAGGGAAACATGAAGGGAAACATGAAGGAAAACATGAAGAAAAACATGAAGAAAAACATAGAGATCATTTGATAAAGAGCTTTGATAGAGAGCTATGATAGAAAGCTATGATAGAAAGTCATGACGAGAAACTATGAAGGCTGTTTGATAGAGAGTCATGAAGAGAGTCATGAAGAAAAGTCATGAAGAGAAGCTATGATAGAAAAACATGAAGGCTATTTGATAGAAAGTCATGATAGAGAGTCATAATAGAGAGTCATAATAAAATATCTATCTATCTATCTTCATGTCTTGACGAGTCGAGTTGAAAATTTCGAGTTGATACTCAAGTTGAACATCTCAACTTGACTCAAATACTCAAGTTAAGAATTCTGACTCAAATCAAGTCTTGATGAGTCGAATACTTGACTTGAACTCAAGTACTCAACTTGATGCAATCAGTCTAACAAAATCGATCTAGTAATTGATATGCAAATCGATTTTCTTCGATTTTCGAATTTCAATTCTACTAGTCAGAAATCAATTGCTCTGCTCTCAAGCAATAAATCAATCACGAAACTGAAGAGCTTAACTTCTACTCATATACTGAAAAGATCTTTCACTTTCGTTACATCTCAATTCAGTCAAAACAAGAAGTTTATTGAACAGTTAAAACAGCGCGACGCGACTTTGACTAACGTTAATTCTAAGTTGACGTTCAGTCTGAAATCATTCTCTTTCAGTTCAATGAACATAGTAATGATAAAGGCAGCGACATATAGAATGTTAGTCAAATAATCAGATGTCAAGATCTTTGCTGTTATCATCTTGAAAATCGATCAACTTATAACTATCGTTGAAAACAAGTCTGAAGAAGTGAATCTGCATGAGCTTTTTCACGCTGAAGCTCTCAAGCAAGTTAAGATCAAGCTTTTCTCTGAATATCACAACTATCTAGATATCTTCGATTGAGCAATGATTGATCAGCTATCATTGCATCGTTTCTACGATCACAAAATTGAGTTGATCAATGAAGAAATGCTTTCTCAAAGCAGACTATATCAGATGTTCAATCACAAGCTTCAGAAAATGAAGAAGTATCTGATCAATCATCTAAACAAAGAATTCATTTTCTTCAGCTTTGCATCATACGTCTCGCTCATCTTGTTCATTGAAAAGAAAGACGATAGTCTGCGTTTCTGCGTTGATTACAGAAAGCTCAATGCTTTGATCAAACGAGATCACTATTCTTTGTCATTGATAGACGAGACTTTCGTTCATATACAAGAAAGCAAGTATCTGACATAATTGAACATCATTGTCACGTTCAACAAACTACGCATGCACTCAGATAGCGAAGATTTGACTATCTTTATTATCTTCTTTGACTCATACAAATATCATGTAATGCTCTTTGATTTAATCAATGAATCTGCTTTCTATTAGCACTACATGAATGACGTGTTGTTTAAATATTTACATCAGTTTTGTCAGATTTATCTAAATGACATTATCATTTACAGCAAGATCTTGAAGAAATACAAGCGACATGTACAATTGATCTTGCATAGACTACGAGAGATTGATCTACAGATAGACATAAACAAATGCAAGTTTCATGTGTAGAAAATCATCTTTCTAGAACTATTGATATTCATCAAGAGACTAAAAATGAATTCTTGAAAGATACAGATGATTGTCAAATGATCTATTCTCATCAATCTCACTCAAATACAGTTCTTCATCAACTTCTGCAACTTCTATCGACGCTTTATCAAGAACTTTTCGAAGATTGTTCATCTTATGATTCAACTTACTCAAAAGAAAATCATATTTGAATGAAATGAGATCTGTCAGACGACATTCAATCATATGAAGAAACGTATGATCAAGACTTCTATACTACGTCACTTTGATCAAACTCATGAGACTATTGTTGAAATTGACTCATTCAACTACGTCAACGATGAAGTTTTCTCTCAATATGATGACAAAGAAGTACTACATTTAATTGTCTTCTATAGCAAGAACATGTCTTTTGCTGAATGCAACTACGAGATATATGATAAAGAACTTCTGATCATCATTTAAGCATTTGAACACTGACAACTTGAACTGAAACTAACTGACATTTCTATCAAGATGTTCATCAATCATCAAGCGCTCATTTCGTTGATGAAAGATAAAGAGCTGAGTAGACGTCAGATGCGTTAAGTTCAGAAGCTCACTGACTTCAACTTCAGAATAATGTATTGATCTGACAAACAGAACATCAAGATCAATGCATTAACTCGTCAAGTTGACGTCATGCTCAGAAATTCAAAAGATGAGCGCGTTCGCTATCAATGAATCACTATTTTGACTTCAAATTGAATGAAAATTGCTGATTTAAAGAAGAACATCAGTGAATTAATTTATAAACAGGTTCTTGAGACTAATGAAATCGACGAGAATTATATGCTACTTCGCGAAGCAATAGCAAGAGACGAGACATAATATGAAGATATCAAATTGAAGAATTGTTGAATTCAGAATGAAATATTGTATCATGATAGTCAGCTATGAGTTTCGTTCAACGAGCTTCTACAAATGAATCTGATTCGTGAGATGCATGATCAATCATCAGTTGATCATTCTGATATTCTTAAAACTGTGAAAGTCATAAAGCGAAACTACTATTGATCATTCATGCAAAAAACGATAAATCAATATATTCAAAACTGCTATATCTGTCAACGTTTAAAAACATTTAAAGATAAATCAAACGACTTGCTTCAATCTTTATTGATATCTGAACAGCGATGACAAGACATAGCAATGAACTTCATTATCAATCTATTTGATTCAAGCAAGTACAACGCTATTCTGATGATTATTTGCAAATTGTCAAAAGAAAGGCATTATATTTCTTGCATCACTGATGATGAAGATATCACTGTCGAAAAGACAGCTGAAATGCTGATTTTATGAGTATATTAAACTCATGATTTATCAAGCTTCATAATATCTGATCGAGGTTCGCAATTCATCTCTATACTATGAAAGTTTCTTTGCAAACGACTGAGCATTTTTCTTTGACTGTTCATTGTCTATCATTTTCAGATCAACAATCAAAGCGAACGAGTCAATCAGAACATCAAGCGATATCTTTGATTCTTCTGTTCATATATGCAGAACGACTGATCTAAGTGACTACTCATGATTGAGTTTGTTGACAATAATGTCTTGTTCTCAGTCATCTTCTTGATCTTCTTCTTCATGAACAAGAGCTTTCATTCTCGTATGAGCTTCGACTCTGACATCATTGAGTATGAAAGCATTCGCGAACGCTTGCAGATTGATCGAGTCAAGAATATATCTGAACAAATGAACAAGACATTAATCTTCGCTTGTGAAGCTCTGATCAAAACACAAGAACAAATAATGAATCAAGCTAACAAGCATAGAAAGAAGATCAATTACAAGATTGAATCAAGAATGTTTCTGAACGAACGAAACATCATTACAGCGAGATTCTTCAAAAAATTGAATGACAAGATGCTTGACTCTTTTCAGATCATCAATCTCATTGACTCATTCTATAAATTGAAACTATTCAAGACTATGCATATACATGCTGTATTTCATTCAAAGCTTCTTCGTCTTGTCATCAATGACTCTCTGTTTGATCAGAAGAATGAATTCTCGAGGTCAATAGTGATAAATGATGAAGATGAATGAAAAATTGATGATATATTGAACTTTCGATGATATTGAAGATGACTTCAATATCGAGTCAAATGAAAGAGCTATGACAACGATCTCAACTGATATAACGCTGACGATGACGAATTTATGAACGCTCAAGAGATGGTTGATGACTTTCATATTAAATATTCAAGAAAAGCGCACTAAGAAAATACATTCATGTGAACATGAATAGTTGAAGAAGAAAAGTAATGTTACGATTCTCAACCTATTCTCAACTCTATTCTTGACCTCAACTATCTTTAATTGAGTCTAGTGAGCATTCAAGCTAAAAATGATGTCATCAAGTCTCTGCATTATCTGTGTAAGACATCAATTCTTTTGAGTTTAGCACAGAGATCAGAAACACATATAAGCTGCAAGTTCTTCTCTGTAGATACTTTTCTTTCTTAGCATTTATTTATTAGTTAAATGACATCTTTATGACTCGCTTTAGATCAATCTTTAACAAGAATGACTATATTGATTCAAAGATGTATCAACTTATTGCTTTGCTAGACATCATGACTAAAGCATTGAAATCAATCATGATCAAAAGATTAAGTGACATTACTGAGACTCATTACATGCTTTTGAACGCTCAAATGAGAGCGAGATGCAAGTAATTCGTGATCTCAGCGCTGAATCTACTAGTAGATCAAGTACACGCAGTATGAGACTGCGAAATCAAGTACGTGATCTTCATGCTTAGTTTAAATGTCACTGAAACGTTTGATCATGTCTTACACACTAGACTTCTGCATACTTTGAGAATAAGAAAAACATTGAACTACATAATTGAATGAACTTGCAGCTTTCTGAAAAACAGAGAGTCATTGCTGACGTTCAATGAATAAATCAGCGCGATGCAACGAGTAAATGCTGACATATCACAAAGATTTCTCATATCATTAATTCTTTTTCTATTCTTTAACACAAGCTTAATCGAAAAATGCGAAGCTTTAGAAATCAAAATCAAAGTGCTTGACTTCGTAAATGACATCAATATTCTGATTTATGACAAAATCACAGAATCAATCTGCAAATCACTGAGTTGAGCACATGATGTCTGTGCGAAGTGAGCTTGAACTCATGATGCTACATTCGCTTCAGAGAAATATGAATTCACATACTTCATTCATAAGTTAAAAAGATTCGACATGACAGTCAGTTTACACATAGAAAACTTGATAATAAAGTTGAAATTAAATGTACAAGTTCTTGAAGTGCAACTGAACATGAAACTACGATGAGATTTGCATCTTCGTCAAATAAAAGCAGATCACGTCATCAAGATGCTGATGCTTAGTCAACTTGAGATCTTCATCTGAGAAGTTACATTCGCAAAAGCAAGACAAATATACTTAGTGATGATAAGATTAAAAATAACGTTCGAAGCATTAATATGATATCAACGCAATAAAGAAGAAGAATTGTCAAGTACAAAATGAAGGCTAGAAACTTTTCAGAATCAAGCGTTGTGTCATGTGATCAACATCTTCAGAAAAATGAACATTGAAATGCTGAAAGTTGAAACATATACATTCTCACTACATGTTCATCTGAACAAGCTACAGAGTCAAGTCACACTACGCAGTTGAATCAATGACAGAACACAGAAAACTCAATGAGCATGCAAGATCATACATGCTCATCTGATAGAAACTAATAGACTCATCTTTCGCTTTTCAATCTTCAAAAAAATGATGTTTCTGAACGTTTCAATTCACGAAGAAGCAAAGATACAGTTTAGATGCAAACAACTTGATCTTTTAATATCAACTTAAATGAGTGAACGTGCAATTGCATAGTTTTATAAAAGTCAATGAAATCTTTGATGAGAAAACTACAAAAAACACATCGCAGACATTAATGCATTTTTCACTCAGAGATTTCATCTATTCAAGAAGTCAGTAAGAATGCGTGATGATTTTCAAAAGATTGAAAGCACTCTTGTAACTTACATCAGAATCAAACGCATAAAGCTGAATGTTTATCTGCACTCAAGAAACATGTCAAGCATGAATAGTTCTTGATGCAACTGCGAATGAAGTCATCAGACAGTTAAGCATATTTTGATGCATTGTTTGAATTAAACGCATCTTCGATTGAATATGCTATGAGACATCGACTTCATGAACTATTGAGTCATCATCTCAATCACGAAGAGTCTCAAGACAACAGCGAGAATAATGATGAAAACAAAGCTGCTGAAGCAGTTTAGAATGACAAGAACACTCATTCTTTAACGAGTGATTATCGCGAACAAATTTGATACATAGTCTCAGTTTTATCATCTTGACTGCATGTAGTAATCATATAAACAGCGAGCGATTTTCTATCTCAGAGAGTTTTGTTCACTTGACACACATAGCATAGATTTTCCTCATGAGTCAATCTAATCAACGTCACAAGAATGTATGAATTATTATTATTATTATTAATATATATAACATAGTTTTTCTCATGAATCAAACTTAAATCAATGTCATAAGAATGTATGAATTCAAATCAAATCTGTTAGAAGTCAGCATAGAGCGAGTCATATGAGTGTAAGGTAACGAGTATATAAATGCTAAGAAAGAAAAGTATCTAGAAGAAAAGAGTCGACTATCTATATGACTCAGAAGAACATAAGCTAACTCTGAATAGAGTTGACTTCGAAACAAGTCTATGCTTTAGCGACGAGCGATCGACGATAGCTCTCAGAATAGTCATCAACATAGTCATCAACATAGTCATCAACGAAGATGCGTAGCTAGAATCGTAACATTACTCTCTTTCTTCAACAATTCATGTTCGCATGAATGTATTTTCTTAGTCTTGTGTAGAATCGAAATGCCTATTGTAGCAGACTCACTATGCGAGGTAGAAGTGTCATTGAAGCAGACTCACTAGTTGCATGCAAACGAGTCGACAGATCGATTCACTGGTAGATAGAACGATGAGAAGGTAGATCATTGCATTGACGAAGTGTCATTGTAGCAGACTCACTAGTTGCACATGAATGAATAGACGAATCGATTCACTGATGAGTAGAATGATGAGAGCGAATAGATCATCGCATTGACAGTGTCATTGAAGCAGACTCACTGATCGACTTGCTCATTGAAGAGATCGACTTTGAGCTCGTCATTGTAGCAGACTCACTAGTTGCATGTGAACATTTGACCAGATTCACTGATGAATAGAGCGATGAGAGCGAGTAGATCATTGCATTGAGAATAGATGTCATTGAAGCAGACTCACTAGTTGCATGTGAACTGATAGACGAATCGATTCACTGGTAGGTAGAGCGATGAGAAGGTCATCGCATTGACGATGTCATTGAAGCAGACTCACTGAAGGTTTGCTTCTCGAGATAAAGACTTCACGCAGTTCTAGACTGATCTCTTTGATTGCTCTTTGAAATAGAGGCTTCACGCAGTCATAGACTGACCTCATTTGATTGTTCAACAAATTCAAAGAATCTCTTGCGAATCTGAATGAACGGTTAATTCGCTGATCTTTGATCTAGTTGAATGATTTCAATCGTTTGTTTATACTTGCTGATCAGCGCACGAGTGAAGAAAGATGAGTGCTGCTGCATGAACACAAGCCGCTAGATCAAAGTTGATAGAGAGTTGAAGAACTACTAGCAGAAGCACTCGAAGAAATCGATGCAGATTATTTCACTTCGCCTGTAACGAAGAAGCATTTATATAATGTTAAAAATCAGCATAGAGCGAGTCATATGAGTGTAAGGTAACGAGTATATAAATGCTAAGAAAGAAAAGTATCTAGAAGAAAAGAGTCAACTATTTATATGACTCAGAAGAACATAAGCTAACTCTGAATAGAGTTGACTTTGAAACAAGTCTATGCTCTAGCGACGAGCGATCGACAATAGCTCTCAGAATAGTCATCAACATAGTCATTAACATAGTCATCAACAAAGATGCGTAGCTAGAATCATAACAAAATCAAATCTAAGTAAGTTCATTCTTGATCTCAATAATTAATGTCTTTGTTTATTCTGATAAATAATGATGCATATTCATGATTTCACTTTAAAAGTTCTTGATAAAAATCTTCAAATCTTTGTGAAAAAAAGAAACTTTCGATTGAATGATGATTCATCTTCAATTATAATGCATGTAAATGACATTATAAATAATATATGTGATGTGTAATTGACGTAAATGACAACATTAATCATATGTTTTTTTTTCTTCATTAAGTGCATGCAATCTATGACTATGACACTATCTAAATGCTGTATGTATGCTAAGTTACATGTAACTTGATCAAAATTGATGCTTTATATCTTCTCATTAAGCAGTCACATCGATAGAATATGCATACAAGTGTGATAGTTCAAAATCTCTCAGTTGTACTTTCATTTTCATTTTTCCCTTCGCAAATTTCGTTTCTTAATCTTCTGTTTCTAATAATCATTTTCTGATTACAATTCAAGTATTTTTCAAATACTTTAGTGTTGTGTTTCTATTGATTTTGATGATAAACAGTGTTAATATGATGTCTGTGTTTTTGAGCTGAGTTTTTTTCTTAAGCTTTTTCTGCTCTGATTTATAATGCTTGCAATTTAATAGTAAATGCTTTAACGTTTAACTTGCAATGCATATTTCATAGCATTTATTCAAATTATTCTCTGATAATCAATGTAAATAGCTCTTGAAGTAGTTGTGTTTCATTTTCAGCCGAATAAAGATTGAAAACGTTAGTTTATTGATTTTTCAAAGCTCTTTTAGTGATTTATGACTCAGATTCACATTTGATATGTGCTTTCAATACTGATTTTCCTTTTTGATACTTATGTTTCAGACATTTAATCATTGTAATTTCATCTCTTTGCAAATTTGCTTTTTGATGAAGCTTATGATGATTATTTTCATGTTGTCGATAATTGATGCTTCTTGAGCAGCAATTTTAATCAATTGATTCACTTTTTCGTTTTTAATAATGTTTTTGCAACTTGATATTCACTGTATGCAAATTTGACACTAATTTTGACGTAAATTGATCAAGTTTTGTTGTATATCATTGAATAATTTCAAATTGATGTTACTCTTTGCATTTAGTAGACTGATCATTAAGTTAAGTTTCAAGTTGACATTTTAAACTTGAATCAATATCAAGTTGAGTTGCTCACATTTTCAACTCAATTTAAGTCAAGTTGCTCATATTTTCAATTTGATGCAACTTGATTCAACTGAGAATTGAGTCAATTTGACTTAACTCATCAAGAACTTGAGCTTGATGTCAAGAGAGCTAAATATAGAAATTTTTTCGGTTTTTTGCTTTTGCATTATCTTTTTGCATTATCTTTTTGATAGAGAGTCATGACGAGAAACATGAAGATTATATGATAGAAAGTCATAAAGAGAAGTCATGATAGAAAGTCATGATAAAGAGTTATGATGAGAAAACATGAAGATCATTTGATGAAGAATCATGAAGAAAAGTCATGAAGAAAAGCTATAAAGAAGAGTCATGACAAGAAATCATGAAGACTGTTTGATAGAAAGATTTGATAGAAAGTCATGACGAGAAACATGAAGAGAAACATGAAAATCATTTAATAGAAAGCTTTAAGTCATGTTGAGAAAACATGAAGATCATTTGACTTTGATAGAAAGTCATGACGAGAAAACATGATAGAAAGTCATGAAGAAGACTCATGAAGACTGTTCAATTAAGTTATTTACATTTATTTAATATTTTGTTGAATCAAGTTGAGTTTTTAAACTGAGTTTTCAAATTGAGTTGTTGAATCAAGCTTCTCAACTCGACTCAAGTTCTTGAGTTCAACTTCTCAACTCAACTCAACACTTTTTCAAATTTTTTTTAACTTGACTCAACACTTTTCAAGTCAAGTACTCAACTTAAACTTAAGTACTCAACTCAACGCGATCAATCTAGCATTTAGTCTTTGCAAAGTCATTTAACTGTCTGTATACACTCAAATTTCGCTGTTTTGAGTGCTTTTTTGCTGCATATTACGATTGTCTCGCTAATAGCTTGCAGTTTCACTTTCGTTGTGATAATTTTGTCAAAAATGCTTGTCACTTTGCTGCATCTGATGAGTTCATGCATGAATATCACTGTCATTTCGATTTCTGTTTTAATCTCTGCTATTTTTTTTGAATTTATGATGCATTAATATACATCACTATGTTTTTCGCCTTTTTGATAATTCTTTCTAATTTTCTATAATGTATATTGATCATTTCATGAGTTTCACTTTTTGCAAATTCAATTTACAATTTCGTCAAATATTTAATTTCTTGATCTCATGATTTCTTAAAGTGAGATATTTCAATCTTTTGTATTGAATTTAATGTTTAATGCACTTTGTTCAATATTCAATATATTTGCATAAGTTTATCTTTGCAATTTTTGACTTTTTGAGATAAATTTGACATTGACTCGTTTCAATTCAAGTATTTTGATGCATTTAAATTCAGATTCAATTCAGTAATGTATTAAATTGATAACAAGATTCATCTGTACATGATGTTGATTATGAATCTTTTGATTCTATTCTGTTTCAAATAGAAGTCAGAAGAGTCAAGAAATTTCAATTCAATGCAGTTTGAATGATGTTAAAACGTTGCATGATCAGAAAAGTCATCATGCAGAGTTTTCATTCATGCAACAACATCTCTTTCTAACAATCACAATCAATCTATGAAGAAGATTAATGACATGTTGATGTCAGTAAGAGATGAGAAGATACTACTAGTAAAATAGTTGACTCAGATGAAGAGTCTGAAAGTCATGACTACAAGTGATTAAAGAATTTGCAACTCGTTGACTGCGTTGATATTGAAACGTCTTCATCACATCAACAATGTCATCAAGTAATTAATGAAAAGATATCAGATAAAATAAATGAATCAGATGATGAGTTTTAAGTTTGTGACTACATGTGCTTGAAGAAGTAGTGATTCATTGATCACACTGATATACTGAGAGAGCTTGAACTCATCTTCTTTACTTGACATCAAGTCATACATTTATCTACGTGAAAAATCGAGAGCACATGAGAATGATCAGAATGCATCTCTACTATTAATCAGCTAAGCATCAAATAATTGCGATTACACGTTTATATTAACAATCTATTCAACGTCTACGTGACATAAGTCAAATCAAGAGAAGAAAAGAATTATTCAGTACAATCACACTCTATCTTTTTATCGTGCACATCTCTCTTTCATCGCACATTTCTCTGCTTAATGAATGATAATCATTAAGCAAGAGAACACAGTTTCTGCGTTACAATCATGAGCATCACAAGTGCAAAGAAACATCTTTCATCTTTGAATTGAAAATTGAATTGAAACATTGTTGTATAGAATATCATCAATGAAAAGCAGAGCAAAGATGATGCATTACAATAAACAGCACAGACACTTGTAAAAGTTTACTTGAGCATCATGCGCTGAATAGAAGCTATAGATTTATTATTAATAACACAATGTCAATTTATTGTTTCAATGATGTGAAGTTGTTATGTAGTTGATGAGCGATTTTCTTTTTCAGAGAGTTTTGTTCATTCAATATACATAGCATAGTTTCTCTCATGAGTTGAGTCTAAATCAATGTCATAAGAATGTATGAATTCAAATCAAATCAAATCAAATCAGTAATGTATTAAGATGAATATGAAATGAGCATTCTTTTTCTGATAGAATGTTTTTCTGATAACTTAATTACTTTAATTGCATAATTCTTGCATTTTTGATTTAATCATACTTTTATCAACGAAATTTCAACTTCTATTTGCATGACGTTTATAAATGATGTTCAAAACACTTTTAATAATTAATATCTTTTATAATGTTACGTTTTGCAGTTTGTGAAGTTTGATTACGTGACTTTTTGATTATTTCATCAGATTTCGACGTCATAGTCACTAATGAACGTAACGCATGTCAAATATAACTGTTTCTCTGATTTAACATTTAATTTTCACTCACTATTCATTAATTTAAACAGCGAGTGCAGCGTTCTTATGACTGCAGCTATTTTCATTTGCACATGAACTCTGAAATTGAGCTTTCAATTCAGTCAAACTTTTAGTCATTGTACGCAGATTTTTGATTTTATGATCATATTATTAAGTAGAATAATCATTTAATTAAGCATTGCTTTATAACTTTCAAAATGAATTAATTCAGATTTTGAATCATTGAATTACACTGCATTTTTCTTTGCTTATGTAAAAGTGATTTTTGCTGCATTTTTCAGCGTTTTTACATTCTTATCAATATTTTTTCCCTTCATATATAGTGCTACGTCGTTAATGTAACTGAGTGACTGTAAATTCTCAATCTTTGCATGAATCTTTGAAAATAAGTATTGAATAATAATAATAATAAATTCATACATTCTTGTGACATCGATTAGATCGACTCATGAAAGACTTTATGCTATCTGTAGCGAGTGAACAAAACTCTTTGAGATAGAAAATCACTTGCAGTCTACATGACTGCTTCATGCAGTTGAAACAGTGAGTTTTGAGACTATGTATCAAATTTGTTTGCGTTGATTGCATGTTAAAGAATGAGTGTTTTAGTCACTTTAAATTGCTTCAAGAGCTTTGTTTTCATCATCATTTTTGCTACTGCTTTGAAACTCTTCGTGATGACGACGATTATTTAATAGTTTAAGAAGTCAGCATCTTGTAGCATTCTTGATCGCAGATGCAATCAGTTCAAGCAGTGCATGAGTACATGCTTCGTCGTCTGATGACTTCATTCGCAGTCGCATCGTAAGCTATTCATGCCTGAAATGTTTCTAGAGTGCAGATAAACATTCAGATTTATGCGTTTAATTCTGATGTGCATTGCAAGAATGCTTTCTGCTTTCTGAAAATCATCACGCATCTTTATCATCTTATTGCTCAGATGCAATCTTTGTGTCAAGATTATGTTGATGTCTGCAACGTGTTCTTTGTACTTTTCTCATCATTGATTTCATTGATCTTTGTGATACTGCGTTATTGCAATGCTATTGCTTGTTGAAATCATTGTGAAGAAGAAAATGTATCATTTGCATCTCAACTGTATCTTCGCATCTTCTTGAATGAAGACATTCAGAAGTACTATTTTCTTGATGATGAGTAAGCGAGAAATGACGCGATTAACTCTCGTCAAACGAACGCATATTAGTTTGCATGCTTGTCTGATCTCTTGCGTTCAATCATTGACTCGACTGTGTAGCGTGATCTTGTTCTGTAGCATGTTCAGATGAACATGTAGTGAACTCATGTATATTTCTGTCTTTAGAGTTTCGATGTTTACTCTTTTGAATGCTTCTGCTACGTGACGCAGAGTCTGATTTTGAAGTGTTTCTAATCTGCATTCTTTGCTTGACAGTTCATCTTTCTTGTTGCGCTGATGTCAGACTGATGCTTCGAATGCAATTTCTGATCTCACTACTGCTAAGTATACTTGTCTCGCTTTTGCGAAGATAGCTTTTCATGTGAAGACTTCAAAATGACTAAGTGTCAGCATTCTTATGACGTGATTCGTCTTTATTTGTCGAAGATGCGCGTCTCATTGCAGTTTCATGTTCAGTTGCATCTTTAGAACTCGTACATCTGATTTCAATTTGATAACTGAGCTTTCTATTTGTATGTTAGTTATCATGTCAAATCTCTTCGATTTTCTAGTGAAATGCGTAAGCTTATACTTTTCTGATGCAAACGTTGTGTCATGAGTGCAAGCTCATTTCGTGCAAACGTCATGTGCTTTGCTCAGTGTTCTGCAAATTTCTTCAGTGAATCTGTTGTAGACTAGAATGTTAATATCATTTACGAAGTCAAGCACTTCAATTTTAATTCTTAATGCTTTACATTTTTTGATTAAACTTGCGTTGAAGAATAGAAAGAGAATCAATGAAATGAGAAATCTTTGCAATATGCCTGCGTTTATCTCGCGTATGTCACTTATTTGTTCATTGAATATTAGTGATGTCTCTCGATTCTTTAGAAAGCTGCGTGTTCATTCAATTATGTAGCTTGACGTTCTTTTCATTTTCAGCGTATGCAGAAGTCTGACGTGTGAGACTTGATTAAACGCTTCAACGACGTCTAAGCTTAGCATGAAGATCACATATTTGATTTTACAGTTTCACACTGTGTGAACTTGATCTACTAGTAGATCTAACATCAAGATCATGAATCATTTGCATTTCACTTTCATTTGAGCATTTGATAGCATGTAATGAGTTTCAACTATGTCACTCAGTCTTTTGATCATGATTGACTTCAGCGCTTTGCTCATGATATTGAGCAAAGCAATGAGTCGATATGTCTTTGAATCAATATAGTCGCTTTTCTTTGATTTGCATAGTACTATTGTCTGAGTCTTTTTGAACTGCTTTGAATGATACTTATGTATTACACATGCGTTGAATAAACTCGTCAGTACTGAGATCAATTCTGCAAGACTCACTTGAAGCACTTTGTTTGAAATATCTGAAGCACTCAATGCTTTGTCTGCTTTTACTCATCTGATTGTTTGCTTCACTTCATCTTCTGTGATGCATGAATTGAATGAGACTGTCAGAAATATGAATGATTCTGCAATGTTGTTGACATTCGCTTGAGAAGATGAGAAAAAGAACTTTTCTCACAGTATCTCGATTTTTTCCTTGAACGTCGTTGTCATATGATTGATGTTGCTTTGCTTCAATGATGAAAACTGAGAAAGCTTTTTAAATAGCTGACTTTCAATTCTAGCTCATTTTGCAAAGCGTCATATCTGTTAGAGATCAGCATAGAGTGAGTCATATGAGTGTAATGTAATGAGTATATAAATGCTAAGAAAGAAAAGTATCTAGAAGAGAAGAGTTGACTATTTATATGACTCAGAAGAATATAAGCTAACTCTGAATAGAGTTGATCTTGAAACAACTCTATAGTCTAGCGACGAGCGATCGACGATAGTCATCAACATAGTCATCAACATAGCTATCAACATAGATGCGTAGCTAGAATCGTAACATTATCTCTTCTCTTCAACGATTCATGTTTGCATGAATGTATTTTCTTAGTCTTGTGTAGAATCGAAATGTTTATTGTAGCAGACTCACTATGCAAGATAGAATGATGTCATTTTAACAGACTCACTAGTTGCACATGAACGTATGATCAGATTCACTGATGAGTAGAGCGATGAGAGTGAGTAGATCATCGCATTGATCGTGTCATTGAAGCAGACTCACTAGTTGCATGTGAACATTTGATCAGATTCACTGATAGATAAAGCGATGTGAGTAGATAGATCATTGCATTGACGAAAGATGTCATTGAAGCAGACTCACTAGTTGCATGTGAACTCGATGACGAGTCAGATTCACTGATAGATAAAACGATGAGAGTGAGTAGATTATTGCATTGAGAATGTCGTTGAAGCAGACTCACTGAGATTTCAATATAGAAACAAGCTCAAAGATTTGCTTGTTGTTGAAGACATTATTGTGTCATTGTAGCAGACTCACTAGTTGCATATGAACGAGTAGACGAATCGATTCACTGATGAGTAGAGCGATGAGAGTAGATGAGTCATTGCATTGACGATGAGTGTCATTGAAGCAGACTCACTGTTGAGATTTGCTCATCAAGATAGAGACTTCACGCAGTTCTAGACTGATCTCTTTGATTGCTCTTTGAAATAAAGACTTCATGCAGTCATAGACTGATCTCGTTTGATTGTTCAACAAATTCGAAGAATTTCTTGTGAATCTGAATGAATGATTAATTCGCTGATCTTTGATCTAGTCAAATGATTTCGATCGTTTGTTTATACTCGCTGATCAGCGCACGAGTTCGAATCTTTTGTTTATTCTCGCTGAATCAACTCACGAGAAAAGAAAGATGAGTGCTGCTGATGATTGCAAGTCAACTAGATCAAATGTTGATAGTGAATTGAAGAATTGACAGAAGCACTCAAGAATCGATGCAGATTATTTCACTTCGTCTGTAACGAAGAAGCATTTATATAATGTTAGAGATCAGCATAAAGCGAGTCATATGAATGTAATGTAATGAGTATATAAATGCTAAGAAAGAAAAGTATCTAGAAGAGAAGAGTCAACTATCTATATGACTCAGAAGAACATAAGCTAACTCTGAATAAAGTTGATCTTGAAACAACTTTATAGTCTAGTGACGAGCGATTGACGATAGTCATCAACATAGTCATCAACATAGTTATCAACATAGATGCGTAGCTAGAATCGTAACAATATTGATTTAAGTGCTTCACTCAGCTTATGCATTTGTATTCTGAAGTGTGTCTATCGAAAATATGTTGTATACGTTGCATGCAACATACATAGAGCATGATCTTTATGCTGATTTTTTCCTTAGATTCAAGAGATTACTCAGAGAGTTTTCTTGTGACAGATTCACAGTTCAAGATGAACAAAATCTCTCACTGCTCAGATTTCAACAGTTTACTTCTTAAGCATGAATCGCAAACGTTTCGTCTGCAATACACATGCATATCACAGTTGATTTCTTCTTTAATCACATTGACATGCGTTACTGTTCTTTCAAGCTATACAGACAATGTTTTTGACTAGAAATTAACTCTATCATCAAGACATTCAAGAGTCAGAGTTCAGTGAAGAAGTGAGATTCTTGAGATCAACAATTGTCATCATTGTATATCATGCTTTGCAAACACTCACTTCGCTTGTAAGACGTGTGACTCACTTGTTTTGCATTATTTGTAGAGATCTTTCTCATACAGATTGATCATATCTTGCAGAAATGTTTATATGCTACACTTTTAATCAGACAGCGTAGTTTGATCATTCTTTACTAACTCGCTTGTGTTTCTCTTCTTTTAACGAAGTTTTCTCGTCAGCATATTACTCACATATAGAATGTCTGTGTCTGAACGTCTGTTAAACGATATTAACAAGACTCTCAAGTTTGCTCATGTCAAACTTAACAAGTCTTGTGAGTTGCTCATGTTGTAGTAACAGACACACAGTCTTAACAAGATTTATACATAGTTAGCATGTAAATTTAAAGAATGTTCGTGATTCAAGTTCTTTCTGCTAATTATTCTCAACAGATCAAATGCAAGAATGTTCTGTCTTAATTCTTGTCATTGCAACGACAAGATACTGAATTGAATGATTTTCATAAGTGATTTTTCTCGTAGTTTTGCGTTCTATTTGACTTTCTCATCTGCGTACAGATTGCTTATAGCATGCGCATTGAAATTATCAAAGTCTGCGTGATTGTGAAAACTCTGCACGCGATCAATGCACAGCGCTTCATCATCACGCAACGTCTCGATGTCATTCAAACTTTTGATAATCTTTAAACTTTACTGTAGCTAGACAGTAAATTTGTAGTCAGCATCATGTACAGATGAGTTTCATCGCTGATCTAAGTATTGAATATAAATTAGAAATAAAATAAGCGAAATAAATGAATCTTACAATATTTCTGTGATTATTTTCTTTGATTTCTGTCGTTCATCATCAAATGCTAAGTCAATAACTCAATTTTGTAAGAAGCATTTTATTCAATTGATTAAATTAATTAATATTTTCAATTTAATTAATATTTTGATCAGCTGTTTTAATGCAACATGATTGTAATTGTAATTGTAATTGTAATTGTAATTCATACACTTTTGTGACATCAATTTAGACTCGATTCATGAGAGACTCTATGCTATTTATATCGAGTGAACAAAACTCTCTGAGAGAGAAAATCACTTGTCGTCTATACAATTGCTTCACGCAGTCGAAACAATAAAATTGACACTGTGTTATCAAGTAATGAATCTATAGCTTTTATTCAGCATGTGATGCTCAAGTAAACTCTTGATGAGAGTGTCTGTGCTGTTTGATTATGACGCATCATCTTTGCTCTGCTCTTCATTGATGATATTCTATACAATGATGTTTTGATTCGATTCTCAATTCAAAGATGAAAGACGTTTTCTTTACACTCGTGATGCTCGTGATTGTAACGTACGTAGAGCTGTGTTCTCTTACTCAATGATTGTCATTCATTGAGCAGAGAAATATGTGATGAAAGAGAGATGCACACGATGAGAAGATAGAGTGTGATTGTACTGAGTAACTCTTTTCTTCTCTTGATTTGACTTATGTCACGTAGACGTTGAATGAATTGTTAGTATAAACGTGCAATCGCAATCGTTCGATGTTTGACTCTGATCAATGAAAGAGAATGCATTCTGATTGTTCTCTTGAGCTCTCAATTTTCCATGTGAATAGATGAATGACTTGATGTCAAGTAAAGAAGATGAGTTCAAGTCTTCTCAATATATCAGCATGATCGACGAGTCACTACTTCTTCGAACACTGTAGTCATGTCTTTCAATACTTGAAATGACTATTCTATCTGATATCTTTTCATCAATTACTTGATGACATTGTCGATGTGATGAAGACGTTTTGATATCGACGCAGTCGACAAGTTGCAAATTCTTCAATCACTTGTAGTCACAACTCGCAAACTCTTCATCTGAGTTGTCTTTTTCACTAGTAGTATCTTTTCATCTCTTACTGACATCGACATGTCATTAATCTTCTTCGTAGATCGATTGTGACTGTTAAAAGAAGTGTTGTCACGTAAGTGAAAACTCTGCATGATGACTTTTCTGATCACGCAACGTTCTAACATCATTCAAACTGCGTCGAATTGAAATTTCTTGACTCTTTTAACTTCTATTCAAACACAGAATAGAATCAAAAGATTCATAGTCAACATCATGTACAGATGAATCTCATTGTCAGTTTAATGCAACATGATCAAAAACTTCTTTGACATCTAAAAGTAAACAAATAAGTGTGTTTTTGCAACTTTTTATCATTTATGCATCATGTATTAAATTTAGTACTACATTTATAACTGATCTTTGTTTTTTGTCTCTCATTTGATCAAAGTTTAGCAACTTATCATTAAGTTCAGTTGTGTAAGACAGTTGCATCATTATTATTTTTTCTGCTACTTTGTTTAAGCAGTATAACAGCATTATAATTCTGTATATCTTTGAAATTAAGTAATTTGACTTGTCTGATTTTTTCAGAATAATTTCTGTGTCTTTGCATCATATTTTTGAATGATAGTCATTTTCAATCAAATCTGAATACACTAGATTGAAAATTTTCAATATGCTTTTATACATTCATTGTATGATTGCAAATGATATATCATCTGATTCAAATGCTTTTCTGAGTGCTGAGAAGTTAATAGCGTGCTTAATTTTCCCTTCGATAACTCTTAATCATTGTATACTTTTGTTCAATAATAATTTTTCATTGATTTGAATTTTCGAAGATGATGAGTACATTGCTTTCAGAAATGTCTTGTACTTTTCATTGAATTCAATTTTCAATTCTTTTTGCAAGTTCTGTATTAAGAGTAGCTTTTCAGTTAAACATGATTTAGTGAACTTATATGTTTGAAACACTTCTTTCTTTTCAACATTATTTAGAAAGTTGATTCAAAATTGGTTTTTGATCAATTTTATTACATCATGATATGCATTTCACATTTGCACTATCTTTGCTCATGCTTCGTCATTTCTGCATCTTTTTCAGATTCACTTTTTTGATGACAGCACTTTTTGCATTTTGATGAGTTCATTGTTTCATCAAAGTTTTAATTTTACGCATATTTGCTGTTTCAATACAAATAGCTTCATTGCATTCTTAATGCATTCAGTTAAATAAATGACTTTTGCTTTTAAATCTGTGATTCTTTGCATTTTGACAATCATTTCATCTTTTGTCTTTTGCAAATGCATATCAAAACTCTTTCAGTCAGCTTTTTGTAAGTTGTATGTAAATTGATTGTCAAGTTGAGTTTTGAGTTAATATTTTGAACTTGAATTGAGATTGAGTTGAATTGCTCACATTTTCAACTTGATTCAAGTCAAGTTACTCATATTTTCAACTTGATGTGACTTGACTTGACTGAGAATTGAATCAACTCAACTTGACTCATCAAGAACTTGAGCTTGACATCAAGAGAACTAAATATAGAAAATTTTCCGATTTTTGACTTTTGCATTATCTTTTTGCATTATCTTTTGATAAAGAGTCATGAAGAGAAACATGAAGATCGTTTGATAGAAAGTCATAAAGAGAAACATGAAGATCATTTAGTAAAGAATCATGATGAGAAAACATGAAGATCATTTGATAAAAAGTCATGATGAGAAAACTAAAAAGAAACATAAAGAGAAATATGAAGAGAAACATGAAGAGAAACATGAAGAGAAACATGAAGAGAAATATAACAAGAAACATGATGAGAAACATGATGAGAAAACATGAAGATTATTTAACTTTGATAGAGAGTCATGACGAAAAAACATGATAGAAAGTCATGAAGAAAAATCATGTAGACTGTTCAATCAAGCTATTTACATCTATTTAATATCTTGTTGAGTCAAATCGAGTTTTCAAATCAAGTTGTCAAGTCAAGCTTCTCAACTCAACTTGAGTGCTTGAGTTCAACTTCTCAACTCAACTCAACACTTTTTTAAAAAAAATTCAATTCAACTTGATACTTTTCAAGTTGAGTACTTGACTTAAACTTAAGTACTCAACTTGACGTAATTAATTTAGTTGTATGATGTATTTAATGAGTTTTCAATCAATTTCATCTTTTCTATGACTATTGTGAACAAAATTACTTCATGATTGAATTCTGTGTCTGCATTTTCATTTACATGTCAATTCTTGATGTAGTTTTACATATTCTTTGATGCAAAAGCTAAATCAATTATCGAGCTTAATGATTTAAAATAGCTGTGATATGTGTTTATATTAAATGTATTAATCAGATTATACTTATGTAAATTTACTCAATTTACTAATGCTTTCGTTCTAATAAAATTTGCAATCTTTGCGTTTCATCAGCTATGATGCACGTTAAAGTTTTCTGCAATAATAACTTTTTGCTCAGAGTTTAGCTTGACTTTTGCTAACTCTCGCTCAATTATATATAATTGCTCATCATTTGCATTTTGTGACTTTTCATTATAAATATTGAACAATAAAATCTCATTCTGAATTTTATCGTTCATTATTAATATTGCTTGCATGTCTTCACTATTGATTATGTCTGATCTTGATGTGCATGTAAATTTCTTTACGCTTTTCGCTACAAATATTAGTACTCTGACTTAAGCGTTCTGAATATTTGATTTGATGCATATAAATGATGAGTGCGAAATTGTTATGTTTTCATCTCTCATTCATGATTCTTGCAGTATGATAATATTCGCTCTGATTTTCGCAAATTTCATGCATGCATGCATAATTTGCATTGATTTTGCGCAGTTGTGCTGTAGAATTCAAATATTCAACATGTTTGCAAAGCTTTCATCATTTGCATTATTTTGCAAACTTTCAAATGTAGTACTCATTACAATTTCATGACTAAATGATCTTTTTGAGAGTTAATAAACTGAGCTGTTTAATATGTTTTGCACATTGAGCTATTTACAAAGTGCGCATCTTGACAATTGCAGCATTTAGAAATCATGTGATTGCATGATTACTTTTCTTTGCACGTAGATAATTAATATTTATGATCTCATATCTGATGATTTTGCTCGCAATATAAGCATCTTGATGATCTGTTGCATTTGTTCTGCAAATGCTTGAATGTTTAACATCTTTGACATTAATCATTTGATTAATAATCTCAATATTCGACTGTTTGATATGTTAATCTCGCAGTTAAAAGTCACTTTTTCAAATATCTTTGTGCTTCTGCTTCGATTTTGAAAGTTAAAATCATCAATGCATGTCTGTTTCTTGATTGATTTTCATTCTTTGATAATCATATAAAATTGATTATTAGTTTCAATTCAAGATTGAAAGACTTTAACTCAGTCTTTAGATTTTTCATTTTAATTTTCATGTTGAAAATGTTGATTTTTAGACTGTGTATGATTATTTTGTGTCATTTCTCATCTTTCTTAATGCTCTTAACATCAAAAACATGCTCTCATATTACTCTTTGTGCTAGTAAGACATTTGCGATGTATTTTTTCAAGATCATCAAGACAATGTTGTTTCTCTTTTGCGTTTTAACTACTGTGATGACTATCAGATTAATTTTTGCGTTTTTCAATGCATTATTCATTAAATCTCGCATTTTCATCATCTTTAAAGTTCAGTTCTCATTTTTGAGATTGATAATGACTCAATAAGTCTTCTTTCATGATACAATATTTCTTGCAATTTTGATGAAGGTTTTTTGATAATCAAATTTCATTCATCTGCATTTGCATTTGCATTTGCATCTGCAAATTAAGCTGTTTATCAAAAATATGTTGCATACGTTGCATGCAACATACATAAAACATGATCTCTATGCTGATTTTTCTCTTAGACTCAAGAGATCACTCAGAGAGTTTTTCTCGCAGCAAATTCACAGTTCAAGATGAATAAGATCTTTCGCTGCTCAGATTTCAACAGTTTACTTCTTAAGCATGAGTCGCAAACATTTTGTCAGCAATATGCATGCATATCACAGTTGATTTCTTCTTTAATCACATCAACATGCACTACTGTTCTTTTGAACTATATAAATAATGTTTTTAACTAAAGATTGATTTTATCATCAAGACATTCAAGAGTCAAAACTCAGTGAAGAAATGAGATTCTTGAAGTCAACAATCATCATCATTGTATATTACGTCTTGCAGATGCTTGCTTTACTTGTAAAGCATGTAATTCATTTGTTTCATGTTATTTGTAAAGATTTTTCTCATGCAGATTGATCATGTTTTGCAAAAATGTTTATCTGCTACACTTTTAATCAGACAACATAGTTCAATCAATTCTCTATTAATTTGCTTATGTTTTTCTTCTTTTAATGAAGTTTTTTCATCAGCATATTGTTTATGTATAAAATGTTTATGTTTGAATGTCTGTTAAACAATATTAATGAGATTCTTAAGTTTGTTTATGTTGAACTTAATGAAACTCATGAGTTACTTATGTTGTAGTAACAGACATGCAGTCTTAACAAAATTTATACATAGTTAGCATGTAAATTTAAAGAATGTTCATAATTTAAGTTCTTTCTGCTAATTACTTTCAACAGATTAAATGCGAGAATGTTTTGTCTCAGTTCTCTTTGTTATGAACGCAGTGATGAGATACTTAATTGAATGATTTTCATAAGCGATTTTTCTCATAGTTCTACATTTTATTTGACTTTCTCATCTGCATGCAGATTGCTTGTAGCATGCACATTGAGATTATCAAAGTTTGCATAATCATGAAAACTCTGCACATGATCAATGCACAGCGCTTCATCATCACGTAGCATTTCAATGTCATTCAAACTTTTGATAATTTTTAGACTTTACTGTAGCTAAACAGTAAATTTGTAGTCAACATTGCGTACAGATGAGTTTCATTGTTGATTGCATTAATTATATGTAAATGATATATAAACATTGTTTATCTTTTAATTAAATTGTATTGTTGAAATGATAAAGCATAAACAAAAGTGAATAATAATCATTGTTTTATTTATCACTCTTTCAGTTTTTCTCAATTCTCATCTTCTTTTAATTTCATTCTCATTAATCTTATAATTTTATTTTTACTATTGTACAATTAAGATAAGAAGTTTAAAAACAATCATAATACATGTAAAATAAATTCTTAAAAAAAGCATTACAAACAAGAGAGAAAGAATCAAGAAGATGAATAAATGATGATGAATTATATGAACAGCAACAATGTTAACTCAAAAATGATTGCAAACATCATTGACTCATTGTAAAAAGACAGCAACGTGAAGTTAAAATGCTTATGCAATAATGAAAAGTATGTTGTCAGCATTATTGATTTTCTAACACAGACATCAACATTAAAGAAAGAGAAGAGTAAAGATTATTCATGAAAAAAAGTGATTTTAAAGCTGATTCAACATCTTTGAAATGATTTAAAAGAAAGAAACAATAAAAATAAAAACATGTTCATTACGAAGAATGTACAGAAGTTGAAGACATTTATTTAACTGCTTAACAAGCAGTTACAGACATAAGAAAACATGCATTTTACATCAAGAATCACATTATGAGCAAATGTAACAAAAGAAGAAGCAATAATGAGAAAGCAATGATTCAGAAATGATCTGTCATCGCTTTGCAAGAAACGTAAGATCATGATAAAGATAATAGAAAGAAAGAAAATAGAAAAAGTATAAAAGATGTTTATTGAACAGATTTTGCAGAGAATCACAAATGTGTTGACAGCACAATGAGATTTAATCATGTCACTTCGCAAGCTTGAAAGCGAAGATGTCATACTTTACGCAGTGAGCTTAAAAGCTTAAGTTGTTATGAGTCTGCATAAAGCAAATCATATGAGTGTATTTTAACTAAAAGTTCAAAGCTAAAGAAGAAGAAAGATGAAACACGTCATGAGTTTTACTTACGAAAACACGCTAGATCATTAACGTGTCAACATCAGCTTTATACTAGTTTATGATAGACTAACATAATCTATGTTAGACTAACTTGAAGTGCATGCTTGCAACATTACTTTTTCTCTTCATTTAGTAATGTTCTCATTGCTGCAGTTTGATTGATCTTTCTTAAGTCAATTTCTATCTTGACTTGTTCAAATATCATTCATGAAAATCATTTATGATCTTCAAGCATTCTTTGAATTCACTTTCATTGACGTTGTATCAATGTAAATCAACGTCATATTCTTTTTAATTGACATAATATTATAGTCATTTGCTTTGTTTATAATGTCTGAAGTTCAGTATGTTTTTCACTTTTTATTCATCTTCGTTGTTGATCACTATAAAGTCAGATGATTCATTTCATTGTTCATTTAGAGAGTTCTTTGAATTTAGTTGCAGCAAATTTAATGCAAACTTCAAATGTATCTTCATAGTCAATGATAATTTCAGTCAATAAGCATGTTCAATCTTGATCAGAATCTTGAAGAATTCTAGCATTTTATCGTTTAACTTCTTTGATGATCATGAGATCATTAGGTTTCTAGAATTCAGAAACATCATGTTATTTACTTTGTAAATTATTTTCTTTCAATGCTTGTTAATTTGTTTCTTCATTGTGACTCTGACTCTTACTAAGACTTGCTTAATTAATGCTAGTGATCATTTCATGTGTTCAAATATATTCTCTGCTTTGCCTGCTTCAATTTTAGCTCAAATGATCTCATATTTGATTGAGTTCAAATCAAAGCTCATATGAAAGTAAAAGCTTTTATTCAGAAAGAATATCAACTGTTCAATTAACAACGAAATAGCATTGTTATTAATGAATTCAATCATGAATAATCAGATGAATCAATTATCTTGCATATATGAGCAGTAGCTTCGTAGATATTATTCTACATTCTGATTCACTCTTTCTATCTGATCATTGATCTGAGAATAATAATCAATGAATAGTTTTATCTTGATGCTTAGTCTCAGACATAAAAACTTTCAGACAATCAATATGAATTATGAATCACGATTGAACATTATTGATCTTGATAGTTCATGAATTCTGAAGATTCATATCAATAGTAGCTTAACTGTTTATTCTGCGAAGATTTCTTTATTATCTGATCAACATGATATATAATGTCGTTTCTTAAACAATCAATTTATGACTGTCAGAATCGCGTTGTTTTCATCACTTTCTGATAGATTGATAATGAAGTTTAATAATATGTTCTGTCATTACTGCTTGAATATGAGCAATGACTTCAGCAGTTCATTGATTCAATCTCTCAATGCTTTTAATTTACGACAAACGTAACAGTTTTAAATGTAGCGCTTGATTGTCATTCTCATCTTCAATCAGCAATATGATCTTCTCAGTAAGTTCAACGTTCAATTCATGTTAAAATGATCATTGATCAAAAGATCATATGCTTTTCTTATCAATCAAGTGATCATTGACTGAGAAACTCATAGTTTATCATCTTTTCAGAGTACTTCATTAAGTACTTTGCAATTGTCTAGATTAATATCTTGATAAGTTCTTCTGTTCTGTTTCATGACTATTTGAATATCAAAGCACAGTTGATTCATTTAATTTTCAACTATAATTTGATTTTAAATAGAAATCATCTTTTTGATTGAATCTTTATTAACATTCAATTCTTGTTTTGAATCTGAGTTAAATCTAAGCAAGATTTAAGTCAGATCTTAATCAGCTTTCTAATCATCTTCTTGATTAACTTCTATTAACTGCAGCTCAAATTTGACTTCTGACAATAGCATCTGATGCTGATATAGCTTTCAATCATTATTTGCTTTAACTGACTTGATGTTTGACATTCTGATCAGCGCATCAACTTTCAGATTCTGTTTTCTTGATTAATAAATGATCTTAAAGTTATATTCAAATAACTTCTCAGCTCATTTAACTTGTCATCTGATCAGTTCTTTAATGATCATGAAGTACTTTAAATTTAGATAATTGATGAAGATCTTGATTAAAATATTCATACATTTCAATTCAAGACATTAATATTTCAAACAGTGAATAATAATCAGCAGTTCTTTGTCATAAATTTCGTAGTTGCATTTCGCGAAAATCATGTTCTTGCTATAAAAGATCACTGAATGTAAAATGTCTTCATCATCATATTGAGACAATACTTCATCATTCACATAGTTCAAGAAGTTTATTTTCAGAATAACTTCTTTGATTGAGTTGAAATGCTTCAGAATGAAAGTTATCATCATTTGTTACTTTAGTTCTTCAAAGATTATCTGACAGATCTTTGTTCATTCAAAGAAGTGATTTTTTCAAGTCAGCTTTATCATGAGTTGAATGATCTTTGAAAAGTTCTTTATGAATTGTTGATAGAAATTGCAGAAGTCAATGAAGATTTGCACATGAGTTAATGATCGTGACACTTCTCAGCTTCAAATCACATTTACTTTTCAAGAGTTCATTCGCAGATCATTGATGAATATCAGTAGTTTAAGAAACGAGATTTTCTGAATCTTGAATTTGCACTTGTCAATGTTTACTTGCAGATCAGCTTCATGAAGCTTGTTTAACACTTCTTTCACATGAGTTTTATGTTCTTTCAAGATTTTACTATAAATGAGAATATCATTCAAGTATGTCTGACAAAACTTGTGCAGACAGTCAAACAATACATCATTGATATAATGTTGAAAGAACGTAAGTTTATTGATTAATTCAAAGAGCATTACTTTATACTTGTAAACATTGAAGAAAGTAACAAAAGTAGTTAAATTCTCAATTTCTGAACTCATGTGCAGTTTATTAATGTAATGATAATGTTAAGTTAAGTCAAATACTTACTGTCTTGAATTTAAGCTAGTACTTCGTTTATTAAGAGTATTGAGTAACGATTTCTTTTGATCAAAGCATTCAGTTTTCAATAGTTTATACAAAAGCAAAGACTATCATCTTTCTTTTTGATAAATAGTATTGATGAAGTGAAGAGAGCTTTGCTGAGTGTAATAAATCTCTTTTTCAAGTTTTCTTCTAAATACTTCTTGATCTTCTGCAATTTGTAGCTTAACATGAAATATAATTGACTTTTAAAAAGTTGATTCTCATGTTTTAATTCAATCTTATGATTATATGATCAATGAGAAAGCAACTGCGTTGTCTTTTCTCTATCAAAAACATTCAGAAAGTCATGATAAACTATTGAAAGCTTCTTCTTCAGTTCATTTAATGACATGACAAAGATCATTTCATTCAGTTTCGCGAAATCTTCAACTGAGCTAAGCGCTTTGTTGATTTCACTAATGATCAAGAAGAAGATCTTGATCTTCTTATTCTTGACTAAAGTTCAATATACAACAACTTTGATTATGATAATATTAATGAGTCTCTTTTTCTCAGTTGATTGAAAAAGACAAAGTTGATTGAGATCAACTTGAGTGCTTTGCTTTCATATAAGTACAAATTTAATGAATCAAATAGATTCAATGAACTGATTCACTAGTTTCTGATTCATGAGTTGCTTTAAGATGATTATCAACATAATCATTGAATTCAAGTTTTTTCGTTTCATTTCACAGATTTTGCTTGATTTAAATCTGTAAAATGTTGATTGACTGCTTGCTTTTAAAACAACAGATTTTAATATTTAAATATTCAACAAGAATATTAATCAATCATTTGCAAAGTTTATCAAAATTTGATTTCTTTTTAATCAAAGATTTTCAATGATTATCTTGTGCTGTTTTAAACAAGTTATTAATAAAAACATTATTTCATTCTTGTGTTCTTGTATCATGATTAATGTATACAAAGCATGTGTAATCAACTTTCAATCAAAGATTTCATTATATGATTGAATCAACTTTGATTTTGACAGCAATATTAACTGAATATCAAAGTGTTTACATAACTCTGACATCAAAGATTCATTAATAAAAGTCATGTCAATGACTTTAATATTTATCAGAGCAAAGAATCTGAATATCTTTTCTAAACTACTTAAGATGACATCAACAATGAACGACTTGAAATTAAATGAATCATCAGACATGCTGATGAAACAAAATATGAATATATTGTTTTCAGTCACTACTTTAATGAAGATAAATCATTTTTCGAATTTGCAGCGATCTTGTGCACTTAAGTTGTTTCAAGATAGTCATATGCTTTATGTTCTGACTTTTTACATTTGAAGCAAAGTTCTTTTTTAAACAACTCTTTCTGAATAGAATTAAGATTCAATCTTCTGAGTTTCTTTCATGAAGAAACTGATGACGTAATTCAAGCAGTTGATGTGCTAAAGACAGAGTGAGCAGCTTGAGTCACTGATGCTTTGATGATTGATTGAACATTCAATTCAGTTAATCTAATATTAACTTGCATGCAGATGTCAACAAACTTATTCAAATCTATGATTTATTCATTGAGCGTTACTCATTGAAGATTTGAGCTGATCTTGTGCTGAAGATCATTTAGTAAAGTTTCATTATTGTACTTTAGTTCTGCACTAAATCTCTGAAATTTCATTCAAATTTCATGAAAGAAGATCTTATTCTGATACAGCTTCAAGTACTGTCGTTGAATCATGTAATGATGATTGAGATTATCATACATTTTATTAATCATCAATAGTACTTCTTTGACTTCTAAAAAGAAATTCAGAAACATGTTTCTCATTTGTGATGCTATGTGTTTAATTGCATTTTCATTGACTCAACTTTTGATATAAACTATTTTCAATTCTTTCATAGAAAAGTGATTCTTGTTTATCTTCAGCTTGTTTCACATTCAAGACAGTTAATTATCTACATTCTGCGTTGAATCTTTGAATAGAGATGAGTTAAGTAACTTGATTAACTTCAAAGATTAATCTTCAGAAATTGAAGTGTTTTATTGACTTGATGCAACTTTTAAATGACGTATAATCACGTTCTTATTTCTATTCTCTTTCTGCAGACGTGTCTGCATAATCTTCAACATAATGTTTATCTTGTTGACATTCTTTAACATCTGAATCATGTCATTGTGAATCTTAATTTCAATGTTATGCTGTTAACATATATACTTGATAAAGATAATGATGTCATTTACTTCATAAGTATTTATTCAAGCATTCAGTTTAGTGCTGATGCTGATTTTAATCATTTCATGATCAAAAAGCAACGCATTCATGTTCTTCTCTTCTGTATCTGATGATGCATTCATGTCTTCTTCTTCTGATGCTGTTCAATTCTGTGATAAAAGTGATTCTTTTCTAGCATTTCAAAGTTTATAATGAGCAATGCTCATTGATTCTGAGCTTCTAGTTATTGTATGAATAGAAAATCGCTGATCAAAATTCTGATGTTACTCTATTGAACTTTCTGAGTTCAAGCAATGACTAGTACTTTATCTAGACTGATCATCAAGTTGAGTTTCAAGTTGACATTTTAAATTCAACTCAATTCAAAGTTGAGTTACTCACATTTTCAACTTAACTCAAGTTGAGTTGAACATATTTTCAACTTGACGTGACTCGACTCGACTGAGAATTGAGTCAACTCAACTTGACTCGTCAAGAACTTGAGCTTGGCATCAAGAGAGTTAAATATAGAAAAATTTCCGGTTTTTGACTTTTGCATTACCTTTTTGCATTATCTTTTGATAGAGAGTCATGAAGAAAAACATGAAGATCGTTTGATAGAAAGTCATAAAGAAGAACATGAAGATCATTTGATAGAAAGTCATAAAGAGAAATCTGAAAATCATTTAATAAAGAGTCATGACAAGAAACATGAAGAAAAACATAAAGAGAAACATGAAGAAAAACATAAAGAGAAACATGAAGAGAAACATGAAGAAAAACATAAAGAGAAACATGAAGAAAAACATAAAGAGAAACATGAAGAAGAACATGAAGAAAAACATGAAGATCATTTGATAGAAAATCATGACGAGAAACATAAAGAGAAACATAAAGAGAAACATGACGAGAAAACATGAAGGTCGTTTGACTTTGATAGAGAGTCATAACGAGAAAACATGGTAGAAAGTCATGAAGAAGAATCATGTAGACTGTTCAATCAAGCTATTTACATTTATCTAATATCTTGTCGAGTTGAGTTAAGTTTTCAAATCGAGTTGTCAAGTCAAGCTTCTCAACTCGACTTAAGTGCTTGAGTTCAACTTCTCAACTCAACTTGACACTTTTTCAAAAAAATTTCAACTTGACTCAACACTTTTCAAGTCAAGTACTTGACTTAAACTCAAGTACTCAATTCAATGCAATCAGTCTAACTTTATTAAACTTTCTGAGTTCAAGTACTGCTGAAATTTCTAATTTCTGATGACGAGCTCAATAAAGAGTTAATCAAGAGCAACGAGTTCATGTTCTTTGATTCTGATTCTATCGAAATTTCTGATTTCAAATCAAGATTCTTCTTTAGAAATTTCTGATTTCTATCAAGCTTTCTGAGCTTAAGTTTTGATTAAGTTGATTATGTAGCTTGTTTTTGTATTATTTACACGTTGATAGCAAGATTAATGAGCTTTAAACTAATGTTATAAATTTGCATAAAGCGAATCATATGAGTATATTTTAACTAGAAGTTCAAAGCTAAAGAAGAAGAAAGATGAAACACGTCATGAGTTTTACTCATGAAGACACGCTAGATCGCTAGCATATCAACATCAGCTCTATACTAGTTTATGATAAATTAACATGATTTATGTTAGATTAACTTGAAGTGCACGCTTGCAACATAAGTAACTTTGAAAAAGTTTCAAACATGAGCAAAAGAAATTGCAGATTCAATATGTATAATGCGTTGAATCTTTGCAGTACTAGCACATGAGATGTGCATCATTCTCAACATAAACAATCAAGAAATAATCATTAAAAGACTTGTAAAGAATAATGCAAAACTTCATAAAAACTTGAAGATTTTAAGAATAATTTGACTCAAGAGAATGATTAAAAGTAAGAAGACTCACTCATCATTTATTGTAAAAATCATGATCAGTGATGAAACTCATCTGTACATGATGCTGACTACGAATCTACTGTCTAGCTACAGTAGAGTCTAAAGATTATCAAAAGTTTGAATGACATTGAAGCGCTGCATGATGATGAAGCACTGTGCGTTGATCGTGTGCAAAGTTTTCGCGATCGCGCAGACTTTGATAATCTCAATGCGCATGCTACAAGTAATTTGCACACAAATGAGAAAGTCAAATAGAACGCAGAACTACAAGAGAAATTGCTTATGAAAATCATTCGATTCAGTATCTCGTTGTTGCAATGACAAGAATTGAGACAGAACATTCTTGCATTTGATCTGTTAAGAGTGATTAGCAGAAAGAACTTGAATCATGAACATTCTTTAAATTTATGTGCTAACTACGTATAAATCTTGTTAAGACTGCGTGTCTGTTACTACGACATAAGCAACTCACAAGACTCATTAAGTTTAACATGAGCAAACTCAAAAGTCTTGTTAATATCATTTAACAGATGTTTAGACACAGACATTCTATACGTGAATGATACACTGATGAGAAGACTTTGTTAAGAGAAGAGAAACACAAGCAAGTTAGTAAAGAATGATCAAACTACGCTGTCTGATTAAAAGTGTAACATATAAACATTTCTGCAAAACATGATCAATCTGCACAAGAAAAATCTTTACAGATAACATGAAACAGATGAGTTGCACATTTTACAAACGAAGTGAGCATCTGCAAGACGTGATATACAATGACGACAACTGTCAATCTTGAGAATCTCATTTTTTCACTGAGTTCTGACTCTTGAATGTCTTGATGATAAAGTCAATTTCTAGTTGAAAACATCATCTGTATAGCTTGAAAGAACAGTAGCACATGTTGATGTGATTAAAGAAGAAATCGACTGTGATACGTCTGCAACTCATGCTTAAGAAGTAAACTGTTGAAATCTGAGCAGTGAAAGATCTCATTTATCTTGAACTGTGAATCTGTCGCAAGAAAACTTTCTAAGTAATCTCTTGAGTCTAAGAAAGAAATCAGCATAGAGATTGTGCTCTATGTATGTTGCATGCAACATATACAACATATTTTCAATAAACAAAGCATTGAAAATAAAATTGAAGTGCTTGACTTCATAAATGATATTAACATTCTAGTCTATGACAAATTCACTGAAGAAATTTGCAGAACATTGAGCAAAGCACACGACGTCTGCGCGAAATGAGCTTGCACTCATGAC
>JAABUL010001495.1_pt1 | contig 44089 bp, 39 predicted proteins | sample 5559151 | NCBI WGS metagenome assembly JAABUL01 (sample SAMN10711876, study PRJNA513368) | rock metagenome | isolation source: Antarctica rocks | place: Antarctica: Victoria Land, Pudding Butte sud
TTTTAAGAATATTAATTATATATCCTAGGACTTAAATTTAAAGTTAATTATATATATATAGGCCTCCTCTATCTATCCTTTAACTTTAACTTTAAGTATTACTTTTTAATTAGTGAACTCCTTTATTATTAATATAAGAATAGATGAATAGGTAGCTACTATCCTATTAAGGTATTTCCTATATATTAATTCTATTAATTCTATTATTATACTTAATTATCCCTTTTAAGATAATATATAAAGTAATTTATAATTAAAATTAATCTTAGACCTAATAAATATAATTAATATCTTATATAAAGATATTAAGGGCTTCTACTTTAATAGGAAGGTAATAATAATTATATTTTATTTTATTTTATTTAATACTTTATATAAATTTAGATTAATAGCTATTAAGATATTAAATCCTATATATAAAGGAGATAAGGATTATATTTATAACTTATTCTTAGATAAGACCTATATATATATATTAAATATAATCTTTTCTAAGGGATTAATATCAAAGTAAAACTTATATAATAGGATATTAAGCTAGATATATCTTAAATAGATACTTTAAAATACTTAATATATATACCTAATAATCTTAGACTTAATAAGGGATTATAAGGAATTAGGAAGATAAAGGTTAATATTATTATTATATTATTATTTATATTAATTAATAAGAAGGTAAAGGTTATAAGTCTTATAAATAAATTTATAAATACCTTTATTATAAAATTAAAATCTAAGCTTACTTAACTTAAGGAGGTAAGAATTATAATTAATAATAAGTATATAATTTAATTCTATTTATTAATAATAAAATATGTTATTATTTAAGTAAAGAATAAATAATTTATATATTATAATATTAAATAATATTAGTACTAATAACTTATATCTAGGCTTCTTTTATTTATATATAATTAAATTATAATAGGTATTATAAACTATATTAAGGAGAGACCTTAAGGTATTATAGATTATTAATATATTCTTTATAATATAAGCTTTAATACCTTATTATTATAAATTATAAATATTTTTATTTAACTTAATCTAAATATTAACTTAATAAATAGATTATTAGATAATATTATTATAAATATAAGTAGATTATAAGATAATAATAATAAAAAAGGATTAAATATTAAAGATAATAATAATAATAATTCTTTTAATCCTAATAATTATAATAAGCCTAATTCTTTATATTTTAATAATTATAATTATAAGGTAGGACTTATATAAGAAGGCGTAGTTTCTAAGAAAGCTAAGGAATTCTAATAAGTAATAAGAGAAAATATTTAATATAAATTAAATAAAGCTAATAATATTAATTATTATAAAAACCTTTACCTCTACTTTTATAAGATATTCTTTAAGGTTAAAAAGGATATATATCTTAATAATATTAAAGAATCTAATATATTTAAATTATTTAAATACCTATTATTTAAGGATATTCTTATAATTATAATTATAATAAACTTAAGTTATATAACTATTAAGAAGGTTTTTAAGGATAATTATATAATTATTTAAGAAGTTAATAAAGTAGAAAATAGGGATCTATTTATTACCTTAATAAAGTATAAGAATAGTATATATCTATCTAGAGATAATAAATAACTACTATTTAAAAAATAGGAAGTAAAGTATAATCCTTTTATTATATAAATTAATAAGAGTATATATAAATATTAGGTAATCTTAGGCTATCCTAAATATAACTTAATTAAATAGTATTAAATAATTCTATTTATTAATAATATTATCTTAAAGATTTAATATAAAGATTCTATTATCTTAATATTTAATAAAGTTAATTAAATTAATATTACCTTAACTATTTAAATATATTAAGAGTTATTTAATTATACTTTACCTATTATATTTATTTATATTAATAGGATATTTAATAAAATAGTCTTCTCTTAATCTAATTAAAATAAGTGTAAGTTATAAGTTACTATTAAGCTCTATTAATAATAAATTATATAAGATATTAAGGCTAAAGATATTATTATACTTATAAGATATATTATATAGATTAACCTTATTAAATAAGCCTTAATATTAAGCTTAAAATTATATAAAGTAAATATAGGGATAATTCATAGCTATTAAGGTAAGGAGAAGTCTACTATAATCTTTTATATAATAGGGGTATAGAAACTTAGCTTTATAGCCTTTAACCTACACCTCCTTATTAATATATCTTAAGTAGGCGACGCCTTAATAATTATTATAAACTATATTAACCTTTAAATTAATAAGTATATATATAAGTAATACTCTTATAACTACTTATATTATTTAATTAGCTTATAAGGGGGATATATTAAATATAATATAAAATTATTAATACTTAATCTAGAGCTATATAATTATAATATTAAATTAGATAATAATAATTATAATCTTACTAGAATTAAATAGGTTAAAGTAGGTAGTAATAATATAAAGGATATTAATTAAGGAAGTAAAGATATAGGGATAATTAATATAAATATATAATAATAATAATTAAGTATAATTAAGATATTAGGTTTAATAAATATTTTATAGTCTATTAGACTAATAAGTAGTTAAAAGTATAAGATAAAATTATAATTAATTAAAACCTTTAACTAATTAAATATATATTAATAGGCTCCTATTTATAAGAGCTAGTAAAATATATAAAGTAATACTTAATATTTATCTATCTTTACCTAATATAAGCTATTCTATTAATTAATATAAAAGTAAATTCTAATTAGAGGAGCTTTTTAATCTATCCTAATATATATAATAAAAAGTAATATATTATATATATATTAGCTTATAAATTTTTATAATATTTTATCTTAAATATATATTATTTACTTTATTAATTATAAGTTATATTTTATTATTTTAATTATTATATATATAGGTATTATATCCTAATTATAATAAATTAGATTTTATATATATTCAGTTACCTTTTTAATTAAATATTATATAATAACTACTAGACTCTAATATTAAGGTTAATATAAATAAGGTAATTATAAATATATATTAAGAGTAGAAAACCTTACTTACTATTATTATTATTAATTAATATAAGTTATAAGTTAGCCTCTAATTATATATATTATTAATAATTAAATTATAATTACTATCTTATTATAATATTTATATTACTTATATTAAATTATTAACCTTATTATTAGTATAGTAATATAGAAATATAATAAGTATTATTTAAATAATATAAACCTAGACTTCAAGAATATTATAAAGATTTATAATAAGATTAATATAATAAATAATAATTAATATATAATATATAATAAGAGAGGATATAGCTTAATAATTAATAAAAGAGGGAATTTAAGATCTTAAAAATAAAAAGTCTAAGGAGTTTATTAATAGCTTTATTATTTAATTAGCTTAAAAATATAAAAATTATATTTTATACCTTCTTAGTAGGCTAATAATAAAGGTATTTCTAATATATTATATATAATAATATAATAGGTTATTTATAATATAAAAAGAGTAAAGAAGGTAATATAATAAAAGTAAATAAAATTATTATTATTTAATAAAATAATAAATTAATTATTAATAAAGGTTAAGATATTAATATATTAGGCCTTAACATAATAAGTAAATAATATAATTATATAAGACTTAAATATAAGTATTTATAATATAAAAATAAGGTATAATAGTATTACCTTTAAGATATTTCTTATAAATATTACCTCTTTAATAATACCTCCCTTAAACCTAATAAATATAGTATTAAGAATAATAATTAATATATTTATTATTTATTAAAGTAAGGAGTTTAAGTTTAATCCCTTATAATTAATAGAAGTATTATTTAAGTACCTAGAGAATAAAAAGTTAATTAAATTAATTAAAGATTATTAACTTTATATAATATTATAAGATATTATTAAAGGTAAGAATATTATTAAAGGTAAGAATATTATTAAAGGTAAGAATATTATTAAAGGTAAGAATATTAACCTTATATTTAAGATTATATTAATAAATTAGCCTTTAATTTAATAGCTATTGTTATAACTTAATACCTTAATCTACTTATTAAGTAAATAGATAATTAATTAATCTCTTATCTTAATTAATATTATATAATTAATATAAGGACTTACTCTTAAGGATCTTAAACAATTTTAATATTAAAAATCTTAAGTCTTTATTAATTATAATATAAAAATAAGTAATAGGTATTAAGTATAAATAAAGTAAGTAAAGGGGGTCTTATAAGAATCTTATATTAATAATTAATTAATTAATATATTTTAAAAGCTAATCTAATAAATTATATAAGAGGAAAAGGTAATCTTAGATAACTTAATTACTTATAATCTCTAATTAAGCCTTAAATAATAAGAAGGATAATAATAATAGAAATTTTATTATTATATTAAATATCAATTTATATAATATATTAAATAAAGATATATTAAATAAAGATAATAAGATAATAATATATTAATCTCTTATATCTTTAATTAAGAATAGAGATTATACTTTAATATATATAATATTATTATTACCTTCTATTTTATATATATCTTTAGGCTAGGTTAATTACTTATTAGGGGATTATAAAATATTAGGGGATAATATTAAAATAATAAGAAGAAAAAGAGGTTTAAATAAGACTTTAAAGCTAATAAATCTTATTAAACTTATAAAAGAGATTAAAGGCCTAATTAATATTAAATTAAAATATTTAATATTAATATTAATATAATTATAGCCTACTCCTATTATATATATACCTCCTAGCTAGGGAAACCTTACTAGGCTTATTAAAGAGACTAAAGGTTAGGCTATAATTATCCCTAAGTATAAGAATAATAAAGATAAGGAGAGTAATATAAAATAGAAAAATATTATTAATCTAATAAAAGATAATAAAATAAATAAATAATTAGATTAAAATAAATAATAATAAGTTAAAAGTAATAAGAAAGAAGGTAAAGTTATAATTATAAATAAAACCTATTTAAGATTTAAGATTTATTTAATAATTATATATAAGCTTTACTAATATTAAGATAATATATAATAAGAAGGTTACTTAATATAAAAAGGTAATTTAAGGTATAACTATTAAAGATCCTTATATAAGATAAGGAAGTAAAGATAAAGATATTATAAATAAAAGAAAAAAGGTTAAGATAAATAAAGATAATAATATAAGGGAATAAGTTATATAATAATTATATATATTTAAATTAATAAATTATAATAGGTTATTACGCGCTTAAGTAAATAAGGTAATAAAGTATCTATTTTATAAGGATAAAAGATAGGAGGATATATATAAGTTTTTCCTTCTAGATATTATATAAGATTATATAATTAAATATATAATTAAAATTTATAATATAAAGGTAAAATTTTATTTATTCTAGATCTTTAATATCTTTATTATATTAGAAATAGAACTCTTTTAAAATAATAAATACTTAGTAGATAATTTAAGTCTTAGAAAAGTAATATTACCTATTATTATAAATAAAATAAATAATTAATAAGAGTTATAAACTTTAATAGCTCTTAAGATAATTACCTTAAATAAAGTACTTATATTAAGCTATAAAAGTATTAAAGAGGTTAGAGAATAAAAGAAATATAATTTATATCTTAAGGAGGGAATTAAGTAGAAATTATAATTATTTAAATATATAATACCTATTTAATAACTCTTATAATATATAATATATACATATTAACTTTAAAGTATCTAAAAAGTTAATATTAAGTTATAATCCTATCTTTATCCTTTTATCTATAAGTTTACTATCTTATTAAAAAAATCATACTAAGGATTACCTAGATATAAAGGTAGAAGGTTATAAATAAAAGCTCTATTAAACCTATATTAATATTAAATATAAAAAATTAATAATTAAATTAAATAAAGATAACTATAATAATTTAATAAAGATAGAAAAATATCCTTATTTTAATATAAAGATTAATTAATTAATATTACTTTATATTATAACCTTAACCTTATATAAGTATTAGGTAAATAAGGAGTTATTAGATTATTATCTTATAATATATAATAGTAGAAGGATAATATAAGCTATATATTAAGAGTAATATATTATAAGATAGGATTAAATTATAGTAGATAAAGTATATTAAGAGTATAATAAGAGTATTAATATAATTAATAGGCTTTAGAAAATTAATAGTAATTTAAAAGGTTAAATACCTTAAAAAATCTTTATTAATAAAATTCTATTTAAATTATTATTAAGATATATAATAAGCTAGATAAATATAATTTAAGATAATATATAAATATTACCTTATTATATATTAGACTATCCTTATATAGATAATTAATAATAAAAGCTAAGGTTTTATATAAAAGAAGTACTTATTAAGCTAGGTAAAAAGTATAAGAGCCTTATAAAGGCTATAATATTAAAGATAAATAAGAAAGAGGCGTATATAAAATATAAGAAGAGTTTAATTATTATTATTTAAATACTTTAATTATAATATATAATAGACTTAATATTTTTTAATTTTAATTTAATTTTAATCCTTATAAATATCTATTTTAATTACCTTTTAAGTTATTTAAAATAATATAAGTTTATATTTAATAAAGTATTTTAATAAATAACTTAATAAATTAATAAAATATATTAGAAAAGTCTTATTAAATTCTAAGAGGAAAGGAAGCTTATTATATTAGTAATAGCCTTAATTACTTAATTATAAGCTATATATTACGCTAGGATTCTATTATTACTCCTTAAGCTAGCTCTTTATAAGGAGATAAAGAACCTTAAATATATATTAAAAGAAATATAAAAGACTAAATAAATTAAATTTAAGAAAGATATATTAAAAAAAATTAAAATAAAAGGACTTATCCTATAAATATATAATTAAATAAATTATTAAAGTAAAGAACTATATTAAAATATAAATAATATCTATTCTTATTAAATATTTATAGGAAAAATTAATAAAGATTATAATTTTAATAATAAGATTAATATTATCTTTAATTATTTATTAGGTAAGTTAATTTAAGAGTATATTATATTATAACTTAAGATCCTTATAATAAATCTTATATTAAACTTTTTAAAGGTAATCTATTTATTATAAAAGAGGTTAGTTATAATAGCTAATAAAATTATACTTAAATTATACTTAAATAATATTATTATATATTTTTAAGAGGATAAGGATAGTTATAAGAGTAAATATAAAGATAAAGTCTCTTAAATTCTTATTAAAAGCTTTATATTATTAAATAAAGCTTATATATTAATAAAGACCTAGTATATTATTATCTTTAATACTTAATAAATAATAAGAGATAAAATATAAGATATAAGAAAAGTTAATTATATTAATTAAATTAATAAGATAGTTATAATTAAATTTATAAACATTACCTCTAAGGTAGAGGTAGTTATATATAATAGGTAAGGAGTATAAAGAATGTTATATAAATTAATAGAAGCGCCTATAAATAATTTATATAGCGAAGATTATAATAAGGTAGATAAGAAGGACCTAGGTAATAATATTATAAATAAATATAGTAATATAGTAATATAGTAGGCGATAATAGGGATTATAATAGGAGTAATATAGTCCGCTAGGATAGTAATTATAATAAAGGGAATATAGTTATAAAGTACTACTATTATATAAAGATATTTATAAAATATTATAAGTAATAGTTATATATTTAATAAATATTATAAGCCTATAATATAAGTAATTAACTATATTTAGTAAGCATAATAAGTTAATAGTATTATTAGATTAAAGTATTTATATATATTACGCGTAAGTACTATTAGACCTATTAGGCTTTAAAAAAACTTATTAGTATAATTTATTAATATACGTAATATAATAGTAAATAGTAATAAAGGGTTTTATTAACTTACTTAGAGCGATAAATTATAGATTATATAGATCTTACAGTTTAATAAAGTCTACGCGGCTTCCTAGTTTACTAATGTACTTAAAGTAGACTATAGATTTTTATAGATAAAGTAAGAAAATTAATAATTAAGTTTTATTATAATTCTTATTATATAAGACTTTAATAGAGGGTTTCTTATTATATTTATATTAACTAGTTAATTAATTATATTTACTATTAAAGTCTCTCTTAATAGAGGCTTAAAAAGCCTTTTAAGGTTTACTACTATTATAATTATTACTATTTTACTCCTATTATTAAGAACTAAACCTATTTATAAGACTTATTATAATTTAAAATCTTTAAGGTAGTTAAGGAAGTAAATAGGAATTAAGGTTTTATTATAATATAATTATATTTATAATAATAGCCTTTACTTTTAACTTAATAGTAAAATTAAAGATATTATAATAAATATTATACTTATCTTTAATTTTTATAACTGAAATATTAGGCTTTAACTTAAAGTAGCTAATATCTTTAATATAAAATTTAGTAGAATAAGGTCTTTAATTTAAATTTAATTAATTACTACTAGCTTACTACTAATTTTATAATAATATTATTACTTAGGTAATAACAGTAGCTATTTAATTAGCTTAAGCTTATAAAGATAAGGCTATTATATTTATAAAAGGCTTTAATAGTAAAGATTATAATTATAAAGATTATAAAGGATAATTATAATCTATTTCCTAATTAATAAATATATCTTAAGTTATAAAAGTAGGAGAATAAGAACTTAATAGGCTTAATAAGACTAATAGACTAGTTATTAAGGATATAGATAAATTAGGTATATTATTTATTAATATAAACCTAGTAAATTTATATAATTAGGTAGTAAAGATAATAAAGGCTTTTGTAAATACTTTAAAAAGGGATAAGTTAATAGTTTAATTAAATAATTAAATAATCTTAGATTTAATTTAAATTTAATAATATTACTTTAATATCTCTTAATAAAGCTAGTCTTCAAAGAAGTAATAAAGATATACGCCTCTTATAATTAATAATAATAAAATAAAGAACCTTATAAATAACCTTTTAAATAATTTAATAATATTAATAAATAATTTAAATAAAATTTAATATTAAATAAGCTTAAATAATAATATTAAGTAAAATTAAAATTAATAATAAGATTAAACTATTTATAATTAATATAAGTAAGATATTATTAAAGCCTTTAAAGGTAGTATCTTTATAAGTTAATAATATTAATAGCTATTATAATATTAAAGAGATTATTATAAAGCTAAGAAAATAGAAATAATAACAACTTATATACTTATTAACTAAGAGATTATTATAGTTACTAGCTAGAAAGATATAGGATATATCTATAAAAATCTATAACCTACCTTAAGTATTATAAGTACTTAGGAGTTAGTTTTAATAGATTTAATAGAAATATCTTATATTATTACTCTTAAGGGATTATAATATAAAATAAGTAAGTTTTAGGAGGTTAAATATTTAAGAGTTAATAGTTAATTAAATTAACTTAAAAATTTTTAAACTTTAATAAATATTTAATAAATTTATTTATCCTTAATAAGGAAGGAGCTTATAAATATATTATATTAATATATTTTTAATATAAATTCTATTTTTAGAATCTATTTTTAGATTTATTAATTAATAAGTAAATTAAAGAGGTTTTTAGCTCCTTCCTTAAGAAATAGCTTAACTTAAGCTTAAATTTTAAAAAACCTTAAATTAAAATTATTAATTTAATATCCTTATATAAATTATTTTTTTAGATTTTTAATTTATTAATACCTATATAGGATAGTTAATATTACTTATATAACTTATAAGTTACCTTACTTACTTTATATAGATTTAAAATTTATAGATATATCCTATAAGATATCCTATATAGGATAGTATAAGACTATAGTATAATATAGGTAAATTAAGTCCTAATCCTATATCTTTATAAGGATATAGGATAATAATAGAATAAGATATTTTAATAATATAAGATATTTATAGGACTTACTTATAAGATAGAATATTTTAGGATATCTTATAATTAATAAGTATATAATATATATTCTTTCAAAAAATATTTAAAAAATATTTATTATATAAAAAGTTATAATTAAAAATATAATTAGAAATATAATATTTACTTTTTTAATTATATTTCTAATTATAACTTTCTATATAAAAAAGAATCTAAAAAGAATCTAAAAAATTATATTATATTATATACTTATTAATTATAGGATATCCTAAAAATATTCTATTTTATAAGTAGATCTTATAAATATCTTATACTACTAAAATATCTTCTAATAACTTATACTATCTTATAATAGAATAGGTCTAAAATTATTAGTCTTATACTATACTATAAGATAGGTAGGAAGACCTATGTTCTATACTATCTTATATCTTTCTAGCTAGTAATTATAGTTTAAAATAAAAGGAATTTTAGTATTCTTAGAAGGAATATTTTATTAATTAAATAAGTTAATTAACTTAGAGGACTATTTATAATATAAAGATATCTATTAAAAGCGTTTATAATACTTTAAAGTAATATAAAAGAAGGCTTTTATTATAGAATATATAAGCTAATTTAATTATAGAAGTAATTAATAAAGCCTTTATAAAGAGGAATTAAGAGGATTATTAATACTATAAGAATAGTATTAATATTATAATAGTAATTAATATTTCTAGGTAATTATATAGTATCTTAAAGATATAATATATAATTATATTACTACTAATTATTATAAGTAGATATAGTATAAGTAGATAAGATAATAATCTAATAAAGAAGAAGGATTTATAATTATATATAATAATTATAAAAGCCTTTTATAGTATACTAAGAGGTTAATAATCTAATATATATATTAATATTAAAGATTAGATTTCTAGATTTATTAATATACTTATAAAAGACTTCTATCTTTAAAAGCTTATATTAAGTATATAGATTAATTACTACTATTTATTATATATATAATAATCGAATAGTAAGATATATTACTAAGAAGGTAAAGAGTATATATACTAATATATTAAGCTTACTTAAATTTAATTTAAGTACTTATTAAAGTCTTTAGTAAGGCTTCAAGGCTATTATAATAAATATCTATAGACTAAGCCTTTAACTCCTATCTATTTATTACCTATTTACTTATACCTTGATAATTAGAACTCTAATAAGCTATCCCTCTTTCTATGTCATCTTAAAAGTCTTCACGCTCACTTCCTAGCTCGCTATACCTTTCGCCAGAACCTCCGGCTCCCTCGATCGCCTCTGTCTGCCTTGCTCTGATTTCCTTCTCCAAGGCTTCTAATCGATCGCTAAAGTACCGTTGTCGGTTATGGTTGATGACCTTCATGCTCGAAGCATTGTGTCTCCTCCCATATTCTGCACCCCGGCTCGCACCCCTCGACTGCCTTTTATCCAAATCTTCCAATTCTACTTCGTATGTTGCCTTTCTCTGGCGGAGTTCTTTGTATTCATTGTACCCGGCATTACCGCCAAAGCAAATTCCAAACCCTTGACAATGGCAGATTTCTTCTGATGGGCAGTGGATGCTATTTCCGGTGAATAGGAGCTGCCATAGATACTCCCAGATCCTGCCTGAGACATAATCACTCAACGGTGTTCTTGAGATCCAATCTCTGTAAAAGACAAAGCGACTCAATGGTATGGAAAGGACGCGCTCCTTTGACAGAGCGAATTGCGCACAGCATGCCTGGCCTAACGCCTCTGGAAGCGGTTCAGATGGAAATAGCTCCTGCCAGCTCTTTGTGAGCACCACTTGCTCCTGCTTGACCAATGTTTCTCGGGCATCGTGTGGATGCAGCCAGTCAGGGCAGCCTGGATACCACTGACATCGCATATTTACGTATCCTTCGTGGATGACATAATCATTGTTCAACCGCCTGACCATCTCGGCGGAGTCATGGCCAAGGAGTTCAATATTGTGATGTGTCCAACGATGTGCATGCATGAAAATGATAATATCAGGCAATTCGTCATAGTGGTCGATGATGTATGTCAAGTATATCATGACTTCATGTCCCCTGTTTCGGGGTGGGTGTAGTGGTGCCTTCGGGTCGTTGGCCACGTAAATAGCGGCGTCAACTCCGGGTAGCTCCTTCGTAATCCAGGATACGTCGTCATCCTCGAGGCGGGGAACGACCATCAATCGAGAATACGTGGAGCCAGAGGGTTTGGGCACTCCATGGCGGAAATTTGTAGATAGAGCACGTGCGGCGGCCTCCAGTGGTTTATGCACTCTATGGTACGAATAGTTGCGGCCAACGGAAGATGAAATTGAAGTGTCTAAGAAGAACTCGTCATGCCTGCTGACTCTGAATCTGGCTTGAGATGGGTCGTCGGTGTTCAGCTTGTGGAGGAAGGTAAGGAGAACAAGCAAGGCAGCGGCGGCTGATAGTCTGATGGACTTTCGTAGAATGGACATTGCTAGGTGACGATGATACGAAACGCACTCTTGTATCGCGATCCAACAAATTGGAAAAATGTGGAAGTGGAGAGGGTATCAGTACGGCGTACGCTGCAGAGAAGGATATCGACTATGATCGTAGTGTGCCGTAAGTCCTAATCAAACATAGAGAGGGAACGCTGATGAACAAAGAGCGATGGCGCCTCGTAGCGTTGGAGCAGACTCTGAAGCCGACAGAGTGAAAGTGGCATGGACACACGAGATGGTAATGGACACTTGGCATCGAGGTTTCCAGATCAATGGGGAAGCAGCGTTGAGCACTGCGTCGGACAGTTACCGTTTCGATACGAGTGATCACCTCATGACGTTTATCCACAATGAAAGATCTAATTTGAACTTATTCAGTGGGAGGACAAAAGTAGTGTTGATTTCGAATGCATACGGCAGTGTCGAGCCTCATCATGCCTGTGCCTTCAAAGTATCGATGATCCGCCCATGAAGAAGGGACGAGGATGTTCTACTCCTTTCGTTCCGAGTTATTAATTGAGCGCCGTACCATGACATCGGCATCGGGCCCTCTATCAACACCCATTGACTGGTAAGACTATCGCTCTTCTTCTTGCGATGCTTAGCTTTGATATTATACAACATAGGTACAACTGATCGATACCAGGAATGCTAAGAGTACTTGCCAAATCTGTACAAGCCTGACGAGATTTAGAGGCCTGCGATAGTTCTCCCTAAGCTTACCAATCTCTCTTGCTACGAATTCCGTAAAGCTATGGCCCTCGCCGCCTATGACAGTGGATGCTAAGCAACGTATGATACCCATGGAAGGATCGGAAGGCCAGCATCGTAAGGCGAGTGTCGCAATCAGAAAAGCCATATGGATACTGATTGTGATTTTATGCGGTCAGAAAGGGTAGGTTCCGGTGAAGCCAAAGATAGGCGATCGTTGATGGTCTAGACGATGAAAAGGGCTCTGGGGGAAGCATATTGCGGCTGTGAAGGGTATCATGGTGCAATTAAATAAGTACTGAATTGGGTGACGCTGATCTGATCGATCCATTATGTGGGCCGTTCCTGGTATGTTGATTTTGATGAGCTCTTGGTGGATGGTCGCTCTGCAAAGAACCTGCACCGCTGGGACGGCCAGTTATCGACTCTCCGCTGCCCCCAACAAGCTCTTGCCCATCGCGAGTTGAGCCATACACCTTTCCACGGTGCGGGGCGACTGGTGGTGCCTGCTTCCACCTCCTGCTGAGTTCTTGATCGTCATCGACAAGTACCACCATCCACACGCCGATCTGACCGTTGCTCCCCAACAGAGGAGTGCAGTGAATCCAACGATTCCTACCGTCTTCGTCGGCTTTCGAGACCCAACGCACCTTAGCTGTCACGCCTCGGCCTTCTGCAAGTGCAGTGGAGAGCTCATCACGGACTCGGGAGGAGCCGCCGATTCTGTCCATGAAAGGAGACTGGAGTATACCGGGAACTCGAAGGGTTGGCGAAGCAAATAATATACGGAACGACGGGTATGGCCGAATTAGTAGATACTAGGCTTTGTCAGTTTCTTTAAAACCAATTGAAGCCAATCCCTTACGTTTTGGTAGATACCACTAAGTCTTCCACTTTGACGACTGGCTTGCTCATAGCTCGGATTGTCGTCCGTCGTTGGCTCTTGCAACAACAGTCTTGGCATATGGGGTGCGCCAGTACGGGATGTATCGCTCTCCTCGTCTTGGTATTCTTTATGCATGCGCCCGCCATACTTTCTCACCGTTTCCAACTCAGCCATGTTGAGCATCTCACTGAGATCTTGGAAGTCGTCCTTAGCTTCCTGTTGCCCATCGATATTGCTTCCGTCATTGTCGTTATGCCCACTCTGCTCCCGGATTATGAGCTGTTGAAGAGATTCCAAATCCGTGCAATCTTTGACCAGGCCGCTAACGTCAACCTGAGCTCCTATGAAATATCGGATCTTTCCACGGCTATCACAAAGGGGCGCAATCATAAGCATGTTCATAAACGGCGAACCGTCCCGTCGACTTCGGAGATTAGCACTGGGCGTCTAAAAGTTTCTAGCATGACTCACTAATTGAGAAATACCTCACAATGCTCCTTGCCCGCCCTTACGGCCTCTCCAAGCCTCATGCCACTTCGGGGATGCGTTTTTGGACCTTGCAAGAAACGGCAATTCCGCCCTATCGCATAATTCATGCCATACTGTGTAGTTCGATGGAACTCTGATATGTCCTCGTCAGCAAAGTGATTAGCTGGATATGGACAGCTAACGTACCTTCAGAAGCGAAGACAATTGGATTGTCAGGCCTTGATGGGTCCGTGAGGCAGAAGACCTCAGCCAAACCCTCAGATGCTTCCCGTAAATGGGGAGCTAAGGTCCCCGTAATCCTTCGAGAAATGCTCAAGCTGACTATTTGTACATACATCTGGGTGACGAAAGCAGGAAGATCCTCTTGGGTTAAGACGTCAAAGGCTGATGCTGCTTTCTCCTCAAGTTCACGGTTAGTCGTGGCCTGAGCAAGGTTGACAGTGAAGTCATGGCTTTGTATGGGGCTTAGAGCCTCAGCGATTGCATTAGCATACTTGATAGCTTTCAGTGCCTTGAGTGCGTCTAGATAGTATATTAAGATGGGAACCGATTGTGGTCGGTGTGTGCTTAGGAAGGCCGTGAACCTCAACAGTGTTGACGGATTTGAGAATATTATCTCCAGGTGAGCCCGCGAGAATAGCTGCTCGGAGCGTGTCTCCAGCGAGAAGACCTGATGGTGGCTTTCCTCGGGAGGAGCAACCAGATCGAAAGAGCCAGCAGGATCCCCAGTCAGGGGTTCCATGGGATCAAAATCATCGAGGGCTGACTGAGCTTGTAGCGCAGGCAGCTCGAAGGAAGTCGCTTGTGTCTCGTATGTTCCATTCGATGACCTCCTCGAAGCTGGCGACAAACTGCGAGAGATACTATAGGCCTTGGGCCGCGTTTGGGCACTGTGAGGTTCACCATTTTGGGCGCTGTGAAGCTTGACGTCAGTCCTCATCGGTCATGACCTGTATTTCAGGGATGCCAACCTTGAACGTTCCTGTGTCTGCACAGGCGGTGGATGGTAGCTGGGCATTGGGGATGGGGCATCGTATTTTGCCCGTGGTACCGGAGCATTACTGGCCGTGGTTGGTCTTCGCGAAGGAAATTCTTGAAAATCGTGTACGCCGATAGGAGGGAAGATCTTGTGGTAAGCACCGTTGCTCATGCTGTTTTGTCCATTGGTGCCTGTATTTTGATGTGAGGGCTGCCCCTGCTGTCGAAGTCCATCAGGATGGCGCATGGCCTGATGAGAGGGATACTGCCGCAGTGGCATATTGGCTGAAGGCATGCTTTGAGGACGACGGGGCCAGCAGTATCACGGAGGTTTCCTTTGCAGACAGCAAGAGACGAGGTCCCAATCCAAAACATGCCATCACCCAAAAGCATAAAGACCAATTGGGACTTTCCCCCTAAAAGGGCGCCGATCCGCACTAAAAAGGAGCATGGCTTGGATGTTTAAGGCAGGTATCGGTCATCGAAGCCGTTGAATTACCCAATCAAAGGGGATCCGTTCAATTAGCAGCAAAGTAGATCGTAATGTGGTGATCATTGCCGGTGCATGATCAGTATATAGTATACTGGTGACTGGGAAGAGGTAGTGGTACATGCAGCTGTTTATGAGGCTTCAAAGTTTCGCGTATATCTTAGCGGGGAGGCGGGCATATGATCGATCTGCTGCTCCGAAACCTTACAAGTGCCGTCCGTACCTTAGTGTGGACATGATCAAGATGATCCCCCCCATCGTGCCATGCACCATGTTACCGGGAATGCAAAAGATCGACACTGCTCCAAGCCTCCAAGCCAGCGATTCGAACATTATTACAGGATACTGACCAGGCGGCTCATTCCCGAGCTATGAGTATTTTCCTTAGCGTCCAAGCTGCATTTGAATGAGCAATCAGAGAGGGGCCGGGACTGCCAAGAGCCTACTCGGCATGTACTAGTAAGGGTTTGCAAGCCAATACCCTGCTGTGCCTGTATGACTATGATCGCGTATACAGTTGGTACATGTCCTCCTCCTCAACATTCAATACATAGAGAACTGCGCCCCAAACTCCTTCGCTAATGCTGGTAAACGAAGACTTAAATTATATGCCGGGTTTATACGAGCAATTCCCTACAGCCATTCAATCCACGTCTTCGGTGGAGTCCTCTACCGTGGAAGCTTTTCCTTTGCCTTTAGTCTGTCTGTCATCAGCAAAGGAATGGGAGATTACACCTTCGCTCGAAGAAATAGTCCTATCTTCATCCAATTCCACGGATATGGAGCTTCCTATAGCATTCGTGTGTTGCTGATCGGCACCCGATTTCTGGGCCAGTGATCCCCAACGAGGAACGTCCGATTGGTGTCGGATACTTGAAGAGGCTACTTCGCTGTTGGCGGGCTGTAGATGGCTTGAGGCTTTCGAGTCCTCTCTTCCACTAAAGACAGGAACCGATTTTTGAGGGGACGATGTACCTGCAGGTTTTAGCGAAGACGGGAACGCTTGCTTTGTTGTTTGATGGGTTGCAGCAACATTGTCATTCTTTCCAGCTGGTGGCATTGAAGAGCTTTCGTGGGTCGGAGTTGAGGCCGTGTGCGAGGTGGTTGTTGAGGCAGCATCACTTGGCAAAGACGCGAGTGCCGGATTGACGCCCGGTGCTAGTGATTGAGCATTGGATGTACCTGCATTGTTAATCTCGTTCGAGTTGGCATTCGTCTGGTCCAGCACTCTCTGTAGTGGCATGACAGTCCATCCTAGGGGTAGTGCCATGCCTGCAGGTAAGTTGGGATGGCCATGGCCCATTGTTTGCTGCTGGGGGTTTGAACCGAAGCTTTGTCCGACCTGGGGAGTCGGTGGCAAGTCCTCGACGATTCTAGACTGATTGACCGCAGCCGGCGGCGCGGCGAGAAACAATTCTGGGTTCATTTGTGTCGTTCGCAATCTAGCTAGCTCGCCTTGTAGTGCTCGCACAAGGTTCAATTGATTCTGCTGAATACGAAGTCCATTAATCTCCCGAACTAAATGCTGCTCGATCTGATGCAGTTGTAATTGCAGATTAGTTGGGCTGAAACTAGCAATCGTTCGATTTCCCTGACGTTGGGGTCCGAATGCGTTTGCCATCCGTGGTATCTGCGCAATTGGTACCGGTCCTTGCTGAGCGGAGGGTGGATGGTTATTCATTTGCTGGGGAGGACCTTGAAGAGCTTGCCTGGCGCCAAAGGCGATTCGGAAAGGACCTAAGTTAAACACATTTTGTGCCACGATCGGTTGCTGGACGTCCCCCTGAGGAGCGACATGGGCCGGAGGATGGTTGGGATGACCATGGCCCCTGGCATCCTGGTATGCTACACCAGGCTCGGAAGTCCGTGCCACTGTCCCTATAGCAAGTACAGGCCTCCTGCAAGTCGGGCAATTCTGTTGTCGCTCAAGCCAGCTGCGTAAGCACGCAAAATGAAGAATGTGACCGCAAGGCAGCTTTTTCGGCCTCAAGCGCTCATCAACAGCCGTTGGGGCGGCTCTATTGGCCGTGCCATCGTCTGCCTGTTGTTGAAGTGGCGTAGATTGTTGTCGCCAAGGCCTCATGTCTTCTCGACAAATGATGCAGACATCCTCACCTACAACTTCTTCTGCAGTAGCATCTGGATATTTGGCATTCATGTCCCTTGTAGCTTGCCGATACCGGATGAAATCGGTGATACGTTTATAAAAAGATCGAATGGTGAGAGCAACATCGCGGATGATGTGTATAGGCATGCCGTAGAACATGCAGAGCACACAAAAGAACGTGATGTACAAAATCAGTTTGAGGAAGTCTTATGTCCCGATATCAGCGAAATGCCTGGATTAGGGAAACCAATGGCTTCATACCTGTAGTAAGATCTAGATAGAAGACGAACCGACCTTTCTCTTCCCACCCGGGAACATCAATATCAAGTGAGTCAATATCGTCTTCTGTACTCGTAGAAGCCACTAGGGTCTCCGAAGGCCTACTGTCAGTAGCAGTCGACTGAGAATGAACAGATTCCATCTCTCTCCTCAACTGTGCTCGACGATCTCTAATCTGAGTCTTGATGACGCTTGCCTCGTGGAGAGATATCGTGTAGCGAGCGGCACTCGAGAGTGATGTAACCGTCAGAACTGCGAACTCGAACGCAAACATGACCATCATATTAGGCCGTGCATGACGCAGGACGGTGTTGATTGAGTAGCGAAGCACGAAGATATCAAACAGGGTCGAGATGAGCAGCGAGACGGACAGTCGGGCATGGAAGAGGCGCGGGTTCGTTGGCGGCTGTTGTTCCAGGATCTCGACTCGACCCTCGCCAATCCAGCCCCAAACTTTCCCAATCAAAAGGCAAACGAACATAACCAGAAACCATCCCCCCACCTCCTCTCTGAATATAGTCATGGCAAGACATGTTTCGGTGATGGCAAACCAGGCCTTCTCATAAAGTTGTTCAACCTCGATGGGACGCAGGGGACCGTAAAAGAGCCGTTGAAGTCCTAGCATACCGGTGCATACACTAAGGAGTGCGATGTTCGTCAGAACCTATGGGTCAAGTAATGAGCGCTGGAAGCTAGCTTAGGACCTATCGAAGCCTTACCATGAGGCATGCGTTACTCTGAGCCAGATAGGCACAAGCGGAATAAAAGTTCGTGCGCTCATGTAGGGCACGAATGATGACTCCAGTCGCCAGGACCATAGAAGTCTACACCTACAGCATCAGCATCATCGAGGCGGAAGTAGCACCTGAATGAGCATATACCCCAGCATAAGCTGTAAATCTCATCTTTCTCTCCGAGTATCGGCTACCCCTGCCAAACTTCTGTTTCGACCTTCAGTTCAAGAAGGAGGGGAGCCCCATCTTTACCGAGTAGGTGGATGAGCAATGAAGCCGAAAGATATATATGTGGCAGCTTTGTTCCAACACGTACACTACTTAGTTTATGTAAGTCTAAGCATGTAACGCGCGGCAAAACATCCGCTTCCCGCATAGCGCCATCGCTTCTACTTTCGAAGTCTTTGATTCTTTCATGCATTACTGCATTCCGAATTTCCCAAATTACCTTGTCTATAGACCAGTCAATGCCTCGCCCACCAAAATGTTTACTGCAACGCGACTGCAAGCGGTCACGTACCTGTTGGGCGTTTGCTTGTTCTCCATTGCATTTCTAGTCTTCCTCAATTCTTCCCTCTCTTTCGTCATTACTACCCTGATCAAGCAGAGAACCCACGTTGGGGATGCCGTTGGGACCCTGGGGTTCGCAGATGAATTGGTAGCGCTTGTAGCATGTCCGGCTTGGGGCGTAATTTCCGACCGACTTGGAGTCAGAACGGTTGGTATTCCTCTTATTGAAACCCCGGACAGTCTTTCGGATTCAGATTGTTAGTGCGTTTCGAATTGGGACTCTGCGTTGCGGACTAGGACCGTGTGAACTTGGTCAAGAGCCTGTGCTAAAGCCTTCCGATTTTCGTCGACCAAGATGTGTGAGTTAAGCTAAACCTTCTGATAGGTGTGTGCCTTGGGCTATGCGATCATCGGCGTTGCGCTGCTACTATTTGTACAAGCAAAGAATGTGTTTCCTCAACTGCTGCTTGCCAGGCTTTTCTTCAGTATCGGTGGCGCAGCAACCTCTACCATGATTACAGCAATTCTGCCATCAATGATTGCCTCACCCAATCATGATGAAGAAGATCTCAGGACCCAGGCTCATTCAGATAGCAATGTCCATAATATTGCACCATCAATATCTTCGGAACTTACGATCACCCCCTACAGGCTTCAGACCAGATCGAGCTCACAGGAATCGCCATCTCCAACACGTCTCGCGGGGATCGTAGGCCTTTCTACAGGCTGTGGCGCTCTTCTTGCGTTAGGATTGTTTCTTCGTCTGCCAGAGCTTATTCAGCGCACTGGTATCCAGGCAGATTTGGCTCTCGCAGATAGCTACTACCTCGTGGGACTCCTGTCTCTAGTGCTCTCCCTGGTGTGTTTCATTGGTCTGAGACACCTGAAAGGCGAGGAGGGCAAAAATTGGCGAGCTCTCGTGTGCGGTAGAGCTGAGGACCAATTTACTGGTGGCCCCAAGGCGATTTCTAGCTTCAGATCCTTGTTTGAGTCTATAATATTGGGGTTCAGTAATCCGTTGTTGGGTTTAGGGTACCTTGGTGGTTTCGTCGCTAGGGCTTCTTCTGTGGGAATATCGCTATTCATTCCTCTATTTGTCAACGCCTACTATATCTCGTCTGGTCTCTGCGATGAGGCTGGGCACAATCCTCAAGACATCAAGGCAAAGTGCCGTGGAGCATACGTCCTCGCGGCCGAGCTCACTGGTGTCTCGCAACTTGTTGCCCTTCTCTTCGCGCCAATCTTTGGATACTTCGCGGACCGGTACTGTCGCTTCAATCTCCCGCTTCTCTTGGCTGCTCTGGTAGGGGTCCTGGGTTACGTAGGACTGGCAACCCTCAAGAGTCCGGCAGTAGGTGGGCAGGAAGGTAGTCCATGGATATTTGTCATGATGGCGCTCTTGGGAATAAGTCAAATTGGATCCATAGTGTGCAGTCTAGGCCTTCTGGGGCGTTGTGTTTTAGGGTTCGAGCAGGGAGGTAACCCAAAGCATGCTGCGAATACTGAAGGTGCTACACGTCCTGGAGGTGATGGCCCGGATAACAACCAGGACCAAGAGAACAACGGAGATAGTATTGAAAATGCGCCGTTGCTTCCATCAAAGCCTCACTCAAGAGCTCATCTGAAGGGTTCAATAGCTGGGGTATACTCGCTCGCTGGGGGTGTGGGGATCCTTATCTTAACGAAGATAGGAGGGCTCATGTTCGACAAGGTCGCACAGGTCGCTCCCTTCTATATGCTCGCGCTCTTTAATTTGATGTTGCTGGTCACAACGACGATTTTGGGAATATCCAACGCCTGCAAGGGGACGTGAATCTCCTATGCAATACTCATCTAGGATGAGGTATCTGATAGGTCGAGTTGGAAGCATCTACTATGCATGATAGACGGCATGATTTCGAGAACTTAGAAGCGACTGAATTCACCGCCAATGCCTTCCCAAAAGGCCATCCCCGGGATCAAAGCCAGAAGCGAGACACCTATATTAAATTACCCACCGTTGGTTGCTCAAGCGACCGCAAAACCAAGCAACTGCTGCATATTCTCGAAACAGCAATATACTGCTAAGGCTGCTATGCACCCGTAGCCAATCGCCGGATAGCGGTGTACATTCCAGGCCTCTGGATTTTGACATATCCAGCTCTATCGGCAAGCCCGTATGCGTGAGTATGGTTTCCTGGTCGGATTGCGCCTTGCTGCGAGCGAAACATGTCACAGCTGAGCCAGGCCTACGCTACGAACAGACAGGATGGGACTGCGGTCACGACCACGACCACGACCTAAACTCTATGTTGCACATAGCAATATAGCTGGTCTGCTTATGACATCTCTCTTGGTTTCAAATAAGCCAACCTGCGCAAAGACGCAAGTCGTCGTCGGAATTTTATACACGGGCTGAGCCGTACATAGACACCAAGATCGGTTTGTTAGATTCTCTATTATTGACACCCCGCTCTTGATAATATTTAGCGATGCAATTTCTTTCTCGCTTGGTCATAATTGGTTGGTATACCAATGGGGTTGAAAAGAAAAGAAAGCTCTTCCTCGTATTGACGTAATGTCTCAAACTGGCCTTGGGTCTTAATTATAGTCACCAGGGTACCTGCGAGCGATATAACGTTCAACGCGATTTCGCAGCTTTTGTCATACTCCTTCCCTCTAGAGCATGATAGGGCGCGCCTTCTCTCGTCGAGGGACAGGTAGCCATGGTTGCAATCGCCATGGCATGACTGTCGCGAAGACTAACAGGTTGTTGATTGGCCTTCTGATTGTCAGTCTTGGTGCAAGAGAATCCATGCTCAGCAGCTCTAGCTTTATTGTATCTTGAAGTATACATATGCGTCCGCTTGGAGGAATCAGGATCCTGTGGTATGCTCGCGAGAAAAGGCAGGAATGGCTACTGTTGTATGTCTTCTAAAGGATCAGCGAGAGACAATACAGTGGTCTCAGCGTTCTCTGATCATTATGTTGCTTGTGTCTTCGCTCTTGGCCTCCCACGCTTTGAGGCACATCCAAGTGGTTTGCAAGTTGTTTTACTCCATGAGCTCTTTGTTGTCAATGGTGGTTCAAACGAAGTGTCTTGGACAAATATGATATCAAAATAGCACTAATGTGTGTGTAATACCATGGAAACGGAAGTGGGTTACAAGGAGTTCCTTGGGATACTTGAAGGGACCGAATCTTGTCTGGTTTGCATTCCGCTGCGAATTCTCTCGGCTGCCCACGAGAACTAGCTTTTCGATCAAGTAGGGTAGTTCCCCAATTGAAAGAGAAACACACCATCATAGCCTACAACGTATTTAGTTGGGAAGGTTGTTACATAGCTCTAGTAGCCTTGTAATGATACTCCGTTGAGCCTAGATTATGCTCGATTTCACCTCATGAGCGTCTGACCACCAAGGCCGCCACTAAACTGTACCGCACCAAGAGGATCTTCGCAATGCCGGGCCCCACAGCATGACCTGCTTTACCTCAAGTGCCCCATGGTAGTAATACACCGAGAGAGGAAAGCCTAAAGTGAGCGAACAATCTGCTTTAACCATGGTCAGCATCTATGTCGTTGCACTCATCTGATTCGTACGGCAATGGTGGGTGCTATTGTTACTCCAGCTCTGCTCTCGTCCATTCGATCGACCCCTCATCTGCCTAACAATGTCTACTTCTTTCTTGCCTGTTCCACCTTGTCGACTCTCAACCTACCCTCAGAAATACCACATGTGCTACGCTTTGCACTAGAACGAGGTGGTGGTTGCAACGATAGCAAGCCGGAGCATGAAGATCAGCTGAAAATTGTTCGCAAGATGAGAGAGTCCATCATCAAGTTGGTGGCCATCGCTGGGTTGCCAAAATCTATCAACGCCATGAATGCTCTCAAGTCGGCAACACCTCCTAACCTCGTCGACGAACCTTTGGGCTACTCTCCTACGGGAAGGCCTTCCGAAATATTCGATGTTCCCCAGTCAGCTGTCCTCCACCGAGGACAGCAATTATTCAACGACATCTATGGAAAAGTAGCTGGGGGTGTGATGAGAAATATGGATCGATCGGGTACCGAAGATCTTGGACTCATGGCGAGGTTGATGTATGGGTATGCATTGAGCAATACGAGCGTTTTGAGTGCTAGGGATACTAGCTATGTTCTGGTCGCAGGTCTGATACCTCAAGATGTTGGCTCCTCGTTTCCCTTCTGGAAGATGAATAGCATTCTGATTATGTAGGTCAACCCGCAATTGAAGGGGCATTTGCGCGGCGCCGTGAATAACGACAAGTCTACTGTGGAGGAGGTGAAAGCGGTCAGAGAAGTGGTGCTCAGGATATGCGAAGCTTCAGGCATGAAAACACTCGATGTCAATGTCCCTGTGGGCTGGGGATGGAAAGCGGCAGTAGCTAGCCTATGATCACAATTGGCACTTATGTCTGATCTCTGGCATGGCTCTGATACTCATTTCCGGCCTGGAGATCCTTACCACTGTCACGCCTCAATTGATTGATTATCCTTCGGGCATCGTTCATTCAAGGTGTAACAGCCCAAACAATAATAGGAAGTGACTACATGTGGTAGACGAAGCATAATATAGATGACGGGTGATACTCACGATGTAGGCGACTTCAGATATATCAATGGATCGTTTGGAGCCCCCGCATCCTCCATGGAAAACATGTATGGATGATTAACGCAGCAAGGACAAACAGTCCTCCAGGACCCCCTACGGTCGGAGTACTTGCCAATATCAATAGTGCTTGTATGGGAGATCAGGAAGCGCTTAAGATGTTGGCAGTTCGAAAACAGAAGTTTGACTTTGAATTAAGGGCATGCCGGGCGGATAATAAGAATGTCTCCATTGCGTTTAATAGTCGCTGGTAAACTTTCAAGATGCTCGCTCAGTTATTAAGGTTCGAAGATAAGATTGCTAATCTAGTAGATTTGGTAGGGACGGCAGGGGCCTGCGAATGTGCAACGACACAAGGATGCAAGCGGTGTGAAATAAGTGGTTCGGAGTCACCGAGCTTAGGCGAAGCCGTCTCGCGATATCACGATGCTGCATGATGCTGATGGCTTACAAGTGGAAGGACTGGACATAGATCACTCGGTAAGATCGGAGAGGACAGAAGACAGCTTAAACAATAGCGATGCCGAATTGGAGCTGCAGTACGGAGAATTCCGTACGTACTACTGTGTAAAGGTTGGTAATCATCTACTATTGTAAGAGGCTAGAAAGATCCCTGCTCGCATAGTGCAGCCCTTCGGGGCTGCTAGTGGCATCCCGCAACGCCACGTGGATCCGTGCCATCACGCGAGGAATTCTGAATGCCGTCGTCCATGGGTCGACCTTATTTTCTTTGGGCCGTTTCCTGTCATCTTCCTACTACTAGTATGCTACTGTGGTATCCACCGAATTAAATGTTAGCGTGACAGGGATTGTTTTGGTGGGTCCTCTCCCAAATAATCCCTGTCACGCTAACATCTAACTACCTGGATACATAGTAGTCCAGTAATGCTTGATTGCTTGCACATCATCATGGTGGAGGATTTTCGTTTTTCGTGATCATCTTGCAATTGTTTCAAGATCCAAGATCAAACACCTTCGAATTCAGGCACAGTGTTCCTCCGGACTGGTGTCAAATTGCCAACAACCGTGGCATGTCATGCATGGAGAGCGTTGTCTGATGGGTACGATATGGACAAATCAACACTCAAGATCCCAATCCACCTCCAAAAGATGAAACGAGAGCTACGCCTCATGTCCTTGCAACCGGTGAGAGCGGGAATGAATCATATCGCACGCTGAGATTATCATTAGGTGCGCGAACCTGCAGGACATTCTTGTGGGAACGTCCGATCATTGGTCCCGGAAATGGCTTCCCTGGAGTTCGCGCCTCATGCCGGCAGCAGAGAGTCGATCGATTCGGGGATCACCACGTGGAAAATGAAACATACCCAAGAAGACAGCAAATCATGCAGGGTAATAAATTCCTTCCAGCCAAATACTCTTCATCGAACCGAGATTGCAGCTCGCATCTGCAGTATCGCCTTGCAGCCCGTGCAGCCCTGCACTTTGCGCCTGATCATTGACGATTGGCTGGCTAGAGTCCCCCAAACATTCTCCTGTTGCGGCGAGTCAACTAATCTGGCCTAGTAGAAGGAATGTGCTGTATTTCGATGGAGACGAAGTGATCTTGATGTGTTAGCTTTTGCACATTCACAAGTAATGTTTTCCACTTATTCCTCTTAATTAAGACCACGCGGCGCTTATTTGAAGTGCTAGCAACACGTATTCCGCCAGAGCAAGTCACAATTCTCGTCACCTCCAATAAGAATATACTAGAGCCATGTGCCCGAGAAGAAAAGGCGTTTCCAAAAATAAAGCAAGGCTGAGCGGGGGAAGTGCTTACTTAGCTGCACGCGATACCTCATCTGGCACTTACTAGCGGACACAGCCGACTCTATGGCTGCACCACAAGTCCACAACAAGGCTTCCTCACAATTCACCGCCTGTCTGCTCCACTTCGCTTTCCATCATCTGCACCATCGATACGCATTCACCCACATTGAGCACACGGTGGCTGCATGACAAACGAGGGGTCAGACGCATACGGTGACTGATGGTGAGAGCTAAGATTTGCTTGTTACCTCCCCCACGCGACGTCGTCGACCCCGTCGCTATTCATACCACATGTCAGCGAGTTAAACGCGAGGCTACCTCCCTCAGGACAGAGCAGCAGCGAATGGGGACTCTGGGATATTGACGCCGGACGTGCATCCATTTTTGGTCGTTTGGCTCCGAGGCTAATAATCCGCTGTCTGCTCTAGTTTGGGCGGGATGGTCCCTTTAGCGCAGCGCTCTGCATCTCGTTTCCTGCCCTACGACCCATGAACCCCCCCGTTCCTGGCTTGCTCCTGGCTTGTGCCTTGTGGATGCAACCCTACCCTTGACACTAGCTCTTAGCATCGACTGCGCACCGCACCTTGCCCGAAAGTATTGTGCTATTTCGTTCGAATCATCATGCCCGGCAGTGGCACTACTACCCCCCAGTCTATAACCATGGGCCAGCCCCCAACCTGCTTCAGTCCTGTTGATCCATCTGTGACCACCCATACCATCGTCACCACTCCTCACCAACGCCCGCTTGCTCTCCTCCATTCCCGACAGCTGATCAGCGCTTTGTCCGACTCGCGTTTCATAACACTGATCGACCACCTCTTTCCCTATCCCGTCCAGAACACAACCCTCCAGTCCTCACCTCCACCCTCTATCGAGCTCTCTTTGACTCCCGTGGCCCCGTCCTCAGGTCCCTTCCCTTTGGTGCCTGCACTTGAGAGGCTCCTTCGCAGGTATATTCCTCTCCGAAGTTTGCTTGCCTGTATGTCCATTGGCTCACCTAACGACAGGCATCAGACCCATTGAACGTTTGGAACAAATCTACCATACCGCTCCGGCCAAAGGCCTCAACCGCGGACCTTGGGAATGGCTGAGGTTTACAACAGCGCCAGCGATTTCATCCTTTTTCCTCGAGATCAAGCATACTCAGATACATTGGATTCAAGAGCAGGGAGCGAATTCATAGGCATGCAATATAGTTCTAGCTTCGCTAGCGACATGTATCGACACCAAGACTTCTCTGGCCGTGCCGGCGCGCTATACGAATCCTACCCGCCCGTCTCTGCCTACTCTTCTGCATACTTTGCAGCTCCCAGTAATCTATTCGACGCTCACAAACAAACCGTTGCACAGTCCATGCGGCGAAATCCATCCTCTGGGTCTCCATCGCCCTCAGTCTCACAGATTTTCGACCATCCGCCTTCAACGATCTCATCGGCGTCGGGCGCTTCGGCACATAGCGCAGCTTCGTCCGCTCATGGTTCGCCTTTTGCCAACGCGACACACAGTCTCCCATACCAAGAGAAGTGGCCTGAGCCATTGCGTGGGTTGGGCATTGCCCCAGATATTGTGACTGGTGAGACTTTCAATAACGAGCCTTTCCCACCATCCAGCTTCGACAATGAGGAGATGTTGGAGGGCAACAAATTTGTCAACTACATTGGTGAGTGTGAAAAGGATTTCTCCCAGTCATTTCCTAGGAGTCGTCCTATGGCTTCTTCAGCTCCTTCTGCTTCAGCGTCGCAACATTTTGCACCTGCGTTTTCTTCACCACCAATGGCACTGGACGTAACGACAGGCCCGCGAGATGTCACCATTGATTCAATCCTTGACGAAGCAAACAGCAAGATCAAAAACATAACTCATTTGGTCTCACCGATTTCAGCGGCAACCACAGCGGCCTCACCAACGTCTTGTACAGACAAATTCCAGAATGCTTTGCCCTTTGAATCAAGGCCTTCATTCAGATCTCCAAGGACGCCAGCATCTGCCACATCTCGTTTTCCATCTCGTGCCGTCTCTCCTCATATTTTAGGTGATTCCAATTCTCAGAGACTTCCATCGGAGGGCGCAAAGGCGCGAGGCGATCCGCAACCGCCTCCACGTCGATGCAATCCTCACAGTCGTCCAACACCTCCTCCTTCTCATGGTCACTCTCATTATGAAAAAACTCAAAATCATTTTTTTGATCAAAGTAGTGGCAGATTTGTTGCTCCACTCGAGTCATCTTGTTGGTTTTCCTCGCTGTCTCCCTTTCGCTTTTCCCTTCAGAAAAGATAAACACTTTCCTTAGCTGTTCACTCAATTCTCTTGCATTGCGAATGATACCTTTATGACTGCTGGCTAACGATATCATTTGGCAGATCCTTCTCTTATTCAACACTTCGATACCCCCATTGGTCACAATACCACCACTGAGCCTTATCCAGAAATGCACGCCTTTCACCAACTCCCCACGCAGACTTTCCAACCCCCATCACCGGCAGCATCAGAAGAGTCAAGCCAAGATTCGCACCGTCCTGGATCTGCCAGGTTTCGAACTAGTACCACTTCGCCGTATCTGCACACATCTTCTTACCAGCCCTATCCTCAGGGCTTGGAAGCCCGAAGATTTTCACTCGCTTCGAGCCATTCGCGTAACTCGCTCGAAAGTCCAGGATCTAACAGCTATGGTTTTGATGAAGACGGTAAAGAGAGAAATCGCTGCCCCCACTCAGACTGTGGCAGGCCGATCAAGGATCTCAAGGCACATATGCTCACCCATCAGTCAGAGAGACCGGAGAAGTGCCCCATCACCAAATGCGCGTACCATCACAAAGGTTTCGCTCGCAAATACGATAAAAATCGCCACACCTTGACCCACTATAAGGGCAACATGGTTTGCGGATTCTGCCCAGGGTCCGGCTCTGCTTTAGAGAAGAGTTTCAATCGTGCCGATGTCTTCAAGCGTCATCTGACCTCTGTCCATGGCGTTGAACAAACCCCTCCAAACAGCCGCAAGAAGAGCCCCAGCTCCTCGGCCAATAAAAAAGTGTCGACACAAGCTGTCGATGCTACTGGCAAGTGCTCTACTTGTTCAGCGACCTTCAAGAACGCGCAAGATTTTTACGAGCATCTGGACGACTGCGTTCTTCGCGTTGTGCAGCAAGAAGAGCCCAGTGAAGCCATCAACGAACAGCATCTCGGCGCTATCACCAACGACGACGCTGTACGAGAGACTATGGATCGCCACATGCTACCTGCCGAGACAGATCTCTCATATATGGCCACTTACGACGACGATAACGAGGATGGACACCTTGACAGCCTAAAAGATGAATCCAGCGAAGACAGTCAAGCGTGGCCAGTCAGTGGCAAACCTCGCTCGGGTAAAGGAGAGATTGCCTCCAAGAGAGGCAACTCATGTTGACAACCAACACATCCCCGGAGTGTTGGTGAACACGTTGGGGGTGGCAACTCCGTTACCAAACCAGGTCGCACGACGTCTGGTGGGAGAGGTCGTGGCATGATATCTTCGAAAGGAGGAGTTCCGTTGGTTGGCAAGGGGCGAAGAAAGAGAAAGCACTACCCCGTCTCCTGGGGCTGCCCTAAAGAGCAGATGAAAATGAAGAAGAGAGTCCTTTGTGTGTACGATGGGCCACGGCGTCTCTGGAAGGACGACATGATGCTAGACAACGAATTCGAGGTCCGCATGCGTCTTGGACATGGCGAATCGTACGTGACCGATCTGGATGTCGAGACTGTCAAACGTGCTGAAGCTCTGCACAATGTAACGGAGGAGGAGAAGGGACCCTGGATCTAACATGGGTGAAACATTCAACAGCAATACACGATGTGTTGGATAAGCGAGGACGACAAGCAGTCTGTAACAATATTGTATGTGTTTTCTGGGACCTCGGAGCGATTCTTTGCGAGCGATGCGTCTTCTTCTGTGACGGATCATGACAGCATACCCCATTGATGACAATAGACAGGCTGTCATGAAGGCAATGTACGCGAAAAGGGATTTAGAATGGCCATGGTATGGCGATCTGTAGCGGGATTTGCTCCGCTGCTATGTATCTGTACGAGTAGCTATGTAATTCGAGTCGAGTCCGCAGTGCTGGCCATGGCGATGCCTCGAGAATATCAAAAGTTTGCCAATCTTGAAGATACAAGTCTATGTGCTGTAGCCAATCTGGTCATCAGAAAATCCATGTCCCGCTGATCTTTCCTGGCCGAGCTGGGGAGAGGTACCACGGTACTTTACCTCGGACGTATGGACTTTGAAAAAATGTAAACTGATATGATAATACGGCACTTTATCCGTACAACTCTATTCAGGATTCCAAATTCACGGCCAAATATATCTAAACTTCCGAGAAGTACAAATTATAGATAGCGTATATTTTGGCCTCTATTACAAGTACACCCCGTCCTTGTCCGCGTACACCCTATCCTTGTAGGCGCACACCCGTCTCTATTAGGCTTAGTGACTCCTGTGTTAGGCTCAGCGGCCTGTCAGCGGGGTAAAACTCCCTCTGAAGGAGCCCCCGGGCGTAACCCCAATGTTGAAGCAACCCGGGCCTAGCCTTAACGTTACCCCCCAAGGTATTACCACGCTAACAGGCTGCTAAGCCTAACATGGACGGGTGTACGCCTACAAGGATAATGTGTACGCGTAATACAGACCTATATCTTAGTGTTTTCTACCTAGGAATAATTCAGCTAATAGTGATACTATAAATTTCCTTTACCATGGGATTTCGAAGCGAAATTGTCTTGGCATGAGTCTTTTAGCCTTTAAACACGCATGGTGCACCGTATATGGACGAAATTATGTTATTCCAGAGGATAAGATCTATCACTTGTAATCCTGAGAAATTTTGATCTATAGATGTGGCAGTTGGTGTTTTCGGTGTTTTCGGTGTTTTGGATCCTGAATAGAATTGTACGGATAAATTGCCGTATTATTAGGAGATAAGATTGGCACATGGAGTAGCCGACGCGTCTTCTCGGCGCGCTGAAACCATCATCAATTCGCTATGATCCGACAGGACTTTGATCGGATCGACCCGAAGCGAAGGAGTACACTCGACTACAAGAAGAAGCAATTCGCAAGTCCTACCTATAAACAACAAGAGTATCCTTTTCGACTAAACCTCTACGAGATCCCTCCGACCATGGAGATCACGCTTGAGCAATTTGAGCAATGGGCTATCGATAGACTGAGAAGTATTGTCCATGCTATAAGACATCACTGTTCTTCTGTCTGATGGTCTACAGTATTGGCTGAAATTGAGGCTTGCTCGTTCCGTAACAAGACTCCTGCTGAGACAGCTGCACACATCACACCCTTGCTCCAGAAATGGCTGCCACTTCACTCGAACACTTCATCCTCCGCAGGCGCTCAAGATGACATGCTAAGGCTGGAACGACAGAAAGATCACTATTCACACTTCATACTCCGTCTTGCTTTCTCCTCGACCGAGGATCTACGTCGGAGGTTTGCAAGGATCGAGAGCGCACTATTCAAACTACGATTCCAGAACGATGATGCTTCGGAAAGGCGAAGCTTTGTTGAGTCGCTGCAACTCGACTGGGAGGTGGTGTCTGAAGACGAGAAGAGATCGCTGGGAGCCGAGCTCCTGAATGCAACACCGGGTTTGAGACGCCAGGAGATAGAAGAAGGTGGGTGGTTCAAGGTCGACTTCGAGACGGTACCAGAGCTGGTAGAGAGCCGAAGGATCTTTCTGAAGGGCGGCAAGGCATATGTGCCGGTCAGAGAGCAGATGAGCATGGTTCTCGCGGGTTTCAACAATCGCCTGGATAAAGGCTTGGAAGTCTGTAACACCAACGATTCTTGAGTCTTAAGAACGACCCTGACATGATACAGCTGGCGGCGCGCGCCCTTCCTCGCCTTGACGAAGACGATCGCCTGACTCCCATATTGAATCATCTTTCGAAGAATTTCGCTACCCCCGACTCCACTCTCTCAGACTCCGACAGTGCTCTAACCGGCGCACCCATCAACGCCGCCACCATCGACCCCCTTTCCCATCATTTCCCTCTCTGCATGCGTAATCTTCACATGACGCTGCGCAAAAACAGCCATCTGAAGCACTACGGCCGGCTGCAATACACACTTTTCCTCAAGGGCATCGGGCTGAGCTTGGAGGATTGTCTCATCTTCTGGAGGCAGGCTTTCAAGCTGATCACTGACGATACTTTCAACAAAGAGTATCGCTATAATGTGCGACACACATATGGAGATGTTGGAGGCGACAGCTCCCGGAGGGGCCGTGGGTGTGAGTCAAAAGGCAATCAGAAGTGCTGTGATGGGGCCATGCTAACCCGAAAGCAGACGCGCCTTATTCCTGTCAAAAAATCTTGACAGAACATCCGCCTGGCAGTGGAGAGTCACATGGATGTCCCTACCGGCACTTCAGCGTGGACAATCTGACCACTTTGCTCCAAACGACAGGTGTCAACGACAAAACTGTTCTTGCAGGGGTGAAGGAGGACGTGGCCAAGCAGAGATTCCACATTGCGTGCAACCGCGTCTTTGACTGGGCTCACAGCGTGGAGATCAAGCGAGGGAAGGAGGATGGGAGTTGGGGTGCTGCAGATTTGGACACAATTGTGCATCCAAACACCTATTTCAAGCGGAGTTATCTGTTGAAGACGGGAGCAAAGGCTTCATCAGGGCCCGGAAAAGGCGAGCAAATGGAATTGTAGTATGGTCAATGGTATTCACATGGTGTTCTAGTCTGTATATGGCAGTGATGGAGTAATCTACGTTACTGTGGACGGCATTTAGAAGTGCTGACGAACGAGTCTCTAGACGGGAAAGACAATATTCCCAACCACCGCAAGGCTTGTAGCTTGAAGCTAGGTATTTGTACATGATTATTGTGCGCAATGGCCACTGATCGAGCTGTCGGTCAGTAAACGGCACTTGATCGATTAAAAGAGCGAATGACGTTAGAAGCATGGGATATTGACTTGATTAAGGTCCTGGGACGCACATGAATCAGAACGGCTAATATTTCGACCTGCGAATCTACCGTGCGACTCGCTTGAAATCCACTTGAATTGCCTCTCCAGGATACATGATGCCGCAAGAGTTGCCGAATGTTTAGCGGAATGTAGCATTGAATAGCAATGATCTAACCATCATGCTGGGGTTGTTGACGCTATCCATCATTCAGAAGCAACAATTGCTGTTCCCCTGCAACGATCCTAATACCCCGTCTTCTTTCATTCGTCCTTACCATTCGCAACGGCCATCTCGTCCTCACTTCCACCTGTTTCTTCGCCCTCAATTTCGGAATCATCAAAGAATACCCCACTTTGACGCTTGAGCTCCTGAATTACGCTTGAACGCCTGTCCTCTTTCTGCACGAGATGCGGTTCATGCTCGTCATCCGTAGCAGATGTTCTCATGGCCTGGCCGTGCATGTGCATGCTTTCTCGGTCTCGACTTCCGATACCTTCCAGATCAGCCTTGCCTGATCCCCCGAGCAACAAGCCCTCCTCAATCAAGCGCTCGATCTTCATTCGGTTTTGGATAAAAAGTAGCTTTGGAAATGTGGACTGCTGGCCAACCAACAGCATTCTCGCAAGTCTTGCGGGCGTCGGGTCAGAGAGAATTCTCCAGAAATCGCTGATGCGAGTCTTGGGCCATATCGTGATCGTGCCGCTGAATTGTTGTAGCCAGATTCCTGACCAATCTTGGCCCAGTGGGCGAGGGAGTAGCTCAAGATGTTTCGAAATTTTGACGAATTTCTGTAATTCGAGTTTGAGATACTACATATGTTTGTGGAGTCAGTATTGCCATTCGTCGAAGGACATATAGCGAGGTAGGTAGCACGCCTGGAGGATATGCAGAAAACAAATGCTCTCGAGATTAGGGCTGCGCGCAAAGCTATGGTATGTATCGAATAACAACAAATTGCTCCAGCATTGTTCGTGTTCCCCGTTGGGGGCATGTCAACTGTGCGTGAGCGAGCATTCTAATTTGAAAGGGCTCCCAGAACACCAGCCTCATGCACTATATTCGGTACCGAATGGGATATAGTGCCTCATGATTTACGCACCGTTTCTGTTGCACTTCCGAGATAGCCTCCCCGCCAGCCTCGCCCCCTACGGTGAGTGACAGGACGCCCAACAGCCCCTCTGGAAGAGAAGAAAAACAGGTTTATGTGGGGATTCACTTGAGAGACTATCGAGAAATTCACACCAAAGTGTAGATTCAGAGCCTTGAGTGGAATATCAGTGCGGAGACTGTCTGATATCAGCATAGTATATATAGGAAGGAATCCGCACACACCTTCCATCTTTCCACTTATGACCAAAAGAGTAGGGCGACAGAGTGCCGTTGGGTGATTTGATCATAAGCACAACAGGGTTGAGAATGCCAGGGACCGCTGCCGAAGCCAGGACGGCAGACCATATAACACAGTCTGCGGCTGTCAGGTAGTTGGCCAGGATTGTGGGTGAATGAGGGTCCGAAGGGACGCAAGATACATTGAGAATTCGACCCGTACGTTCATAGGCCTCTCGGAAGGTAGTGCTACCTCTGCAAAACCAGGAACAGTGACGCGCCCACTCAAGAGAGTCAAACCTAGCGCCGGTACGCTTCGATTATTGGAGAGTCAGCGTTTCTTTTTTGGGCTGGAAACAACGAACTTCGAGATGTATTGAAGTAGCAAGATCATCCAAAAGCACTCAAGGCGCCAAACGAATTTTCTACTTAAGGAGCGGTGGGAGTGAAGGAAAATATACTAACCCACCAACGAGGAGCCCACGTAAGGAACGTGTCTTCACACGCTTTGATGCGATGGGCCAACGCCGGCACCAGAAGCTTCCGTAACTCATCGTCTGTCCTATCACGCGTCTGGTAGTCAGCATTTGTTGACCAGGAAGACGAGATTTGGGACACGTCTGAGAATTGGAAAGCTCTTAAGACATGGCTCGAGCCCCTGGACAATTCTCTGGTGTTGAAGGGATGGAGCAGGAAAGTCTTACCGTGTGGCTATTAGAGCGGCAACCAAGGCGCCCCCACTAGTCCCTGTAATAACATCTCTAATTCATTAGGTATTAGTAATTCCCTATCAAGGCAAGAATGTGGTTCTTAAGCTTGGCTAACAGGCCGGTACTGCTGAATCAATCTTTACGAGACAGGATCTCAAAGGGAATAGACTCGAAGAGCAAAGACGACTTACGGAAGAAGCGATGCATCGAGAAGAGCTTTCGCCACACCAAAATGATACCATGCGAAAGATGCTCCGCCGGAGAGACAGAATGCTGTACGGCCGAAATTGGTGTGCAGATGCTTAGCAAACGAGTATTTCTCGGCTTGGCTAAGTTTTGACGAGTGTAGAATATAAGCTAAGGTGGCATACAGCTCGTCGACGAAGTCCTGTGCTAGATGCTTAGTACCATAGTATGTCTCCTGAACGAGGTTTCGAGTCAGTATGCTTCGTTCCAGATTGGGATTGGATTGGCAGAGGAGACCTCAACACTGGTCAGCGAAGGACAAGGAGTCGCTGCTTCCAAAGACCGCCGTATGACTCGATGCACTGCCTGCATTGAGGAAGGATGACTCCGAAAATACGTACGCTGTAGAGCCGAGGATTCTCGACACCGACAAAATTGTTCTTGACACATGCCTCCACAAGGCTAATCAGCTGATCGAGAGCCTCTTTTGATGATTTACCATTGAGCTGCTCCTGCGATTTTGCCAATGCTCTGCCCGCCTTAAGCTGCTCCTTTACCTTTATCACTGTTGTGTAGTCATAGTAGGCGTAGTCGTCCGTCTCTTTCCATTCTTCATTTCCGAGGTGCGCATCGAGCTCGCGCGCAGCGGTCCTCCAGTCTTCGTAATTGGTCTTCAATCGCACACTTTGTCGTAGCTCCTGCCGTTGCCCTCTCCATGTCACGAGGCGCTCATAGGCCCATATGTATGTGCGAGTGAGCAGATAGGAGAAGCCCAAGAACAGAATCCAGCCAAAGACGACCAGAAATAAAGGCCATTTCAGCAAAGTATAAACGAAGCCTTCTCTTGTCTCGTCGGTACTTCGCCGGGCCTTCTTTCGCGGTCGAGGGCGTCTCCGCTTGACTCGTTGGTGGACAGGCCGCCAATCGTTAAGTGCTATGACAGGCGCGGACTCGGGTGCATTCAAGGCCTTTGCAAATTCCTCGATGTCCGCCTTATCGATGAACTCAGTGTCAATGTCGGGTAACGTGGATGTGTCGAAGGAGCTTTGGGGAAAGCCAAAGGTGGACGACTCAGCGCATGGCATCCCGTTTTGCACAGGGGCATGTAAGGAATATGATAACGCATGAGTAGGATGACAACGAGTCGGTTCTATACATGGAGTGTTACGTCACGGGAAAAGTCAAATGCATCAAAAATCTGGTGTTGCCGAAATCGGCGCGACCACTTCGTCTGCTCGATGCCTCATTGTCACAAGCAATCAAGCATTTCAATATCATAGGATCGGACGCTCTTGGAAAGCGGAATGTGTTTATAATGGCGCGGGTCACGTGCAGATGCAAGGTTCCCCCAGGACCGAACCGAGCCATATAATGCACTTTAACGGCATCAAGCTTTTAAGCCGCATGGTACCTTGCGCCAGATCTGCGACAGCGAGCATGCAATCGCACTTGAGCAATTCACAGGACTTAGTCCCGGACGATTGCCAGCTTTGATGGATCTCCGTGGGGCCGGAAAGACCTGGACTGGTCAAAATTTGCCTTGCGTGTACTTGCATGTGAGCTTGTTGGCAGCCATGCAAATCGCTGAGTGGACGTTGTATATACCTAGGCGATGAAAAGACGAATTAAATAAGTAAGAGGGAACGCGCTTCGACGAATTTCGAGATCTGAAGCGGGGTCAAGGCTAGTGGCTACTGGCTTACAACGAAGTTCCGGCTAGCGTGCAACTCACATTGAATAGGCTGAACCGGCTTGGCATTGGTCCAACATCCATGACCTGTTCTGTCATGACCACTTCACTCCCAAAACATCTTAGAGCCTTTCCTCTGAGCTGAATCTTCTCGGCAAGCCTGCACACTGCGCATACCCTATTCACTCGTTTGCGACACCTTCACGTCACAACGGAGATCAGGAAAAAGGTCCGTCGTGGAGCTAGCCCGATTCTTCTAGAGCCATCGCATCGAGGCTGAGATACGGTCTTCTCTGTCTGTGACACCTGCTCATTGTCCTGGTTTGGAGAAGCATGACACATACTTGATTGAAGACGTGATGCATCGCACCTCCGATCTGACTGAAAGCGCCTACTACAAAGCCAAGTGTCGAACCACGTATCACAGTATTCGTTCATCGCCACATCATGCCGCCTCGATTTAAACGAGGAAAGCCAGGTGATTTTGATCCAACCAAGTCTGACTCCGAGGACGAGACTTATGGCACCTCAATCACGAAGCCGATCAAGTCGAGATCTTCCAGGAGCCAACACGGCAGCTCTTCTCGAAAAAAGCCGCGTCAGAGACGGAGCGGCGACGACTCCGACGAAGACATCATCGAAGAAAGCGATTTGAGCGGCGGACTGGCTGAAGAAGATATTGAGGATGATGAGGAGGTCGAGGTCGGACCAAGTGGGCGACCGAGACGTAAGGCAACAAAGAACCAACCGAAATACGAGGAGAGCAATAGCGACGAGCCCTCTGAAGCGGCCGTTGAGGTTGAGCAATCAAAGAAGAAAAAATCCAAGCGATCACTTTTGATAACGCTAAAGGCGACTCCTAGGTCCGCGAGGCGAAATACAAGAGCACGGAGTGGTAGCGTCAGCAACTCCAGGCCCACCTCCTCTTACAACATACCTTCTAACATGCGACGAAGTAGTCGCATCGCTCATGATGAGACAGAGCCAGTCGTGGCCCTGACAAACTCTGGTCACCACGTTGATGTTTTACGTGCTGGAACACGAAGCCCGCCGCCCGCAGATGTAAGACCAACGAGGGGTGGTAAGGGTGTTAAGAAGGCGCCTACTTCTAGCATTGTCTATGAGGAATCTCAAGAAAGCTCCACCAGAGCAAACAAGGCTAATCCGGGCGCCAATGAGCCCCTGGGTGAAGGCTATCGTGAAATTGCCGCAAGTCTTGAAGATTTTGGTGATGAAGGCGAGGAACTTCAGCAGATATCATCAGATCATGAACGTGCGCAACAAGAAGATGCCGAAACCATCCAAGCTGAAGCCACCGACGACGTTGCTGTAATACCCGAATCAGGTGCAGAGGATGATCGCAATGAAGATGAAGATGAAGATCCAATCAGCAAGCCTGGACGCACACTGAGACAGCAGCGTGATGGTACTACTGTAGGACAGAGCGCTGGGGGAACGACAAGACGGGAGGGTACTCGATCTACACGCCATCAACTCCGCTCAACCCTCGGAAAGCGTAAGACTCGCAGCTCGCAGAGAAGCACACATCAGGAGAGCAGCGACTTTGAGCCTGGTGCCGAGGAAGGCGCCGAAGAGGACGTCTCGGACTCAAGTGCTTCATCCGGCTTCCCACCCAAGTCCGGCCAGCACAATGAAGATCACGACGGCAGTCCTCACCGAAGGAGCGCCAAGCGGCGAAAGGTCAATCCGCGAAGCCAGCGAGTGTCAGACGAGCATGATAGTGAAGTCGCAGATGAGCTGGCTGACGAGTTGGATGAGCTTAAAAGCAGTCGTTCTCGGCGAGCTGCTAGGGCCGCCATTATATACGACGACAGGAAAACGCGACAACGAAAACCCGTAGATTATCGCATTCTGCGACCCGACCTTAACCTGACTGTTGAAGACGATGGGGAACCACCTACAAATACGCCTACACGTAAAGGTCGTGGCGGTGCTGGGGGAGCATGGCAACGAACACTGTACTCAACATATGGTCCATTTGGCGGCGCAGGCGGACCAACACCAGTTTTCGGTGGTCCTGGTGGTATTGGCGCTGCTGCTGGCGCCGATTCCGACAGCAGTGACGACGAGAACATGCAGCGTCCGCGAGCAGCTGGCCTTGGAGGGACTGTTGGTATGACACCGACTACCGCACACCCTGCAGGTTTGAGCCTCTTCCCTCCGCCCGCCGGTCAACTAGCGGGTGGTGATGCTCTGCAAGGTCCATTGGGAACACCCGCGAACCTCGGCAAGGTTAAAGATAAGTCTGCCCTGGCCGACGCGGATCCTCTAGGCGTGGATCAAAACGTAAATTTTGACAGCGTTGGGGGGCTGCAGGGTCATATAGATCAATTGAAGGAGATGGTCGCCCTGCCTTTACTCTATCCTGAAGTTTTTCAGCGATTCCATATCACCCCCCCTCGAGGTGTGCTTTTTCATGGTCCGCCTGGAACTGGCAAAACATTGCTGGCTAGGGCTCTTGCCTCCAGCGTTAGCTCACAGGGACGGAAAGTGACATTCTACATGCGTAAAGGCGCAGATGCACTTAGCAAGTGGGTTGGAGAAGCAGAGCGTCAACTTAGACTCTTGTTTGAAGAGGCACGCAAGAACCAGCCAAGCATCATTTTTTTTGATGAGATAGATGGTAAGTAGTGATACGTGTACCTTACGTTTGACGGCCGCTGATGATCCAATAGGTCTTGCACCGGTGAGATCTAGCAAGCAAGAGCAAATCCATGCGTCCATTGTTTCGACGTTACTAGCTCTCATGGACGGCATGGATGGGCGTGGTCAGGTCATCGTCATTGGAGCCACTAATCGACCTGACTCGATCGACCCTGCCCTTCGCCGCCCTGGTCGATTCGACAGGGAATTTTACTTTCCGTTGCCAAATACAGAAGCCCGGCGTGTTATCCTGGACATCCATACGAAAGGCTGGGACCCTCCTATAACTCCTACTTTCAAGGACGAGATTGCGCATCTGACGAAGGGCTATGGTGGAGCGGATCTTCGCGCGCTATGTACTGAAGCTGCCTTGAACGCTGTGCAACGCCGATACCCTCAAATTTATAAGTCCAATGAGAAACTTCAGATCAAGCCGGAGACAATTACTGTAATCGCAAAAGACTTCATGATATCGGTCAAGAAGATGATACCATCGTCAGAGAGATCTACATCTTCTGGCGCAGCACCTTTGCCTGCCCAGATCGAGCCCTTGTTGCGCAATCAGCTCTCGGATATCAAGAACATTGTCTCGGAAGCACTACCGCAACAGAAACGCCTGACCGCTCTTCAGGAAGCAGAGTTTGAGGATGCAGAAGATGATCGAGGAATGAAGGCAGAACGCATGCAGCAAGGTAGCCTCACCGCTGTGTTTATTGATGTCCAAGATTGACGTTTTGTTAGAATTCGAGCGATCACGCATCTTTCGGCCACGACTGCTCATCAAGGGTGTACCTGGTATGGGCCAGCAGTATCTCGCCGGAGCTCTCTTGAACCATTGTGAAGGTCTTCACGTACAAGCTTTCGACCTTCCCACTCTTTTGAGTGATTCGACTAGAGTAGGTACGGTTTCCTGACATAGTATTGCTTGCTGACAGCGTGAAAGTCCCCTGAAGCTGCAGTGGTCCAGCTGTTCACCGAAGTACGGCGGCACAAGCCTAGTGTCATCTACATACCCAATGTTGATGTCTGGTACAGGACTGTGGGCCCAGCGGTAATATCCACATTCCTTGGTCTCTTGCGAACGTTGGCGCCTACAGACCCGGTCCTTCTTCTTGGTATTTTGGAGTGTGAAGAGGAGTATGTTGATCGGAAGATGGTCAAAGATTTGTTTGGATATTCACAGAGCAACGAATATGATATTACACGGCCAGAGAGGGTGAGTCTTCCAATGTCTAGGACAAACCTCACTCGCTAACCCTATCCAGCCATCACGCCACGAATATTTGAACGCTATCATTGATTACGTGAACGCATCGCCCGCTGAATTTCCCGAACCTGCGGATCGTAAGAAGAGGCAGTTCGAGACCCTCGTTCCGGTTCCGCCTGAGCCACCAAGGGAGCCACCGCCACTTTCCAAGGCGGAGGAGAAGGCACAGAAGAAAAGGGACAGGCTGCTCCTCAATCAATTAAAGCAGCGTATACAGCCTATCATGGATCAAATCAAGTTGAGAAATAAGAAGTTCAGAACAGGAGTGATCGATGAAGGTACGATAAGGTACCTATATGAAGAAGAGGATCCCACTTTTGTCAGTACCGATTTACCGCCAGAGCAGAGGAAATTAGATCCTTCGCGCCCCTATGAGAAAGCGACAAATGCACAGCATGAGCCTGGACTGGTGCATGTAGCTACAGGGAAATTCTTCTACAATCTTGAGACCGTCACAATCGAAAAGCGGCTGTCAAATGGATATTACAAGAGACCCAGAGATTTTACCGCGGATATTAAGAAGCTAGCAAAAGACGCCAAAGCAATGGATGACCCTGAGCGTATCATCAGGGCAAACGAGCTCTTGACCAATGTCGAGGTCGACATGGAAGATATTGTGTTACGAGATCCACAGTTGGTAGCAGAACTCGAAAATGTCTATGCTCGAGAGAGCAAGCGTGAGAAGGAGATGATCGAAAAGGCTAAGGAGCTAGCAGCCGCCGAGGGGCGAAGGATTGGGGCCATACCGTCCAATGTGCCACCAGTCGACACTGCTGCATCATCGGTTGATCAGTCAGTCGGTCCCATTGTTCTCGGACAGCCGGTAACGAACGGCATCGTGCATCATCCAGTTACGCCGTCCGATCCTTCGCAGCGGAGTACGCTCACCAATGGCTTCTCAGGTCATATCTCAGACCTCAGCGACTTACAGGGGCACCATCACAGTAACGGCACTTCTGTGCCTTCTCGAGGCGAAGGCGATGTCAACATGTCAAACAGTGATGATGTCCAGTCGACGGAGAAGGGGACACAGAGCAGCTCGTTTGGGCCTTCAGCCCAGACTCGACCTATGGAGTCCTATACAGGAGGACCCACATCCTTAGAGCATCGACGGTCTATACCTGGAAGCCTTTCCCAAAGGAGTTTCATCACCCCAATGGCAGAAGACTCGAACTTGAACGACTACACTAATTATGCATCGACAACATCGTCAGAGAAGAGGAACACGGGATCTTCAGGCGACAAAAACACACAAAGCACGACAGGGAGGCAGGAGGGTCCTGATCTCTCCATGTTCAACGAACTCGGCGAAGGCAATTCTCAGCTTCCCGATACACGCGGTAACACTCAAGGTGCGTTATTGAAACTCTACCCCATGCCGCTGTCGAGGAACCAACTAATGCCAAATGCCAGGCTCTCAGAATTCCGTCCACCCTAATAGCAATCCTTCGGGTTCCCAAAGCCAAGGTTCACCACCCGAACGCTCGTCGCAAACTCCCGCCGTTCCTCAATGGCCACGGGAGAAATCCAACATCAATTCTCTCTTGAACGACCCCACTCCTGATCCATCCAGAGCTCTTGCTACCATGCACCCTCAGCTTGTTCTTGATCCCATTTACACGTCCAATCTGCTTGAGGTCCTCGTGACCAAAACAAGTGGTTGTAGCGTGGAGCAATTGGAGCAGATATACTCTGCCTTGATGAGCGAGATTTGGAAGACGAGAGCTGACTGGAATAGAGGCAGGGTGGCCAGGCGAGTTCATCGTCTCTTCGACAACGTGCTTGACGATATCAATCTCTGTCAGGGGCTGGCTGCGAGAAGCATGGAGATTGATGACGCAGATTGAGGACATGCAAGAACTGGATGAAGGCTTTCGGTTGGATTGTGAAAGGCAAGCGAGGCGTTGATGGTGTCGGATTTTTAGGTGTCGAAGGTGGATTTCCTCGGACAAAATCGGTACTACAGGATTGTCCTTCTCACATACCACTGCGGCTTCCATGTGAACAAGTCATGTAAGAAAGGCTATGAAACGTAATTAAGTATGGTGTCGGGAACATGAAAGTGTTAGTTACGTTGAGGCAACTATCCTTGCCGAGTCCACCGACTGCGGTCTGTTTGCATCGCCTCAATCGTTCTCTGCAATTCCCATCAAGCACCCTCTCGGAGATCTCCCAACTTGTCCACCCAAGCGGTGGGGACCGTCTTCCCATCCGCCCAATCCTCCTTGCTTCTCGTCACCCCAGTAAGCACACACAGAGTGCCACCCAATCCGCCCTCAAGGCCGAATGTGATATCTGTGTCCAGCCTATCTCCAATCATACAAGTCCGTTTCCTTTCGAAGTGGAATTTCCCTTCAACAGCGTCCATCATCGCCTGACTTGGTTTGCCTAAGCTTGTTGGCTTCTTCCCACCCATCATGGCAACCAGTGGCGCTGCGCATGCACCTGCGCCTGGGAAGAGGGTCGAGGCGGACGGCAGTGCGGTATCGATGTTTGTGGCGAGGAAAACCGCACCGCGACGGAGGTAATGGTAGGCGAGGCTGAGCTTCAGGTAGTTGATGTGGAAATCGAGACCGCATAGAACGACACCAACGGAAGGGTCCAGGTCAGTACCAGATGCTATTGAAGCGTAATCTTCCTTTTCCATGATCCGATTCAAGGTAGGGTCCGTACCGCCAATGTGTCGGACGTGTTCGGAGTCCAACTCGGTCTCGATTCCTGCTTCGCCGAGAACGTAAACAGTCTGCTTGTCAGAGGGCAATTCCAGGATACGGGAAATGTAGATCGCGGCGCTGTAAGACGACCCAAAGACTTCATCCTATTTTGCGCATCAGATTGCTCGATTGTCCGGTACGGGTAGACCGACGGTATTTGCCGGTATTCCCATCCTCGTGAGTTTCTGCTTGTAATCCGCACGTGACTTCGTGCTATTGTTCGTGACGAAGACGACCTGCTTGCCTTGCAAGCAAGTCAGCGCTGGAGCTACAAAAGCGATTGGGAAGCTGAGGTTAGGACAACTGTACCTTTGCTTCTTAAAAGCTCTAAGGTCTCGACGGTCCCTTCAAAAACGTGTTCGCCGGACCATAAGACGCCTACCCTTTTTATATGGTAAGCCTGAAATCACCTTAATCTTGGTGAAGGTGATTATGCAATGCAAACGCGACTGGAAACATGTGTGAGGTCTACATACCGTCGCAATCGAAAAGGAAAACCTGACAGAGATGTTAACCTAGAATACTAATGGCAC
>JAABUL010001497.1_pt1 | contig 44046 bp, 7 predicted proteins | sample 5559151 | NCBI WGS metagenome assembly JAABUL01 (sample SAMN10711876, study PRJNA513368) | rock metagenome | isolation source: Antarctica rocks | place: Antarctica: Victoria Land, Pudding Butte sud
CAACTATTTAACAAATTTTAGAATAAATAATATTTTTTTTTGTTAATTTTTATTTGTTGCAATTTGTAAATTAATCTTTGTCGAATTTTTCTAAATTTTAATTATTTTAATTACAGAAGTTTTCTTAACTAAGAAAATCTTTCTTATAAATATCTATATTGTCTTGTTGTTAATTTTAAATATTTTTAAAATTTTAACAAAATCTTCTTTTAATATAATTGCTTTATTAAATTTTTAAAAAAAATTCTTTTGCAAATTTTCTCTATTTTTTTTAATATTATTTAGTATTTTAGCTTTCTAAAACAATAATTTGTTTTTCGAAATTCTATTTAGCTTTCTTATATTAAAATACAAAGTATTTTTGTTATTTTTTGTATATATATTAATCAATATTTAAGTATTAAACTTAGAATTAGTTTGTAATAAGTTTTTTGTTTGTTAATCTTAATAAACTATAATATATTTTAAAAATAGCAAAAAACTAATTTGTATTTGTCGACAAAAAATAGAAAAAAAATAGAAGATTCGATAAGAGTTGCAATTTGTAAAAAAAAGCTATTTAATTTTAAATATTTAACTATTTTAGATATTTGTATCTAGATTACTATTAACTTTAATTAGAAGAGTTTTTTACAATAAGTTAATTAATCTTGCTATATATAGAAGATAATAGCTTTTTCTTTTTATCTATTTTAATATTGGAATTCTTTAATTTGCACTTGCGTTAATATACTTTATAGTTGGATATTGTTTTAATCAATTTATTTCGAATTGTATTTGCAGAAATCAGTTTTTAACAATTAGAAATACTATATATTTTTGAGTACTATTTTGTATTAGATCTAATTAAAAAATACAATATTTATTGTTACTTGCTTTGTATTTAATTTCTCTTGTCTAATATATTTGTTTTGCAATTGTCTTAATTCTGAAATTGAGATACAGAAGATATAATATATTTTGTCGAACAATTAATATTAATTAAAGCAGACTTTTACAATTAACAAGTTCTCTAATATTAAATCTATTGTAGCATTATTTTTTAGCTTCTACTTTAATAGAGTACTTACTTTACTTTACGTCTATATAAGACAGAGTAACATTATTAATAATTAATATATAGATATAAGTATTCTGTATATCGATAGCTGTAGTATCTAAGCGCATAATAAATAAATAATAATTAAAAAACTTATTTCTATAGTATAAGTATTATATAGATACTATAGTAAAACAAAGTAATATCTTTTTTATAAATCTGCAATCTTGTTAAACAAAGGGTGTTTTATATTTGTAATACTATTTATTTCATTCGAAATATAAATTAATTAGTATTCTTATTTTATATTAGATTATTTTTGAAAACTTTAATTTTTCTTTTACAATTATTACTTCTCAACAAGTAGTTGCTCAAAGTATTTCAGATAATTAAATTAATTAATACTAATAAAATTTAGCTTATAATTATTCTTACTATTTTATATAGTAGAATATACAATCTTTTTGCTTTAATCTAATACTTATCTAGCAGCTATTAACTAACAATTCTCTTGTCTACTGAGAAAAACTTCTATAGACTTACTATTTTAATTACAATTATAGTATTGTCGAGTTTTAAAGAAATATTATAAATACAATACAATTTTATAGACTTTAACAAGATAGCAATTTTCTTTGTATTTTATTGTTTTCAGTTATTTTTTAAGCTTACAAAAATAACTTTTTTACAATAGAGCAAGTCAAATAAATAACAAAGTCTAATTAGCAATCTTAAACTATATTATTAAAAACAATAGCTAATTAAGTTGCACAAAATAAACGCAAGAATCTAACTATTTTTTTGACAAAATATTCTTAAAAAAGAGAATAAGATATTATAGATTACAAAATTCTATTGTTTTACAATATAACAATACAATATTTATAATATCAACAATATATTTTACAATTGTAAATATAATAAGACTACTATAGATAATATTATTTAAAATCTGATTTAATATACAATTAGCAAAAAACTCTATTCTGTTAAGCGCGCAAGAAAAAAATCTCTAAAGTATTAGAGTAAACTAAAGAAAATCAACAGTCTATTACAGATATCTCTTTAAATATCTTTATTGTATTAAAAGAGTCAAACAACAATATTTTTTTGTCTTGTTTATTAATTTCTCGACAATCTTCTATCGATTCTTATTTTTAACAGTCTTCTATTAATTCTTGTTTTTGAAAAGTATTTTATTAATTCTTGTTCTTAATAGTCTTTTATTAATTCTTGTTTTTAATAGTCTTTTATTAATTCTTGTTCTCGACAGTCTTCTTCTATAAACTAAGAGAAGTCTCTTTACAAAAATCTAGAAACTGTTGTTAATCTAGAGAACAACAATAAGATTATAGTTAAGATTTATAAAAAGAAAATTAATAAAACTAACTATATAATAACAAAATTCGACAAATTAACTATCTTATTTTTTGTCGAGAATAAATAGAAAACAATTTCTGTTGCTATCTATTGTTAAACAACTCTTAACAATACAAAGCAAATACTAATAGAATTAGTTTCAAAGAATTTTACAAAAATTAACTTAAAGTTCTAATATTAAAAATACTATCTAATTAATTAAGTTATAAAAGCAAAAAATATAGTTTACAAGTTCGAAATTAGTCTTAAATACAATTTTAATCAAATAATAATAAAAAATAGTTATATATAATTTGCGACTACTATTGTATCTATAGATAAAGATATTGTTATATACAAGAAATTTGATTAAGAGACTGCTGTCTCTTTTAATTGTATAGAAAATTATTTTAACAATATTTCTATTAGCAAGAAAACAAGTAAGCAATATATAAAGATATTAAAATTAAATAAAAAGAAAAATATACAATATATTAAATTAACAAAATAAGTTTCAATTTTAATTTAAAAATATAATAATCTATTGCAATTTATTTGCTTTTGCAAATAAAACAAAATACAAGATATTAAGATTGTATTTTAACAAACTATATAAATCTAATTAAGACGTTTAAGATTGTTATATATTTTATAACAGTAAATATACTTTCTATAATATAACTAAAGAAGTTTTTCAAACTTACAATTATTTTTTATATTTTATTTCTTAATAGTAAAAGACTTTTACAATTAAACAAGATTATATCTATATTTTCTTTAATTGCAAAAGTCTTTTACAAACAACTTGTATACTAATTCAAATCAAGATACTTAATATTCGAACATCTTTCTTAATAAGTGCAATATTTCTTAATTTACTCTTTTTGTTTTATTTATTTATTTAATTATTTAATAAATACAAGTCTTCAATTGTATATTTTCTAAACAATTTAATTTACTGCTTTATTATAATAATAGTAGAACTTATAATAGAATCGAAGCTTTTAAGCAATTAATATAAGAAAAAAAACTTACAAGATATTATAAAATATTTATTAATAACAAAAAGAATACTAGAGTAATTGTTATAACAATATCTAATATCTTAAATAAATATAACAAACTTAAAGCACAAAAAAATAACGCAAAAATATAAAAAAAATTGAAATTAATTAACAACAATTAGATTCGATTTAATCGAGAAATTGTAAAAACTGTTTCTATATTTTTACTATAGATAAAATATATATAGCAAAGAATTAAATTACAAATATCAATATTGCTATTATATAACTTAAGATAGTTTTTTATATTTTTCTAACTAAAACTTTGCTACTTTATAAAATTAATAATATAAAAGAATATATAGTTTTTATTAAGTCTTATTAAGTTGCAAATTAATAATTATCTAAAAGTTTAATCTACTAAAAAGCAATTAAGAATATTAATTTCTATCTTTTTTTTTAAAATTATTTAGCAAAGAGATTGTGTATTATTAATTGTATTATAATTGATTTTATTATTAAAGACAGTTTAAATGCAGATATTAAAAATCTATATCTACAGCAAATTTACTCGAAAATTATATTTCGATATATATATATATAAAGAATTTTTTTAAATTTATTAATTACTATTAAGAAGAATCTTTTTTGCTTATAGTTCTTTTAAATAAGCTGCAATATAACAACTTTAAAAATAAATATTTATATAAATATTAAGAATTAACTTTGCAATTATTTTGTTTAATCTAAAGAAAAAAAACTTAAATAATTATTTAATATTTAATATTAACTTAATTTTGTTTATATTTGATTTAAACTACTAACTCTTAAATAAATAAAAATTAATCTTAAGACTACTAATATAAACTTAATATTAATTGATTCGAACTATTTATAAAAATAATAAAAAATATTAAAGAGTAATAAACTATATATTTCAAAAAAGTTCTTAATATTTGCGACAGCAAAAGTATCGAAAATATAAATGTTGCTAAATAATATTTGTTTGCAAGTAAGTAATCTCTATATATTAAAAAAAAATTAATTGTAAAAAACTTTTACAGACTTACTATTAAGTATACACTAATATATTAATAAATAATTCGAGACAAAGAAAAAAGAGTAATCTAATATATAATATTAACAATTATACTTTATTTCTACACAATTTTCAAAATTATACTACAAATCGATATAGTAATAATATATTTTTAAATAAATTAAAGTTAACAAGACAAATCTTAGCAAAAATTTAATAAAAATATAAAGAAAACTATAATTATACTTACAATATTTAAATTAAGCAAGAAGAAATATAATCTTTAAAAAAATAGTCTAAACTATTATTTCTTTAAAAATCTATTAAACAAATCAAATACAAATTAAAGAATTAATTGTTAACTGCAACTAAACAATTTCTATTTCTATATTATTTTAAAAAAGTACTTTAGCTCGAGAACTTACAATAATATTTAAATTATAAAAAATATAGAAAAAACTATATTAAAAATAGCTATCTATCTCAATTAAGACTTAATTAGAGACAATCAAAAAAAAAATTATAAAAATAGAAGAATAAATTTGATACAATAACAAATTACTAAGAGTAGACAATTTAATTATCTTAGTATTTTTTAAATTAAAATTTCTCTTATTAGATAAATTTCTTAAAACTTTTCTTTTATATTAAAGAAAAAATATTCTTTTTGCTTAATAGATAGATCTAAGAAAGTCTTCTACAATTATAGTATTACTAATTATATTATAGTTTACAAAAGATATTTTTGTATCGATATAATTCGACTTTCTTTCTATTAGCAGTTTTCTTTCTTTTCTATTAGCAGTCTCTCTCTTCTATATTTCGATCTTTCTTTTATTAGCAATTTTGTTCTATTAGCAGTTCTCTTCTATTAGCAGTTCTCTTTTTACAACATTTTTTTCTCTAAAACTTCGATTTTTTATACAACTTTCTCGACTATAATAAGCTAAAATCGATAATCTATAATTGCGTTACTAATTTTATATTGTTGTTTCTTGCTATCTACTTATTAGTAAAAATAGACAAGTAAAAAAAGTTTCTAATAGACAATTTTAAACAGAAAACTTGTAGAAAATATTTATAGACAAAAAGATTGCAATATAATAGATTGCAATATAATAGATTTCTTTTAATACTGAGCAACTCAATTTATTAAATATCTATCTTGTAATTATTTTATTGTATAATTTAATATTAATTTTAACAAATAATAAAGAGATAAATTTATAAATTGCTAAAATATAATTTTTACTTTTACAAATTTTTAATTATATTGTTTTTATCTTTATTACTAGACTTTATTGCTACTAAATTTCTAGACTTTATTTTAATTTCTTGTATTTTTTTAAGCAGGTATTATGCATTATATATTCTATATATATCCTTTAATTCTTATAATGGAATCGAGAAAATCTTCTACAATTGTACAATCTATATTAAAGAAAAAAATAGTATAACTAATAACAAAGATTACAAAATTACAAAAAAACAAATAAGAATTGCAGAACTTAAATTAGATACAAAATAATAAAATTTCGAAATTAAAAAATATAGAGCAAAATACTACAACAATATTCTTTAATTTAGCAATATATAAATTTGAATATTTAGCTATTGCAATTATTGTTTTCTGTTTTTTTTTTTTTTTCTCTAAATACCTGTAAAACTATACAAATCTCTAATTAAACAATAAAATTTATTTAAACAAAAAAAAGATTTCTAAAATTTTTAGATTGCAACAACTGAAGAAAACTCTAAATATAAAAATTATTGTTGCAATAAACAAAATTCTAAAATTAGATTATACAAAATACTAAATTTAATACTCTAAAAACTGTTTTAAAATATAACAAAATATATTAGAAAAAACAATTACAAACTACAATATATTCTAGAAACTAATATAGATTAACTTATCTTTAATTATTTAGTATAATTATATATTTCTTTAACTAATTATAAAAGTCTTCTATTATTTGTTTTGCTTATAAATATACTAAAAAAGTAAAATATATATATTTTTCAAGAATATTGCAATTGCAATCTGATTCTTTTGTTATTTTAAAAACAATCTTAATTATTTATTATCTTTTAATAATAATTAAATTTCGCAAACTTAATTTTCTAAATATTGTTAATTAAGAAGTTAACAACAAATTTAATAAGAAAAATAAATTCTTTCTTACAACTATTGTTAAAAAAAATTATTTTAATTATTTTTATTTGTTTGTTAAATTCGAGATACAAATAAAGAGAAATTAGAAAATAGCATATTTATAAAAAACAATTAATAAGAAAGTTAAAAAAATATTGTTTGTATATTTGAAACAGACTATAATAATAAAACTAAGAAAAACTTCTATTAGAGTTATATTAATTATAACTTAAAAGACAACTTCAATAATTATAGTATTAGAACAGAAAAAAACTTTCTCAATTAGAATAGAATATTATTGTATATAAAAAACAATATTAATGTTAAAACAAATAATAACAAATATAAATATAATAAAGATATTAATACAAATAGACTTATATTAAATTATACTAATATAAACAACTCTAAGCAATCAAATAAATTGTTTGCAATTAATAACAATTTTTTTATTGTAAATATTTTTTTAACAATAGAATTAAAACTAACTTGTTTTATATTGTAAAGCAATAACAACTATAATATTTTTTAGAATTTTTAATCTCTTATTTTTTAAGAATATTGTATTAATATTAAGAGCAAAAGCAACAATAACAACAAGTTTATTATACAATTTTTTTTTTGCTGTTTTGTTATCTATATTTGTATTGCACTTATACAAACTCTTTTTATTTAATTGTCGATTTCAATTATTTTTCGAGATATTTTTCTATAAGATTGTAGAACAACAAAAAGAGAAAAATACAATATTGTTGCTATTATATATAGTATTAAGTTTCTACTTCAAAAGATATAAAAATTTATAAACAAAATATATAAAATTAAAAAAAGTAATTCTATTTTTATTAAAATAAAATAAGTCTTTCTTAGATAAAAAGAATACTAATTTTATATATTTATTATTATTGAAATTAAATACTCTAAAATATTAAATATATTAATAGATACTTTTATTACAATTGATAAAAAAAACTTTATTAGTTATTATTAAAAAGCAATCTTTATTTGTTGCTTAACAAAAAAGTTAAATGCAACAACAAACTATTTATTGTATTTCTTAATAGTATTAATATAATTCTATTAATTTAATATATAATATACTCTCTACAATTAAGCTTTGCAAAAAGATATATTTTAAAATAACTATATATATTGACAAATCTACAAAGTTCTAATATTCTCAAATATAAAATTTATTTATTCGATTAATATTCGAGAATATCTACTACAATTAAAAAAAATTATATTCGAAAACATTGTATATATTATTATAGATTTTCTTAAATTAGACTTATATACTATAAGTAGAATAAATTTTATAGATCGAGATTATTGCAACAATATAGATATAATAATAATATTGTAGTTATTGTACAAATTATAGTAGACAATTAATATCTAATACTACAAAATCTCGATCTAAATTATATTAAAAATAAGTTGTTTATTTTCGAGAATATATTTCTTAAAATCGACGTAAATCAAATTAACAGTTATATCGAATATCTTCTTAATTATAACTACAATATAGATAACAAATCAGAATTATATATAGAGAAAAACTACTTTATTTGACAAATAATTAATATATTATTTACAATAAAATTATTGTATTGTCTATATTTTATTTAAGCTAAGCTAAAAATAGTATACTTTAATTGTTAATATATTAAACAATTTTTTACAATCTTATATATAGCTTTATTGTATCTCTTATTTATTAAGAACTCTAATATATATCGAAATATATATTATATATTAAAAGTTTTCTATCTAATTTTAATATACTTAGTCTATAAGAAGCAATAGAAAATAATTAATATATTTACTTTTACTTTAGAATTTTATAAAATAAAGTTAAAAACTATTGTAGAAGTCTTTTTCAAATTTATTAGACAACTAAATTGCAATATAATAGATTTAAAAATTAACAAAAAATCTATTTCTATATATATCTTTGTTATTAAATTAATTGAAGATATATTTTAGCAAGTCGATAATAGTAATTTTGCTTTATACAATATTACTATAGAATATTGATCTTGTTTTTGTTTAAATTAAATAGAAACAATCTGAAGTTTAATATAATAAATAAAAACAAATATTACAAAAAAACAATAAAATAAAATAAAAATACAAAACAACTTGTAAAAAAGTATTAACAAATTTATTTATACAATAAAAATATTAAACTTTAATTATTTGTTATTGCTAGACTTTGTTCGATTTTAGATCTTATATATAACAAAGTATACAACGCGTTTTATTGTAAATAACGCAATTTAAGACAAATATTGCAGAACTTTCTAATAATAACTATATTTAGCAAAAAAAACAGCTCTATATATTTTAAAGTTTTTTAGAACTTTTAATATTTTTTAGAATAGTCTCGAATTTAAAATTCTATTTACTATATTTATTTATAATTATTGTTAAAATTTGATCGAGTATTAATTCTAATTTCGTTTATACTATATACTTATACTATAATAAGCTAATTTTAACTTAGTTATTTGCAATCTATAAAAAAAAAAAAAAAAAAATATCTTTTTACTTCGAACTATTATTAAGATATTAAATATTATTGCTTGCTTTAATATTTTAGTCGACAATTAATATTATATCGATTTAGATAAATTATATATAATAATCTTAAATATTAGAAAGATCTATTAAGATCTAATAAAATATATTATTCTATTAGAATAAGAAGCGTCTAAAAAAAATTATTCTAATATATCTGAGAAAAATCTTTCTAATATATTTGAGGAAGCTTTTTCTAATATATTTGAGAAAGTCTTTTTCGATATATTTGAGAAAACTATTTACAACTTCTTAAATAAAGAGAAAATAACGCAGATAGAAAACAATACAACTAAAATTAGCAAAGAGAAAATTTTTTATAGCAACAATAAAAAAAATAAGAAAGAGATAAATATATTGACTAAAGTTCTCTTTATTGTTGTTAATTCGAAATTTGAAGCAGAATTAGAATTAGAATTTCTGTCTATTCTATCTACGTCGATATTGAAGAAAGCGTTGAAAAAAAAATTGTAAAATTAAAAAAAACAAATTTTAAAGTTTAGTTTTTCTTTTTAATATTTATACTAATCTTTATTTTGCAAATCTTGTTTAAGTTTACTTTATTGTTATAAATATTAATATTCTAGTAAAAGAAATAAAATATATATTGAATTTAATTTAATTTCTTATTAAGATTGTTGCTAACAAGAAGACTATAAATTGTTTAAAACAATAATTAACAACGCAGCTTCTTCTAATCTTATAAAATATCTTTTTGCTAAAAATACAATAATATAGTCGATAAGATTTAAATTTGCAAAAACTTAAAATTTTGCACACTTTGCTCTATTAAAAGTGTTAAAAATTGTTAAAAACAATTGCTCGAGTTTTATAAGATTTTTTTTGTTTAGCAACAAACACAAAATAGATATAGAAGAGCTATAATTATACAATATATAAAAAGATTCTTCTTATTAATTTGCAATACTTTTTTTTTTGAATTTGTGCTAAACAATTATTTACAAATAAAACAGCATTTAAAATTAGACAAACTTAATTTTTAATATTTGTTTTTACAACAACTTTTGTTAGCATATAATAGAGAATATAGTTTAAAAATCTTAAACTTCGACGCAAAATATATCAAATAATATTGTAGATTAATTTATATTAATCAGTAAATTTTAATTACTTTCTATTGTATTGCAGACTAAAAAAGTCTTTTACAAAAACAATTAACAATATATATATAATATCAAAAACATTGTAAGAATTAACAATATTAAGAATTGTATTGCTTAATACTTCTCTTATTGCTATTAATATAGAATCTACAATTTTTTTGTTATTTAAATATTAAAAACAATAAAAGAAGCAATAGATTAAAAAAAAAATATAATATTAGTAATAGATTTTGTCTTAAAGTTTTCAGTATTTAAGAAAATTAATATACAAACTATTTACAAATTGTTAGCTCTTTATTACAATCTTCTCTATCTTTTGTCTGCACTTAGTAAGTCGAACTGACAAAAAATAAATAAAAAATATTTGTTGAAGTATAATTGAGAAATAATATATCTCTAGAGAATAACAGCTGTAATAAAGTACTATAGTATAAGAAAGACTTTTATATAGCAACGATAGTAATATTGCTATTTCCATACAATATTCTGTCTATAATACTACTATTTGACAATCGCAAAACAACAATAAGATTATCGCAAAAGAACAATAAGACTATCACGAAACAACAATAAGATTATCGCAAAAAAATAGTAAGACTATTGCAAAACAACAGTAAAACTACAGTAAAATTACAATAAAATTACAATAAAACTACAGATTCGATAGTAACTACTAAATTCGCTATTTAATTAACTTACTATTGCAACTATTGTTGCACAACAATATTTAATATTATTCTCTCTCTATCGTAGTAGACTGATATTGCTATTAGCTTACTATCAATATTAAACAATGTTGATATTAAGTTACTACTGTTGTAATATTGTCGCACAACAATTATCTTATCGATTTAATGTTTAAAAAACAAGTTATATCGTAGCATTATTGTAGCATTATCGTAGCATTACCGTAGCATTATCATAATATAATCGTAATTTCACGGATATATAATTAGCTCTCTACCGTTGTACTACCGGATTGCAATCGAGATTTTATCGTAGATCATTTAATCAAGTTGGCAGTAAAGAACTTTAAACAACAAAAAAATCTAAATTATATTCAAAAATTTGCAATTATAATTAAGTTTATAAACTACAAAATTATTTTTATTTCTGTTGTTGTTAATACTTAAGATCTAGAGGAAATAGATATTGTTATTGTTTTTTTTTACAAAAATATTAATAAAGAGATTTATATAAAATTGCTCTATAGTTTTGAGCAAAACAAAAAGGTTTGTTAATTTAAAAAAAGTTCTCTATAAGCTCAAACAATTATTTCGAATATAATATAATATTTTTGCAATATTTTTTAAAAAATATTACTTTTGTTTGTTAAATTCGAATTTAAGCGTCTTTATTAATAACTTTACTATTATTGTTATCTATATAAACAACTTTTTAATTATTAATATTAACAAAAAAATTATTAATATTGTTAAAAGAGCTTTTGCTAATCGATTAAAAATAATTAACTTAAATTTTGTTCAATAATATTTAAAAATCGAAATTAAGTACAATTTTGCAATTTAAACTCTCTATTTAAGTTAGAAAATTATATTTGAAAAAAATACTAAAAAATTATAAAATATAGAAGTATAAATTAGTTGCTATATTTATAGATATATTTAAAATATATATTGTCGATTTAAATTATTGTTATATATATTAATTAACAATTGATTTTCTTATATATGCAATGTTAGATACTTAACCAAATATTGTTTTTGTTATCTTAATAATAAGCAAATATACTTTTAATTTTATTAACACTTATTAAAAAATTATTAAACAAATATTTTGTTATCTTTAAGATATTTTTGTTTTTTGTTTTATTTTTTGTAGAAGTATTTGTTTCTTGTTAAACTATATCAATGTTAACTAGAACAAAAATCAAGATATTTGTTATTCTATCTTTAAGTACGTCTTTAGTTTAAAAAGTGTTGCTATTAGTTAATTATTTAAATGTTAATTAACTATTGCTTTTTTTATTTGCAAAGTTAAATATATTAAGCAAACGCAAATTGCTAAAAAGATTATTTAGCTTTAAGTATTGTTAAAGCAATTGCAATTGTTTTATTTGTTTTTATTATTGTTGCTTTTGTTTAAAGCTCTTATTGTTGTTAAAACTTTTTTTTAGCAATCTTTGCGCTTTGTTTAGTTGCTATTGTTATATATTGCAATAACTAGAGAGCAATAATATTCGCTAAAAATCTTGCGCAATATATTTAAACAAAGTGTATAAATATTCAAATCTAGTTTGTTTGCAAAAAGATCGCCAATAACTAAATTAAGCTAGAATATATCTTTATTAAAAAACAAATAATTGACAAATTAATTAAAGTCTTTTCTCGTATTATATTTGAAAACATTTTAGTAAGCTTTTAAACTTATTTAATAATTAAGTTACTTGTAATTTCGAATATAGATATTAAACTTAATTATTTAAATAATTTGCAACTAAATAGTTGCTATATTTATTGTAGTTAATCTTTGCATTATTTATTTAAATCTATATTTATTATTTTTTGCGTTTTACTAGTATAATTATTAAGTATTATTGACAACGTCTATATAGCTTCTTAATAGAATTTTGTTTTCTATATACTTTTCGAGTTTTACTAGATTTTGAACTTGTAAATATACGTACGCATATATATAAATTGCTAAGAGAGAACTTTTATATACTTTTTTTACTTTTGCTAGAAAGTTGCTTAAGACTTAAAAGTTTTAAAATAAATTTTAAACTTAATAAAATATAATTTATAATTTATATAAGAGTTAATTTTTGAACTTAGATTAAATAAAAGTATCAAAATATTGTAATTAATTTGATCTAATATTAATACTATTTAATCTAGTACTATTTAACTCGACATTACGTAATCGATTCAAGTAGTGTCGATCAATATATATAGATAGGCAAAGTTCTAGCTTTTATATAGAAACTAAGCGTTCTATTATCTATTATTTTAATATCGCTTTAATAGTGCTTAAAGTTAAATAATCTTCTTAATAATTTGCGTTTATTCGATATACTTAACTTTGCAAGTAAAAAAAGCAATAGTTAATTAACGTTTAAATAATTAATTAATAGCAATACTCTCTAGATTAAAGATATATTTAGAAACAGAACAATAGATATTTTGTTTTGTTTTAGTTAACGTCAATATAGTCTAATAAAGAACGAATACTTCTATATAATTAAAGACTATAGTTATATATCAAGTATAAAGCAAACATATATTCGATTGCTATTTGGCAGATAGCTAGTAATACGTCGGAAATATATCGGAAATATGTCGAAAATATATCGACAATATTTTGAGAGTTTGTCAAAAATCTAACAAACAAATATTAGAAATACAAATTTCTATCGACTAAATAATTGCTTTTTAACTATTAATTAATAAATAAAATACAAATTTCTATCGATTAGTTGCTAATTAAAATGCTATTAAAAAGCAAGTTTGTTTCAAATAAATTATCTTCGAATTTAAATTAATATAGCAGTTTATTAATTAGTAATTAATTAACTATTAATTAAATATTTATCTTAACTTTCTATTCGTCAAATAATCGATAAATTAACAATTATATAGTTAATATTAATTTTAGATTATTTATAGTGCAATTTTATATTAATTAATATATTTTATACTTAAATACTATATAATGAATTAAAGCAATATATTGATTTCAAGCTTGTTTTAAATCTTTCGCAAAAATACTTATATATAAAAAAGTGTTTTATAAATATAGTTATACTTAATTCTTTAAGTTTGTTTGTAAATATAAGTTGATTTATTTTTTATAAATAATTAATTTCTTATATATAATACAATAAATATTGTATCTTTTTCTTAATCTATTAGTTCGACTCTTTTAATATATTAATTATATAGATTGTTTAATACAATACAAATCTAAAAGAGTAGATACATTAACAAAATAAATATTTGTAAATAAAAAAATTAAGAACAAAATTATTAAGAGACTCTAATAACTAGTTTTCGATAAATTATTGTTTTAAAAAATTAATTACTAGAAATATATAGTATTTGTTTCGATACTTATATAAAAAGTATTGCGCAAGTTTTGTCTTTTGCAAATTAAAAACTTTAAAGTTTTTTATATTGTAAATATAATAACAATTGCATTAACAAAATATATATAAAGTAAAATCTTTAATAGTTAGAATTTAACTTACTAATTATTAAAAGTTAATTAATAATATTATTTTATAAATTTGTATTCTAAATTTATAATATATTTATTAATATATCTCTTATAAATATTTAGCAATTGTTATAGAAAAAAGTACTATAAAAGTAGTTTTCTAAGATTTATATTATAATATACAAAGAGCTTTCTACACAATTTGTAATTGTTATTAAAGAGTTAAACTTATAAATAATAACAATCTTTTACTATTATATAGACGTTATTAGTACTATTTTAAATAATTAATTTTTCTATTAATAAAAAGCTTTAAATAAAAGAGAAGCAATAAATATTTACTAAATTAAGTACTTTAATTAACTTTAAATTATAATAATTTTAAATATTAACTAATCTAAATTTAATTAATCGTATTAATATACTTTTAACAAAAAAATAATTTATAAAATTAAATAGTACAATTTAATCTATTATTGTTTCAAAGACTTTAGTATATTATTTTAGTAAATTTTGTTAATAATATATATATTTATATATATTTTATTTTTTTAAACAATATATTAAGATTTATAACAATTATATATTTTTTAATTATTTTGTTAAAATAAAGATCTATATAAAGTTTAAAAAAATAGAATAGCTTTTAATATTTGTTTTTTAAAAAAAATTATTTTTGTTTTTATTTATTTCGAATTTTATTATATAATTGTAGAATATCTTTTTTAATATTAATTTGTTTTAATTTCTTGTCTATAAAAGATTTCTTTTATATATTATTTTTAGCAATATTTTTGTTAAACTTATTAGTCTTTTTATTTAAGTTATTTAATTTATTCTTATTTTTTGTCTCTATTTTTGTACTTTTAAATATCTTTATTTTTGTATTTTTATTAATTTTTATCTTTTATATATTAAAGTGTTTTGCAATTTCTATTCTATATTTAATTAAGTTTTTATAAAAAAAAAATTCTTTTAGTACAATTTAATATATCTTGCTAAAAAATTAATTTTATTAATTATTTATTAAGATATTTGCAAAAGCATAATTTTAAAAACTTTTATAATTGTTTAAATACTAATAATATTAATCTTGATAATTTTAAAAAAATTATTAGTATTTTGCAAATAAAAGAGACAAAATTAATTAATAATAATATATTTTTGCGCAATTAATCTTTAATAACAATTAAAAATAAATATAAAAATTTAGATTCTAAATCCAAAATTAATCTAAAAAAAAAGACTAAAATACTTTTAAGTAAATTATATTGTCTTTTTTGTTTAAAATTGCAATTATAAGAAAGTTTTGCAACATTTTATTAAATTCTCTCTATTTAAAGTAAAATATATTATAAGCTCGAAATAAAATAATATTTAAAGTTAATACTAGTAAAATAATTAAAGAAAATTGTATTCTAATATCTATAAATTGTACAAATATTTGTTAATTTTTATTAAAAAAATACTAAATATATTTACAATTTCTCTCTGTTGTTTAATAATATTTGCTCTTATTTATAATATTATATTGTAAATTGTTTTTTTTTTACTTTTAAAATAAAGATAAATGCAATATTTTATATTTATATTGTATTAAAAGAAATTGTTGTTGTTAATTTGTTACAATATATTGTTTAAAAACACTATAATAAAAGCGCAAATAATTCGAGTTTTTTATTTATTTTTATTTTTAAATTATTGTCTAAGTTTGTAATAAATTTGCGAAAGACTTTAATAATAGATAACCACTAGCCGGACACCACCCTACTTTTCTTGGACACCACCCCTACTTTGCCCGGACACCACCCTCTCCGCACTAAGTCTAATCGGGTAATTTCCAGGATCCACGCGTTGTTTACATCGCCGCCGCCGCCGTCGCCGTTATCCTCCGCCATCTTCTGCACCTTCTGCATCTTGGAGCTCTTGTCGTCGCCCAATACCTACCACAAAACAACGTCAATTGATTTGCTTGTTCAGAACCTAAACAAGTACGCGACGACGCCAGATAGCCTTTGCAAACTTCACTCAGCGAACGCCGTCCGCCTTTGAGTTGATCTCGAATCTACCCTTCAGCCAAATGTCTAACAGTCAACCGTCTACACAAAGCCAACGAGGTAAACGAGGCGATCGTCGACGAGATGGGCGAGGAGATGCAAGAGAGACAACGACAAAGGAACAAATTTCAAATATTTCGATCTTCTGCATGAGCAGTTTTCGAATATAATTAGAGATGCAAATAGAGATCGATTCTAAGTATGCGAAAAGATATGTTTTAGATTTAAATTTGCATCGAGATGTTCTTAAGAAACTACATCGAATTTGGTAATAAACAGACGCAAAACTATGTATTTCTTATTGTCTCTTCTTGATCTTGTTGATGTTGTTTGTTTACGAAGTTATTGGATTCTAGAAATTACCCAATTAGACTTAGTGCGAAGAGAGTAATGTCCGAGCAAAGTAGAGATGGTGTCCGAGAAAAGTAGCGTGGTGTCCGACTAGTGGTTACCTAATAATATTGTAAAAAACTATTTTATAAAACTTTAAAATTAAAATAAAGATATTAATTAACTTTTTTTGTTTATTGTAAAAAAGATATATTAATTTTTTTTTTAAGATACAATATATATTATAATAGATGTCGAAGTTATTAATAAAATAAAATAAAATATGCAATTTATTAAAGACTTTTGCAAGTTGTTCTTAATTAAAGTAATTTATTTTAAGTTTTCTACAAATTTAATACAATTAATAAAAAGATTAAATATTAAAGTTTATTATATTTAAAACTCTTCAAATATGTTAAAAATTATTAGTATAAATTTTTTTAATATTTTCTTTGCTATTGTACTTTTAATTAAAATAAATAAAAAAATATTAATTAAAATTAAGTAAACTTATCTTTAACTTAATATTTATTTTTAAAAAAAACTTATTTTTGTTTTTTAATATAAGTTTATATTTTCTTAGTATTAAATAAATTGTAGATAATATTATCTATAAAGTAATTATTACTTTGTCTAATATAATTATATTCTTTTATTTGTTTTTGTTAATAAAGATTACTCTATTTATTATATATAATTACTAAATAATATTTAATAATTAAATACAAGAAATATTGTTAAAAATAACAGGCTAGTTGTTATATATATTATAAAGATATTTAGAGATTATATAAATAAAAAAGTTCTATATCGAAAAATATTACAATTTAGTAAATAAGTTTATTATTTTTATTAATTCGAAAAATATTTTTTTGCGCAATTTTGTTGCTAATAGTATAGTGCGAATTAAATTAATAAAATTTTATTAATACTGTATAGTTAGATCTTCGAATATTTCGACAGTTTGACAATTGTTATACTACAATAGAACAACAATAGAAACGCAGTTAATCTCTGATTAAATGTCGATTAAATAGCGATTATAATACTGTTTTTTCTTGGAAATTGCAATTTTTAGACAATTAAATTACAATTGCGTTACAATTATACTACAGTTGCGTCTAAAAGATACTTAATCTTAGTTTGTTAAAAAACAATAGATTAATAGTTAAATAGCAGTTTAATTATCGATTGAACAATTGTTAAATATATTAACAATTACTAATTGCTACAAAATTGTAGAAGATTTTGCAACAATTTATTAATAGCTAAAAATCAAATTAATAGATAGAAAATCGATTAAGCAACAATTAAAAAATAGAATTGTATTTAATATTTTCAGCTAATAACTATAAGTATTATTGCTGTTAAACTTTTGTTGCAAAAGACTTTCTATTATTATTGCAAAAGTCTTTTTTGTCGCATACTTATAGTTTCTTTTAAATATACTAATTTGTTACAAAAGTTTTCTATATTACTTGTAGTTTTGCTATCTACTTGTTTGTATAATATTTAAAATCTTTTGTTATATTGTCTCTTATAGATACACTATATCTTAATTATATTTTAGCAAATATTAATTTGTATTTTCTGTTGTTTGTTAGTCTAATTTGTAGAAAGCATTAATAACATATATATTGTTCGAGATAAAAGCAAGAAATTTGTAGATATATTGTGCAAAAATCTGTTAATATACAAAAAAATTTAGAACAAAATTGTACAAAAAATTATACAAAAAGTTTTTATTCTTATATATTTATTGTATAATGTTTACAACAACAAAAACATATTTTAAGCAATAGTATAGATACAAAAAATACTAACTCAAATAACTTTTTCTAACTTTAACTATTATATAGTCTTTTATATTGTATATATATTAATTATTGTCTCTAATATATATTAGTTTAACTATAATTATAAGAAATATATTTAGAATATTAATTTATCAATAAAAACAACTCTATTATATTACTTAAAGTATTTGAAGTCTAGATTAACAACTTGTTTATTATAGTCTTATATATAGATAATTTCTGAATAAAAAAGTGCTAAAACAAATATTTTAATAAATTTGATATTGCGTCTATAACAAATATATCGAAAAGTTTAAAATTAATTAAGAACAATTAAGTTTTTCGATATAGATTATTGCAAATTATTGTATAAATTCTATTTATGTTTTTGTCAATTAATTGTTTATCTAATAGCAGAAAGCTTTTTATTAATAATAGATAATAGTTTTTAAACAATATTAAAATCTCTATTAATTTCGAGTATATTTTTTAAGATTTAACAAAATTAAGACGTATAAATTAACTTATAATATTTTGTACAAAAAAATAATTTATAAAATTTGATAGTACTGTATAATTTGTTATAGTCTTAAAAAATTTAAAAAATATATTAGTTAATATAAACTTATCTAAATATTACTTATATATATTTTATTTTATATATTAGAATATTTATATTAATAATTATAATATACTTGCGTACCTTAGCGGTTCATGCGGGCGATATTTAAGAATTACAATAGTATCGCACTAGGCATCTTACATAAATAGTCTTTTGACGCTCTTTTATATGCCATAGTTAACAATATAGTTGACATAATCGCTTTGTTTAAGATAGACTGTTTGTAGATACAATTGTTCAAACAGCATGCCATGTAACTATGCATGGATAACTGAAGGACGTAGCAAGGAAAACGTCAATAATTGAAGAATAATACTAGAAATCGAGAATATAAACTTTATATAATTTAATAAGTCAATTTCTCTCGTTAGGGACGCCTGGCGTAGTTGATTAAATGTTATGGCCAAATTATAACTCAAGTTCGAATCCCGTGAAAGCGAGATTTTTAACATTTTAGTTTTGTTCTTTTGCCATTCTTGTGCATGCCTTGCAAGATTTGTGCAAACGTGTAGCACCCTGACGTACTATAAAATCCCTATGGTAATATATAGAATGTTGAGTTCAATAGTCTTATATAAATTTGCACATGACTCGCTTACATCCCTGCAGTAAATTTTTCCTTGCACACGAAAAAAACCAGGTGCATTTCTCATGTGATCCTAAGAAACCGCCCGCCAAGACCGCTAAGGTATTATATTAACAATATAAAGATTAATATATATATTTAATAGTACAAGAAGTTTCTAAAATTTATTATCTTTAAATTTACAATTTTTTTTTTAGGTATTTGCAAAAGATTTTAATAATTGTGCACATTTTTAAAATAATAGAATATTGTTTTTAAAATTCTCGAATTTACTATTAACAATATTAGAAAATATATTTTCTAAAATTTTATTTTTCTTATTTATTTTGTTAGTATTGTTTATATTGTTGTTATTGTTGCAAAAGATTTTTTTAAACTTTTTATAAAAATCTTCTACAATATCTTTTGCAAAATCTATAATATACTAAATAAGAATCTAATATATTTGTTAATTTGTTACTATTATCTAATATAGATTTTTCAAATAGATATATTATTAATTTCTTATTAATATATTAATTTTTATTATTGTATTAAAGATCTTAATAATCTTATATATATTAATATTATTTTTAAATATAAATCTAAAAAATTTCTATATATAGTTTATATTAAATTAAATACTTATAGTATAAAAATACAAAATAAAAAAAATTAACAAAAAAGTTTGTTCAAATTCTGACAAAAATTAAAATTAAATATAAAATATAGAAAATTGTATACAAAATTAATCTAAAAAAAACAAAAATACAAAAATATCTTAATATAAAATTAATCTTTCTTTTTGCTAAATATTGTAGTAATTAACAAGTTTTAAACTATTCTACTTAACTCTTGTTACTCAAAATAAAATATATTATAAATTCGAGACAATATTAGATTAAAAAAGAGAATCAAATACTAAATTACTAAAGTATCGATTTTAATTTTAATTTTTTGTAGATAGATTATTTTGTTTTTATTAATTAAGTTTCTTGTATACTCTTTTTAATTAATAGTTTCTCGATAATATTTTTTATTGTTAACAATATTAAATTCTAAATTTTTTTGTTTCTTTTTAAAATAGTAGCAGATTCGACAACTTATTTGCATAAAAAAAAAATCTCTATTGTAAATCTTTTATAGTATATTGTCGAGCAATATTATTTTAAAAGCGCAAACAAATATAGTTTTTTTATTAATAGTAAAATCAATTTCTCTATTTAAATTTTGTATAGACTTAAAAATAGATTTTATTATATTCTTGATATTAATTTTGTAGAATTCTAATATAAGAGTAAAAATATTTGCTATTTTATGTTGCTTTTTGTAAATTAAAGCAGCAAGCATAAAATAAAATATCTTAAAAAAACAATAATTGTTTCGATAAATCTTAAAATTGTTTATAAAATAAAATAAATAAAATAAAATTTGTTAAAGATTTTAAGAAGTTTTTCGCAATTATAATAATTTATTTTAAATTTATCTTAAGTTTAATAAAGTTAATATATAAATTAAACAATAAAAATATTCTAATTAAAATATATTAAATATAGTTTTCTGTAATAAATATAGAATTTTTGTTCTTTTTATCGAAATTTCTATTAATATAAATGCAAAGATACTTGTTAATTAAAGTAAAAAATATACTAAGTTTATAATTCTCGATAATAAAGAGTTTGTTGTTTTTTACAATAAAATCTTTATTAAAATTCTTTAAAAGAAAATAAATATTGTTTATAACAATTTAAAGCTCGAGAACTACTTATTTTATTTTGTTTTTTAAATTCGATAATTTTCTTTTTATAGTTTTTGTTAATAAAAATAATATAATTATACTAATATATAGAGTTTGTATCTAATCTAATTTTTAGAATATTTTTAGAAATTATAATTTTGCGCTTTAAAATATAACAAATATTTTTAAAGATAAATCTAATAAAAGAATTTTAAGATCTTAAATATTAAAATTTAATAAGTTTGTTAACTTAATATACTATATTAAAGTATATCTTAACTTACAATTTAATAGTAAATAGAATTGTTTATATAAAATTAAGAAGCTTATATTAGTATTGTTATATTAAATACTTAATTTTTTTTTTTAATTTTTTTGTTTTTTGATAAAAAGAAATTTTTTTCTATTGTAATCTTAATTGCTTTTTATACTAATTGCAAAAAAAATATATATTGTTAAATCTAACATTTTAATATATTGAGCTTTTTTGAAAAAATATATATAGAATTGTTAATTTCGATAAAAGTATTATCTTCTACAAAAAACTTCGATATTTAAAGAATCTCTCTAAGTTTAATATAGTTAGCTTAAGAATTGTCTAATTTTTTGAACTATAAATTAAATATTAAATAAAGTAATAATAGTATAATATTTTTTTTTCTTGTTTTTCTACAATTTCTTCTTTCGAATTGTTCGACAATATAGATAAGATAATCTTAATAGACAAATAATATAATAAAAAGCAAGAACAAGAATTTACAACAAAAACAAGTATTGTAAAAGACTTTTTTTAATTTTTGTTTTTGTTTTGCAGATTTTTTATATATTAATATAGAGCAAGATTCTGAATTTTTTAAAAAATATTATAATTATTATTTTAAACTAATCAACAAGTATTTAAGATATAAAATTATATTTTTAGAAAAAGTTTTAGTACTTTAACTTAGTTTCAATTTTAACTTTTAATTTATATTTTATTTTCGATAGTATATTTATTTTCGATAATATTTTCTGCTCTATTTTTGTTAATAGATTTCTATTAATATATATTAAATTTTCTCTATTATTGCTAATTTCTATTATTTCTAAATTTTGCGCGCTATTATATTTTGTTATACTTCTATTTCTACTATTATTGCAAAAAGTTTTCTTTTTAATTATTTTATTATTAAAACTGCTATTGCTAAAAACTTTTCTTTTAATTATATTAGTATTTTAATTGTTACTACAAAAGATTTCTAATTTGTAAGAAAATCTAAATATTTAATAAGTAAAGTTTTTTGTATAGTTTTTTATATAATTTTTTTTTAAATTGTTTGTTAATTTTTTTGCAAAACAGACTTTATTTTTATTGCTTTATATTGTAGATATCTTATTAAAAAAATTAAATTAATAGAGAGAATTATATATTGTAAAAGAATTAATCGATAAAATAATATTAGAAAACAAATAGTTATCAAATTAAAAAGTATTAATAGCAGAAATAAAATTATCTATAATATATATAAGTTTTGTCAATATATTAATATAGCAACAATATAATATTCGAGATATTATTATAATAGTTTTAAGTTTTAACAATTAACAAAAACAACAAGCAAAAATATCGACTTAGTAAAAAAAATTGCAATAATTAAAAATTATTTTTTATTGTATTAAATTGCAAAAGTTATTAATTTATTAATTTAGTTAAACTAAAATATATAATCTGAATTGTAGTTTTTAGAAACTCTATACTAATATCTATAGATAATTTTGTCTATATAATTATTGCAAATAATAATTAATTAGTTTTCTTAAATTATTTTTCTCTTTCTTTAGCGCTCAATTTATTTCTGTCAAAAGCTTCAACTATTATTATATATTATATATATTTTTTTATATAGTATTTGCAATAGATATATTGCAGAAAATTTCTGCAATTTTAAATCGAGAAACTAATCGAATTAAATTAGTAGCTATTATATTATATACAACAATAGCAAATACTTATTTCGATCTTTTTATTTATTAAATATCTATTCTTTCTTTGTTTTTAATATAATTCTTTTAATAAGTGTTTTTACTTCTAGTATATTAGAGATTTTATTCGATACAAAGACAACATTTTTTAGTTAAATCAATTTTGATTTTTGTTAAACTCAATTTTTAATATCGATAGTTGTATTCAAGTTTTTAATTTTATTTATAATTTGATAGAACTTTGTATTCGAGAAAATGTTATACAAATAATATTTGAGAATATAAATAATTGCTGCAAGACTGTTTATTTGTTAGAATTAATAAATATATTAATTTTTAATTAAAATATTGTAGTATAACTTTAGAAGATATACTTATTAATATAGAAATTGCAAATTTATTTTAATTAAGTCGAGACTATATATAGAAATTAGAATTATTTTTGCAATTAAATTTTTTGTAAAATTCTAAATAACTTGTTCTTGTTTAGCTTTTGTTTAATATAAAGCAAGAAAAATAGTTTTAATATTAACAAGTTAAAAAAGTATATATATATAGAATATAATTTCAGAAAGCTAACAAAAGATATTTGTTTTTTTAAATTACAAACAATCTATAAAATAAAATATTAATAAAATATCTATTAAAGATTTTAGAATACAACTCTATTAAAGACTTTATATAATATTAAGATATATTAAAGTTTTTTGCAATATTTTCTATATTAAAAGTCTTTTGTAACAAAGAATACTTACTTAATTATAAAGATTGCACAATAGTACTTGTATTTTTAATTTTTTTTTTAGTATTTTCTTTAATATAATTAGTCGAATCTTTAGTATTAGTTTTATCGAACACAATTTATTAAACTATTTTATATAGTAGTTGTTTTTAATAGAAACTATCTTAATATTATTAATTTTAAGTTTGTTTGTCTTGTCAATTGCTAACAATTAATTTTATAATATAAACATAATTAATTTTCGAATTATATTAAGTATAATTTTTTTTTCTTTAATTTTTCGAAAACAAAAGTAAATAGTTTTCTAATAAATATATTTTCGAGTTGTTAATATTCGATCTTTTTATTTAATAAATAATTGTAATAGACAAATACAACTTAAATTTTTAATAAATAATTATTAATTACTTTTTCGATTTAAAAAGAAATTATTGATAAATAAGTATAACAAATTATGCACTGCTTTTATATCTAATAGATACAATAATTTTTCTAAATATTACTTTAGTCTAAGTTGTATATTTAATAATTAACAATACTAAAGATAATATATAATTAAACAGCAAGATAATTGTTTAATAAAAAATACAAATTAACAATTAATCAAATTTCTATTTTCTTTAAAATCTAAGAAATTTATTAGAATTTGCTATTAATATATTTAATAAACAATAAAAAATCTTTAATATTGTTCGAATTGTTAGATATTAAAATTTTAGTAATTAGAATATTAAATAAAGTAGAAAACTATTGTAGAGTATAGTTGCTATACAATATTAAAGACTTTAAAGACTGCGTCTTGTTAACAATATTAATATTAAAACAATAAAACAAATTGCTCGACTACTTAATATTAAGTTTAACAAATACTTGATTTGCAATTATACAAATTTAGCTATTTTTTATTTGTTATTTCTATTAAGTCTTAGATCTATAACAATATATCTATATAGTAAAACTAAATATAACAATAGTATTTGTTTGTTTTTTGCAATTGTCAAAGATTTTATAGTTTTTAATTAAGTATTTATTAATAGTTAACTTATTTGTAACTAATCTATATTGTCGAGTATTTTTATAATACTTTTTTATATCGAACTAATTTGATACAGTTAAATAGATTTGTTTAATTTATTAACTAATAAGAATTTTAGATATAAGTATCAGAGTTAATCGAGTTATTAATCGAGATTTGTACTATATAATATTAAAAAATCTTTGCTTCTTTATTTGTATATATATTAGTCTAATATAGCAACAATATTTAGCAATATTAAAGACTTTACTATTTGTTTAATAATACAAAAAATTTAAAACAAATTATAGCTGCAAAAAACTTTTTTTAATAGAAATCTTTTACAATTCAAAATAGATTAAAAAAGTTTTTTTAACAAAACTAAAATTTTTAATAGAATAATTTATTTATAGCAAATAGATTACAATAATTTAAGTTTTATTAAAATCTATTATATTTGTTAAAATACAATCTTAAATAGTAGAATTTAGTAAGAATTTGTATATTGTTTTAATTGCAACAGATTGTTAGAAATATATAATTTAACTTAATATTATTTCTAAAATTTGATAGATAGTTATTTCAAATTTGCGTTACATAATTTGTAATAGAAAACAGCTTATTTTTAAATTGTCTTTTTAATAGTTTTTATTGTTAACAAATTGTTGTTGTCTATCGAACTTAATTGTATAAGTTTTGTTAAAAAATTAAAAAGTAAAGTAGTTTTAATCTATCTTAATAGCTGTTATTTTAAATTAAGACTAAGACTTTATATTAACAATATAATAAAAAATTTGTATTATTTTTTTATTTGTTTCTTAATTTGCAATTATTTAATTGTTTCTACAAAAGCTATATTAATTAATCAATATATTTAAAAACAATAGTTAATATTAAATTTATAACTATTGCATTTTAATTGTATTTGTTGTATATTAATAAGTTGTTAAGAGAATTTAACAATTAAATTACAATTGTTGTTTTTAACAATAAATAGTATAGAAAACTTCTTGTTGTTAAATATTACTATAGTATTATCGACAATTGTATCGAGATTTTTCTAAGAAAATTGCAAACTATTTTTAGATAAAAATAAGTTTGTAATAATTTTGTCTAAATTGTATATTTCGAAAATAATTGCAAAACAATTCGATAGATTTGTTTTAAATTTCAATAATATAATAGCAAACTAAATTTAAAAAAACAAATTAAATAACTTAAATTGTTTTTCAAAAAATTTAGTTTTTTGCAATATCGACTTCTTAGTTGTACGTGCAAAAATCAGATAGTATTTAGTATACTTAATAAAAGTTTAAAACTAATTGTTAATAATTGTATCTATTAATCTCTTTTTAAAAAAGAAATTTTTAAAGCTCTTTATATTGTTTTTTCGAAATTTATAGAACAACAAAATCAGATAATCTATCTACTGTCAGTTATTTCAATTTTTCGAATATTTGTTTTTGAAAAATTTATTGTTGCTTAATAATTTGTTAGCAATAAAATAAACTTCTATTAGATTAATATTTATTTTATATTAATATAAAGTATTTTTATTGTTTGTTTCTTTTTGAGCAAATTAGATTTACTTTTCGATATACTTTATAAAATAAAAAATAAAATATTTGTAGAAATCAATTATATAGATTTTTATTTTTTTAATATTGACAAAGTCTAGAATTTTTTGCAATTTTTCGAAATAGTATTATAAAATAGCTAAATTACAAATATTAATTAATTGATAAATTATATTAAAAATACTTAAAACTATATAAAATATAGATTTGTACTGCAAAAGATTGTTAGTATTATAGATTCTGCAAAAAACTTTTGTTGTATTTACTATAAATTAAAAATAAAGTTTTTTGTACAATAATTTAAGTAATAGATAGATAAAAATAAAAGTTTTTTAATACAAAAAATAAAAAAGTCTTTTGCAAAACACTCTAAGTTGTTAAAATAATTTAGTACGTAAATTAGTATATTTAAAATTTAGAGTAAATAGACTCGAGTTTTAAGCTATTTATTTTAAGTATTTTTATATTAGTTTAATAAAATTTATTTACTCTAATAAGTTGTAATAGTTGCAGCAAATATATATAAAGAATATAATTTGTAATTTTCAGAATTTAAAGAAAATTGTTGTTAGAAAGATAAAATGCAGATAGTTAAGAAAATTATAATATTAAAAGTAAAGAGACTATAATAAATATAAAAATAATAGATCGAAATTTGATATTGCAATAAATAATATAAGTAAATTTATCAATTTTAAATAAGAAGTTATCGAAAAATCTTATTGTATTATTTGTTTACTTTTTTAATCTATAGAGAATTTAAAGTATTTTATATATATAACAAGTTTAATTAGAACAATATATTTATACAATATCTATATTGTATTAAGATGTTTAACTATAGTATTCAAATTTTTTTTTAAATTTTTCTAACTTTTTTCAGGTATTAGAACTCTATATATCGAAATATCGAAAATTAATATCTACTATATTTGATTAGTTTTCTTTTGTTAATAAATTTATTTTATTTTATATTTATATTTATTCTATTTCTATTAAGAGTTCTAAGCAGTTTTAATATTTTTTTGTATTTCTTATATCTGTTTCAAACTCAGTAAAATAAATTGTAAAAAGTTTCTATTGCAAAAGACTTGTATTGCAAAAGACTTCAACAAGAAAGATTTTTATATATATAAATATCTCGAAGTTTTCTGCAAAGAAATACAGTTAATTATATATATTATTAGATTATCAGATATCTTTAATGTTAAAACTCAAATTAAAGCAAACAATATTATTAATATATTTTGTCTAATACAATTTTATTTTTCTTTGTTCTTTTGTTGTATTGTATCTATTACTTTAGTCTTGTTTTATATTAACAATAAAAAACAAAGAGCTAATCTAAAAAAAAGATCGATAAATTAAAGAAAAAAATAGAAAACAAAAAGAGAAAGATAACAAGTTTAACAACAAAACTAAAAAAATAGAAACAGCAAAATATTTTTAAAGTACTAATAGATAAATAGATTAAATTATAATCTAAAATTGTTGTATTAGCAGAAAAAAATTAAATATAATAACTTGTTCTTACAATATTAATAGTACAAAATAATTTTATTAACATCTTAAAAGAAACAAGATCGAAATAAGAATACTTTTGTTAATAATAATATTAATTTTCTATTTATAGATTATTTATATTGTTCTAATATAGAATTGTCGACTACAATATTGTTTGCTAGATAAGTTACTTAAATTTTAAATAGAATATAATACTAAATACTACAGTTCTTGCGCTAATAAAGATAGTTAATTGAGTCAGAATAATATTATGTAAAAAAGTTTTTCTTAAAGACTATTTAAAATATTATTAAAGCAATATAGTATTATATTTAATTATATATTAAGTACAACTGATCTGAAATTATTAAGAAATAAGTTAGTATTAACAACTTCAGATTATAGACAACAACAAAAGAGAGATAAAAATAAATTTTTTAATAATAATATTAAGAATTTGTTTTCGAGTTATAAAGTTTTAAAAAGACAAACTATAAATAATTTATCTATTTCTATAGTAGTAATTATTTAACAATAAAATTAGATTAATATATCTACTATTAAACAGAATATACAGCTGCAAAAAACTTTAGATAATAAAATTTTGTCTAATTTTACTAATAAACAAACTGCAATATTAAAAACTTTTATTTAATTTTTAATTAAGAAAACTATTTTAAAATTTTCTGCAGCAATTAAAGTTTTTAAAGCAATTAAAGCAATTAAAATTTTTAAAGTACTTAAAGTACTTAAAGTCTTTATTAATAATATTTAGAAAATAGTTAACAACTATAGCAGAATTTTAAAAAAGATTTTTTCGATACTAAATATTTCTTAATTCATACAGAACTATAAATAGATTTAAAAAAAAAAGAAACTCGATAATAGAATATATATATATCAGTAAAAATAAAAATAGTTAGACAAAAACAAAAATATTTCAGAAAATATATTTTAGTTTAGTATCAGAATTTTTTGTAATTTCTCGAAATTCGAAATCTTTTTTATTGTTTTGTTTCTCGATATTTGAAACAATATTTTATATATTAAAATCTATTGCAAAAACTAATAGCGCAAAACAATTTGCAGCAAAAAATAGAATTGTAAAATTTATTGTTGTAAAACTTGTTATTGCAAAATTTGTTATTGCAAAATTTGTTGTTGCAAAATTTGTTGTTGCAAAATATAGAACATATAGCTTATCCCGAGTGCAGATTTCCTACCCGGGACAAGCTTATTTCGAGTGGGAATCTCTATTCGGAGTAAACTCTGTTTATGCTCAGTCTATATTTAATATAGATTATGCTAAATAAAACAGAAAAATTATAAATTTAAAAAGACGCTCTTATTGCAAGTTGTATATATTAGATATATACTAGATTTATAATCTAATTATTTTAGAACTTATTTCGAATAAGAAATTTGCAATCGAAATAAGCTTTGTTTATATTGTGTTTATACTTTATATATATTGTGCTAAATTAAGCAAAGAAATTAAAAGTTTAAAAAGATATGTGAAAAACAAATTGAATATATCTAGTATATACTAAGTATATAAACTAATTATTTTATTATATTAAGTAATTATAATTTTGTTCGATTTTTAAAATTTAGAATAAGCTAGATATATACTTAATATAGTTAATAGCTATTAAAAGAAAAACTATTAGCTCAATCTTAAATGCGCAATTTCGACACATTTATATAAAATGCAATTCAAATATAGATTCAGTACTGCTGTAGTATATACTAAGAATAAATAAAATTGCGTAAGTCGCATATTAAGTCTCTAGCGTATTTTCTAAAATTAAAATACAATTGTCGCATTTTTTATTTTTATCTTTTCTAAATATCTGTATTATTATAGTATATACATCTAGTTTTATTAACAAATCTATAGTATAAGTCTAGTATATTTTTTAATTTTATTGCTTTTATTATTTTAGTATATATTTAGTATAAGTGTTCTGTTGTTGTAATTTAGCTCGCTAATCTTAAAGCACGTTACAACAATTTTAATATAACAAATATACAAAACTTGTTTTCTCTAAGATATTATTATAATAAACATAATATATATTATACTTTTGTCTAGCATATACTAATTATATACTTAAGAATTTTTTTCTAATTCGAATTCTAATTTTTTAACTAAATATAAGCGTTCAACTATAATATAATTTTATATTAGATATATATTAAGTCTATATTTAGCGTATATAAAATATAATTAAATAGATAGCAAATCTAATAAAAAGATATTTTTTGTTATAATTTAACTTATACTAAGTACTTATTAGCAATATCTACTATTAAAATTACAAAAAATAGTAGAGAATCTATATATAGATTTAATTTAAGTTTAGTATATACTAAATATTATCAATTATATTAAATTTTGAAACTCGAATTGTTTTCTTTAATTCGAATATATAAGTTATATAAATTTAGTTGCAATTCTATATATACTAAATATTAACAAATGTAATTGTATAATAGTGTCGACTAATTAAATATATAAAGTAACTTTTATTATTCTTAATTGTTAGTTATTTGTATATATAGTTGTAGTTTTATTTATGCTTAATATATACTAAGTTAAAATTAAAATTAAAATATATTGTTACTAAAAAACATATTATATTAAAGCAAATAAGCAAATATTTTAGTTGTTTATATATAATATATAAACTAAATATATACAACTTAAATTTAAATATAGAAAATATTTTTACAAATATATACTATCTCGAAAAGAAATATATATCTTTTTTATACTTAATATATATTTAGCTTATATTAATTTAATACTTTGAAACTTTAAATTAGATTCGAAAAATAACAAAATACAAACTATTCTATAGAGTCAAAATATAACTTTATAAATTTTGTTTAAATTAAGTTTATATTCTATATAAATATAAGTATATTATTAATATAATTATTTATTAATATATAAACAATATAGAGTATATTGCGTAAGCTAGATTAATATTAAATATATATTAAACTTATATAAGACAATTGTTACAATTAAGAATTTGCAACTATTTTCGATATATATTTCTATTACAAGATAAATTTATTTTATATTTGTTATATATTTAATCTATCTTTTATCTTCTTTGTTTTTATACTATATATATAAATATTTATTTTGTTATTTAAAACTTTGGCAATATATTAATTATATATAGATTTAACTAATATTAGATTTGTACTAATACAACTATTAGAATTACTAATTAATAGACTGATCGTCGGATCGGATTTCGATTCCAACTATTAAAATCAATCCGATTCGACAATTTCAATATTAGAAATCGAATCGAATTGTCAAAAAATCGAAAATTATATTATTATGTCAAGAATTACTATTTTAAGATTTGTGTAATTATAATATGTTATTGGGATTACAGTTTGCTATATTATTATATTATAATTACTTGTTAGTATAAAATTTTGTTTAATTTAATTTATACTTGTATTATTCTTTTGTATTATTGTTCTATTTTAGAATTTTTTTCTTTAAACTACTCAAAAATATTGTTTATACTATTTTCGATTGCAAAATATTTGATTTTTTAAGAGTTTCTAGTTAATAGTTGTTTTTATTCGAAGATAATTTTAGTAAATCTATTTCTCGCAATTTGCTATTTAGTACTTTATATTTCAATCAATTTGCAAGTTAATTTGATTGAAATTTTAATTGTACATTTAATACTAGAAAAAGAGAGCTTTAAAAAGTATCGAATAAGATTTTAAATAATTTTTTATTACTTAAATTAAGAGACGAAAACAAATATATCAAGTAAAATACAAATACTAAAATTTAGTTTAAAGAATAGTAATTATATATTACAATTAATAAAAATATTTTGTACAAAACTTAAAATAGACTTGTTTATTTATATTAAATTAAAAAAATTAATATTAAAGCACAATCTAAGTTTTGAAACAAATATATTTAAATAATCTTAACTATTAATAGTTTGTCAAAAATTGTTTGCAAAAGTTGTCAAAAAATATTGAATTATTCTACTATATATAATTATTCAAATATATCAAATATAAAGAAATATCTTTAATTTGTCTTTTGTTTAAAACAAAAAAAATCTTGATTACAATTAATAATTGATCTAGTCTTTACTTGCGTAAATTATTGTTAATAATACAAATAAATAATACAAAACTAATATATTAATAGAAAAAAAACTATATCGATCTATTATTCTTTAGTTAAAATAATTAAGAAAATTAACTATACAAAATATTTGTTAATTTGAATCTATTTTTTCAAACTATTAATAATTCGAATTTTCGAAAATTACTAAAAATGTTTCGATTAAATCTAGTATTTTTAGATTGTATTAAATTATTAAAAATAATTTTTATAAATTTTAATTAAATTTGTAACAAAACTAAATTAAATCTAAAAGAGTTTTAATATATTTTTATTGCTTTAAATATATAGTTTAGTTTTTAAAAAGTTGTTTATCTTAAAGTATTAATATATTAAATCGATATTATATTTTAATATTGCAAATATCTTATTAAATTTACTTTTTTTAATATTAAATATATAGATTAACAATTAATATTAGAGCTTATAAAAATATTAAATTTTTTTAAAATTAAAAACAAATTTCTTGAAATTGTTATTAATAATACAAGCAATAACAATACTTTTAAAGACAAACTTAATAGAGTCTTAAATTAACAAGAATCTTAATAAAATAAACAACAAAATTCTATTTCTTGTTTAATTTATATTATTAATTTGATAGTTTAAGACTTTATTGCAACTCTTAAATTAAAAACAATTGTTAATAATATTGTTTTTCAATTAAAGAATAAACAAGTTTAAAATATTGCAAGAAATATAGACTTATCTATTATAATTAAAAAAATATTTGTTTGTATAATAATACAAAGAAATAATATATTTGTTAAATCTTATTTAGATTTGCGCTCTTATTGTTGCTATTAATAGCTTGTTTTAGTACTTAATTTGCTTTAAAGTCTTTTAAGAGCAAAAGAATAAAAAATCTCAAAAATTGATATAAGATATTTGTATTTGTTAAAATTCTATCTATTTAATACTTTGTTATATATATCAACTACGTAACTATATTAATCTTTGAATAGAAAAATATTTAGAAAATTAAAAAATTTAATATATTCGACTAGATAAAAACAAATAACAATCGATTAAATTCTTTCTATAAATATACTCTTATAGTTTCTCGAACAACTAATACTAGTATTTATTTAGAATTTCGAGTATTCGATATAGTATTTGATTATCTTAATTATATAGAGAAAACTATAACAAATTATAGTTGTTCTTTAAGAGAGATTATACTAAAAGCTTGTAAAAAAGTTTTAACAAAACTTGTTAAATATTATTTAAAGATAAAAAAACTTAATAGAATATTATACAATTTTGTTAATATTTTAAATTCTACGCAAAAATTAAGTTTTTACAAGATATAAAACAAAAAGAATAATAATAGTTTTGTAAACTACAAAACAAAATATCAAACAAAATTTAAAATTTATTTTTAATATTACTATAATTTAGTTGCTATTTTAAGAGCAAGAGCACAAAGAGCAAATATTGTTAAAGAGATAATATAATATAATAATATATTTAATTTTTAGTTAACTTTTTTTATAGTTTGACGCAAATATTGTAAAATTTTTACTTCGACAATCTTAATGTTTTTGTTCGATTTAAAACAAAAACAATCGATATCTTTGCGTTAATATTATAGAGAATAAATATCTAATATAGAAATATTAAAAAGATAATACTTCGAACTATTTTAAGTTAATATAAATAATTAAAGATATTCTTTTTTGTTTAGTGTTATTAGTAGATATTAAATAGATTTTTAGTTTTGCTTAAAAAATATATTAATAGAATTAATCTAAAATAAGTTTGCAAACAATTAAACAAATTATAATAATTAAGTACTATAATTGTACTATAAATTTAAATTTAAAAAAAATTATTGTTAAATTGTAAAATATATATTGTAGAGTACAAAATAATAATTAGCAAATTAATAGAAATAAGAATTCTTTTCGAATAAAATTCGAGATTGTTTTGAGTAAAATATATTTATAACTAAATTATTGTACAAAAAATTTTATATTTATAATATTGTTATAAATAAACAAATGTTATTAGCGATAATATAAATAGATAATGTATTTAAAATAACTAAATACTAAAAATTGTATTAAATTAATATTTTTAACTTTTTAAAAATTATATTATCTCTAATTTTAATATATATTTAAATATAAAGAGAATAAATAATTAAGTCTTAATAACTTAGTAGTAGTATATTTAGTTTTTTGTAATAATAATATGCAATCTATAATATTGTTTAAAGTAGCATTATAATACTATCGAAAATTATATTGTAAATTGCATATTATTAGTACAAGAAATTAAAAAAACAAGAATTCGAATCTCTCTTAAGATACAATAATTTTTTTTTGTACAATTTTCTATAAAATTATATAGAACAAAACTATTAAACTCTTTAATTAGAGAAATTAAGTTAATTATTTAATTCTAATTATCTAGATAATTTAAATATATAATTATAATACACTTTTTAATTACTATATTTAGTAGAAAAAAATACAAAAAATATATATAGCAAGACAATATATTTAATAGATAATATAACAAAATAATACAAATAATAAAATATAATAAATAAAATAGTTTAAATTCTTAATTTCTTGCTAATTATTTCGATTTTCAATATAACAAAGATATTTAAATATCAATTTTATTACTACTTATTATAGTAAAATTTTAGATTCTATATTAATTGCTTTAACAATTGCAAATTCTTAGACTTAATAGTTTTGCAATTAATATAAATAGCAAAAAGATTGCTATCTAAATATATAAAGCAAAATATTAATATATATTATATAGAAACAATAATAATACAAATAGATAATATATTTATTAGAAAAGAAGTTGATTATAAAATTCTTAATAATTTTTTGAAAAACTAACAAGATCGATATTTGAATTCGATATTTTTTATTGTTTTTATTGTTAATAACTTTATTTTGCAAGATTTTTCGAATTAATTTTGCAAAAAATATTTTTAAAATTAATAGATTATTAGTCTTCTAATATTTGCAAATTTTATATAGAGCTATTGTTTTAAATTTGTATTTGCGCTTTTTCTATATTACAAATACTTAGCTAATAATAGCTTAATATATTATTTTTTTGCATTATCTTTTGTATATTAGAAGCTATTTTAATTAATTTCTTTTCTTTGCTACAATTAATTTGCGCTATTATATTTTTTTGCAATTTTTTGCCTACTATTTTACAAGCTAAATTAAGCATATTAGCAATATATAATATATTAAATATATTATTCGAATATATTATCAATTTGTTTAATTCGAGTTATTAGAGTTTTAGAACAAAATATATTATTAAGTTAAGAATTTTTAATACTAAATAAGAGAATTAACAATATAGAATACAAGAATTAACAAGTTTTGCAATTAAGAATTTGATAAATAATGCAATAAAGTAATGCGCAATAGATATGTATACTTGTATTCGATTTCAATAATTAAAAAGTATATATTATACAATAATTAATATAGTAAAGATAATAATTTTTAATTGTAATAATATTAAATAAAAGTAATATTTAAACTCTAATTCTAATATTAAGTGCATAAATTTATTTTATAATTGCGACAATTTTTCTATTTAAACATTATATATTAATTAATATATTTAATATTGTCTATTATCTTAATTTATATAGTTAATATACAAATTTATTTTGTATTATTTATATATATTATTATTAAGATTAATCAAAAGAATAAACTTTTTAAGATTAAATTTCTTCTTATTTAGAAATTCGAATATTGTTAAGTAACTAATACAATACTATTAAATAAAAAACTTGTTTTGCATTATCTATATATATTATTTTTAAAACTAATTTAAAGCGCAAAATATCTATTTTATTAACTCTTTTGCAAACTATTGTTAGTAGAAATTATGCTACAATATAAATCAAAAATAAAAAGCTATTTTACAAAAAACAAAATATCGATTGTATAATATTTTACAAGTATTTAATTAAGTTGCGAACAACAATTGTCTTTAAGAAAGTCTCTAAATAGATTCAAATTAATATAGAAAAAAATGTTAGAAATATAGTAATTAATAAAAGAGTAAAAAAAGAACTACATAATAATATATTTAAATAATATATATATATTCAAAGAACTAATTATATTGTAACGCAATATTTTGAGATCGAACTAATAAAGAATATTAGAGACAAAAATATTGTAAAATAGACTAAAATTAATACAATTGCTATACAAATAATCTTAGAGAGTAAAGACGTAAACACAATACAATCTCTTAATATTTAAGTATATATAAAGTTTAATATAAATAAAATAACTAATCTATATGTTAGTTTAATTCTAATTAGTTCGAATTAAGCAAAAATATAATTAAATATATAACATTAATTATCGAAATAATTTAATAACGCATTCTATATTATAGAGAGTTTAATAAATTAAAGAAAACGCATAATTTAGATACAATTAACAGATTTAAAAGATTTAAAGATACTTTTGCAAGCAATAAAAATGCTACAGATTGCAAAATATTTAATTTTTTGAGATTAACAAATAACAATGTCAAAGATTTGATTAAGATTGATAATAATAAAGTAAAAATAAGATAAAAGAAAATAGAGAATAATGCAAAAATAATAGATAACAAGTATAGAGATATAGAGTACAAAGACAATAATAATAATAATAAGAGTAAAAACAATAATAATAATGCTAAAAATAAAGTTGATTACAAAATTGTAGAGATTTCGAACTAGTTAATAGTATTAATAAGTTTAAGTATATTATCTAAATGCATTACTATATACTTTTTGATAAAATATAAGATCGAAGTTTATCGAAAGACTATAATAGTTGTAATCTCTTTACTATATAAATATCAAATAGTTTATATATATTACTTTATTGTATTATTATAGAATATTTAGATAAAAAAATAATAAGATTTAAAATCTAATTTTTGTTTATTAAATTTGCTACTAAATAACTTTATTTCTTGATTATTCGAATTGATTTTTTCGAATCAATTTTCGATTTCAACTCTAGAAATTGATTCGATTCGACTCGATTTTCGATTTCAACTTTAGAAATCGACTTGTCAAGACTTTCGAGTCGGATTGATTCGAATTGTCAAAATTCGAATCGATTAATCGATCCGACGCGATTAGTCTACTAATTAACTATTGTTTATTATCTTTTCTCGAACATTTGTTTCTCGACTTAAAGAATACTTGTAAAAAGTATATTTCTAGCTTAGTTTTAAAATATACTAAATTTATACTAATTCATTCTTAGCGCTATACTAGTATTTTAACAAAAAAGTTTGTTTTTATATATTCTATTGTACTTGTTTGTACTTAGTATATACTTAATTTATATGTAATTTAATATATTTGTTATAAATATCAAATTTTCGAGTAAATTAAGTTTATACTAAGTATATACTAGCATTAAAAAAATATAAAGAAAAAAAAAATCTTATAATAATAATATATCTAAGATTTCGAATTTTTTTAAAGATTTATATTTTATTTATATTTAATATATATATAGCTAATTAAAAAAAGTTGCTTGTAATAATAAGAAATTAAATACAATAGTCGATTCTAATAAAAAAGTCTAAAAGTTGTATATATTATACTTATATTTACTATATATTTAGAAAAAAATTACAATACTTTTCTTAATTTAAATAAGAGCAAATTTTGTTTGTTAATTTACTATATTAAAACTATACTAATTTTATACTTAATAAATACTTGCATTTTAACTAATATTTTTGTAACAAAAATAAGTAAAATATTGTTTGCAATTTTATATTATATTTATATTATATTTATACTAAGTTTATATATAATTAATTCTTTTTTAAATAGATTTATCTCTATTAATAACAAGAATTAATATAACTTTTTTTCTCTCTATATTAAAATTATACTAAGTTTATATTTAGCTAATACAATTATTGCAAAAACTATTGCTATATTTACAACTAAAAAAGACAAAAATTAGATTATTTTCTATTGTATATATTAAATATATATTGAGCATAAATTAGAACAAATTAGCAATAAAAAGGTTTTAAAATTGTTTTACTAAATATTAGATTTAATATATACTATATTTAATAATTTGATTTATCTTAGCTAGTTGTATATTTTCTGTTGTATCTAATATATATAATATAGATAATTAGATACTCGTCTTTTCGATTTCGATTAAATACAAGTAAATTAATATTTATTATATATTTTGCTTTTGTATAATTGCTACAACAATTATATTTCGATAGAAATTTTTTTTTTGCAAATTAATTTAAAATAAAATACAATCTATATCTAATATAAAATTTCTATATATATTGTTTAATTCTAAATTAAAATTCCTCTTTTAATTATATTTAGACATATATTAAGTTTATATTTTGTCTACGCTTGCTATATATTTATTCTATTTACTATTTTAATTTTATATCTATTTCTTTTATTTTAAATACTATTTTTTATAAAATAAAACTAAATAAGCAACTATAATAGTTTGTTGCGTTATTATATTTGTTAGTTTTACAAATAATATAAATATTTTATATATAATCTTGTTTTTAATTGGTTTTTTTTAATTTCGAATCTTTTAATAAAGTAGTAAATTTTCTTTCAAATTAATATTTAATATAAACTTAATATATATTAGATCTATATATAATTTTTCGACTTTAAACAAAAGCTTTTAAATTATTAATATTATATAATCTTTGTTGTTATCTTAATTGCTTAATAGATATTGTTAATTTGCTTGTAATAAAATTATATTTAAAATATACTTTGTATTGCTAATAATATCGAATTTCTTTAATTTAACAATTTTTTTGTTAGTTTTTTCTTTTTCTCTTATAGAAGTTTGTTATATTTTTGATATATATATTGTATATGTTGTTTTTGTACTTAATTTTTAATTTAATATTTCGATAAGATTGTTTTGTATTTTTTGCTTAATTTTAATATATTATTTATAAAGCTTAAGTCTAATTTATATTTATCTAAATTAAACAACAATATATATTAAGTTAATATTTAATATTTGTTTCTTCTAAATAATATCTCTGCATACTATTGTATTAAAAAAAGTATTTTAAATTCTTTATCTAATATATATTGAGCAAATATTTGGCGTCTATCTTTTCTAGATAATATTTTTGTATATTGTTATATTAAAGAAGATATTTTAGATATTTTATTTAATATATATTGAGCAAATATTTAATGTTTGTCTTTTCTAAATAATATCTTTGTATACTATTGTATTAAAAAAGATATTTCAGAATTTTTATCTAATATATATTAAACAAATATTTGACGTCTATCTCTTCTAATTAATATCTCTATATATTGTTGTATTAAAAAAATATTTTAGAATCTTTATCTAATATATATTGAGCAAATATTTAATATCTGTTTTTTCTAAATAGTATTTCTATATATTATTGTATTAAAAAAGATATTTTAGAATTTTTATCTAATATATATCGAGTTAATACTTAATATTAATTTCTTATTAAATAAGTAATTCTTAAATTGCAACTTTAGAGTATATAAAAAATTTTGCTATTAAATTTAGATACTATATTTGTGTTAGATTTATATTTAGAATTAAGTTTATTAAAAAAGAATATTATATAAGAATTTTCTAAATTAAAAGAAAGATATAAATATTGTTAATAATATTCTACAATTTTTCGATCTTTTTTATTTATAATTTAATTAATTATTAAGTCAAATTAAATATAAACTAATTATATATATCTTTTTTAATTAATTAAACAACAATACAATTAAATTTATTGCAATTGTGTTAAGTAGATAGAATATCTTTTTCTATTTTCAAATTGTTCTTTTCAAATATCTTAATAGCGTATTTTTTTATTTTGTTATATAATTAGTATAAATATAGTTTAAAACAAATATAAGTTCTATCTAAATATAGAAACAAGTAGTAATAGTTTTTGTTTTGCAAACTTATTGTTTTAAAAGTAATTGTTTTCTTCTATATTAATATAATTGCAAATTAGTATCTATTAATATAAAGAAATCTTTAATTTCTCTTTATATAATTTGACAAGAATTTATTTTGTCTTTTAATATTTAATCTATATTTTAAGTTTAAAACATAATATATTTATACTTTTTATATATTGTAGTAGTTTATTAACAATTTTCATTTTTTAAAATTAATTAATAAAATAAATTGTCAAATAATTAAAATAATATTTTCAAAAATAATATTTAAAATATATTCGACAAAAAATTAATATATACTTGAGATATTTAAACTACTTTTAAGAATTGTTAAAATTATAAAAATATTTTTTAAATTCTAGACAAAATATAAATAATATCTATATAATTCTAATATATTTTAAATATATTTTAAATTTGTTTTTTGTCTATATTTATTACAAAAGTTTGCAATTCTTTGTTTTTATAATTAATATAAGAAATTTAAATAATTTAACAAGCAACTTCTTTTAATATTTTAAATATTTTAATAAATATTATATAATAATTTTTGATAATCTCTATATTAATTTATATATAATAATAGATATTAATTTCTATAACAATTTAAGTATATACTTAATATATATTATATATATATTAAATTTACAATAATAATTTTTATTTTAATTTAAAATATTGTATAGATTTGTTTTGTTTTAAATTTGTTTAAATATAAGATCTATTTTAAGATATAATTAATTTATAAAGATTTTAGTCTAAGTATAAATACAATATACAACAATATATTGTTAAGAATTTTTGTTAAAATAAATAATATTTTTAATTTATTATTTTTCTAAAAAACGCAATTAATTAAAAACAAATTTTTGCTTAGTTTTTATAGATTATAAACTAGATTTATATAATATTTAAATTAAATATAAATTAATTTTTTAAAACTATTTTAATAGAAAACTTCTTAAATTTTTGTTTGCAAATTAATATTGCTATATAATCTTTTATATTAAAACTATTATATATATAGCAAAAAGCAATCTTGCTATATTTTGTATATAAATCGAATATAATAAAAAAAATAACAAAGTATTTTGCAAAATATTTAGCGCAAAGAATATATATACTAAATATAAACTTAGTTTATATATTGTTAAAGATAATAGATTTTGTTGTTTAATTATTGCAATTATATTGTCGACAATTTCTCGAAATATTTTAATAAAATATAGTAAATAATAAGCATAATTTTTGTATACAATTAATATAAAGAATAGAAATTGTTCTTAATTAACAAAAATCTAAATATTTAATTGTATATTATATATACTAATTTTAATTTTGCTACTTTTCTAAAAATAATTAAATTTTGTATATATTTAATATATATTAAACTTATATTAAAACAAAATTTTCTTACAAATAAAATTTCTAAAAACTAAATATTTAATAAAAATATAGTTTTTTGTATATTGTTGTAATTTGTAGTCTATTAAGACGCAAAAATAATTAAAATTAATATATACTAAATTTATATTAATAATTCGATTTGTATATTATAGTTTTATATCGAAAAATAAAAAATATTTAATTCGATAAATCTATAAAATTAGTTTATAAATAATATAGATAAAATAAGAGTTTATTTTATAAATTTTTTATATAGTAGACTCTTAATTTTTGTATATACAAATTATAGATTCGAAATATATACAATATATATATTAATTTAGTTATTTTTTAAGAAATTTATAATATTAGATCTTTATATAATATTTTAATTGTATATTAATATTTATTATATATATTAATCAAACAAAATATTGTTAAAAATTGTTAATATTTTTAAACTTAACTCTATTGTATATTGAATATATATATAATATATTTAAATATATATATTTGCAATACTTAATTTCGAAATATTTGAAATTTTAATATTAAATTTTGTTTGTTTTGTCTTTTTTTTTAATTTCTAAAAATAAAAAAGCAATTTAAGTAATTTTAAAGTTAATTGCAATAATAAAGAATTAAATCTAATTTTAATATAAGTTAAAATTATATTTTACTTAAATTAAATATATATTAAATATATATTTGTTAATTAACGCTTTAATAGATATATTAATTAAGATCTCGACAAATATTGTGCTTTTTTTGTATACAAAATAAAAATCTTTCTTTAAATATATATATAGATATATTGAAATATTATAATAATTTTGTATTTTTAATACAATTATTTGATTATATTTTTCGAAAATAATTGCAATCTTATAAATGTTAATAAAGTTCTATATATAATATATATTAGTTTAATATATAATAGATATAAAGTATAAAAAAGAATCTATCTTTTTAAATTTTATAAACAATAATTTGTTAAGATTATTAAAATTTTAATTATTTAATATATTTTAATTTTCTTAATTATTTATAGAAGTATTCTTATTAATATTTTAATTACTTAGTATTGTATTCGACTTAATAATATTAATATTATTAAAATTCAAAGTTAACTTATATATTTAGCAAATATCTAGTATATAATAAGTATAGAGTAAATCTTAATTTTATTTATTTATTGCAAAATTGTTTGTTAATTTTAATTTGTAAAATTCTTAAATATAAAAGAATTCTTTTTGTTAAAAGATATAAAGACTTTAAAAACAAAGAAATTAATAATACTATTAAAAAATATATTGCTATTAAGATTTAAATTAAATATAGACTAAGCTTAAATATAATATATATACAAAACAAGTAACTAAATTGCGCAAATATAAAACTATATCGAGTTTATACTATATCTAAAAATAATTTATGCTATAACAAAATTTGATTTCGCAATATATAAATTTTGGTTTTAAACTAATTAATTGCGCGTTATAGATCTTATACAATTTTGAAAATATTATAGATATAGAGAATTAAGTTTATATCTAATATATATTAGAAAAAAACAGAACTCTAAGAGTTAATTTTTAGTTAATATTGAATAAAAAAGTTTATACTCTATATAAGCTATATATATATTAAGTTTGTATCTCGATTGCGAACGAAGATTGTTATTAATTTTTGTAATTCGATATAATTATGCTAAGTATAAGCTAAGCATAGATAGAGCTTATCTCGGATAAGAATTTCTATTCGGAGTAAGCTTGTTCTAGATAGGAAATTTGCATTCGAGATAAGCTGTAACTCGCAAAAGATACTATATAGAAGTTTTTTGCAATAATAATTCGATTGTTAAATATTTTTTATAATAATATTATATTTAATACGAAAAATCTATCTTGTAGTCGAACAGTTTTTATATTTATTCTAATATCTAACAGTTACAATATTAGTTAGAATTAGAATAATAAAAAATTATAGAATAAAATAGTATAAATAGATATAGTTATTGTTTTTAAAAATAAATTTTTGACAGATTTAATACTATAACTTGTTAATACTATTTTATATATTTTAATAAAAATAA
>JAABUL010001498.1_pt1 | contig 44005 bp, 4 predicted proteins | sample 5559151 | NCBI WGS metagenome assembly JAABUL01 (sample SAMN10711876, study PRJNA513368) | rock metagenome | isolation source: Antarctica rocks | place: Antarctica: Victoria Land, Pudding Butte sud
CAGGACTTCGCAGAGCACCCGAAACCATGTTATCCTACAAGATTAAAAGCTAAGCCCGCTAGGGACCATTTGTGTCACTGCCCTCGGTTTTTAGAGAGTCCAACAAGGCCACTTCTGTTTGTTGCGGACAGGAACAGCCAAGGTTCGGCCCCTTCAAAGGCAAGGTTCCCAATAGTTGAAACCGTTCAGTTTATGCTAGTTTTAAATAGTACCTTAGGTTTGCATAACCAGTATAAGATACATAAATCATTCATAATTCATACTTGACTTTTAGGTACTTTTGATTTTTGGAAGTCGCGTGCCAATTTTCATGCCTTAGTCCGCAATCGAGGCTGAGTCACGAGGCTTAGCGGTTTCATCTAATTTGAATGTCGTATAGTGCGCTTTCCCTTGATAGGCTTGTTGGTATAACCTTTCAAGGTGTTCATTGGGTGATTGCAATTCCTTGTTGCAAAAAGCTGTTGCGCTTTGTCTGATTTACTTTTCACAGCCACCTCTCTGACGTTAGTATCCTTGGCATGTTTTTCCACTTGGAATATTCCAATTTTGGTCTAGTTTTCAATTCGGGATCTGAACAAGGAACAAGATTGCGAAGAGATCGGTATAAGCACTCAGCAGCCTCCTTGTCACGACTGACTCTGTCACCATCCGTCAGAAATACAAGCATGGCGCAGCTATGGACCACGTCGTTCCTTCATCTATCTGAAACAGGGTTAGTCTTGACCTTGTAATCTAAAGCCGCACTAGCTTTTTGAGGGTTAGATCATTCATTGCCTCCTCCAATAACAATTTGATCCTTGATGGAATCGTTATTGATTTCAAGATATTTGCGGTCACCAACGAGTACCAACATCGCTGCGCTGCGCCTGTCGTGGTCATGACGAATACCAACGATGATAGCAGACAGAACTCGATCTCAGCCACTATAAAACCACACCCTCCACCCTCCCTTTTCTCCACCATCGGCTTCCGAAATACTGCTTGAATACGAGTTTTCTTTGAAAGACAAATTGCTTTCCCTATACAGATCACCTTGATATCTATCCTTCACTCCAAACCCTCTGCCCCATCCACACCAATCAGATGTATCTCCCTGCACTTCATTCGCTGTTTCTCTCCCTTCTCGTCACCACCACCTTCGCAAACCCCGTCCTCAAGCGTGATTGTAGCCCCGGCATTGCGACTAACGTATGCGAGTTTACCGGCGGTATGTTACCCTGTCAAAATTCATCACCACCATCTGTACTTCCCTCTGGCGTCATGAGACAGGCATCAATCGCATCTAGCTCCCTACCATGGTCTCACAATTCCCCTCACGTCCTAGAACAACACACTGATACTAACATTCCAATCCCTCTAGGCTTCAACGGCCCCGATTCCAACAACCCTGGGTATTGCCTCTACACCCCACCCACGCAATGCAAGTGCGGTGACCTCAACTCCCCCGCTGGATATTGTGAGACAATGACGTGCACAGATCATGGCTCTTGGGTCAGTACGTCCACTCTATCGTCGAGGTTCTTGGCTGATGAAAAGCTGTGCAGTTCTGTCATGTAGTCGGCGCTGTTCCCGTAAATTACCCCTCGACTTCATATGACGGCAACCACTGCGACGGACAGTGTTATCTTTGTGACATTGCGGGATGTGTAAGTCCTTAAGCTGGAGTGTTGGTATGTGGCTACAGCTGACATATCATCGGTAGACGGATGTCCTTGTTTAAGCGCGGAAGATGGTCTGCCATCTTGCCCTAATCAGTATAGAGAGAGTCCAAGTTGTTGACGATGTCGAGCGTCGATGTATGCTCAGGACCCTATGCTTTCTCCTTTTCATCTAGCGTTCATGGATACATCTTCTTGACTTCGATTATCTTACTTTAAGCTTGATAGAGAGAGTCTTAGTTGTTGACGATGTCGAACGTCGATGTATGCTTAGAACCCAATGATTTCTCCTTTCCATCCAATGCCCGCTAGTACATCTTCTCCGCCTCTGCCAGCTTGCCTTGATTAGCATAGAGAAGGCCTAAGTTATGAACAGCACAATCAGAATCTTGATCCTTATCGACATCGGCAACGTTGACACCAGAATGTTGCTGTATACAACAGTTCGCGTGCGGCAGTAAGCGCTACTGCATTACCCAATAATTCGGCTCCAATGATTCTGGTACAGCATATCCAACGACCGTAAGAGCCAACATCGCCAGCATCATCAAATCATGCTTGCCTCCACTAACGTACTCCACACACCAATCGTGGACCACTAGATGTATCGAGTAGCTCTCGGTATCTCCATGTGATTCGACTAACGAATAAGCCAGCAGCATCTTGACGACTCTATTGAAACCAATCTCACTCCGCACGATATCTTGGAACCAAACCGAATCTTTGGAGTCTCGGCTTCGCGGCTGTTGGATCTAACTGCTTGACGTGTTCGTACAAGATGCTCCAAGTCGTCTAAATGCTCCCATTCGCCATCTCTAGTCATCGATGAGTCAGAGCTCAACGTTGAGAAGAGTGCTATCGAAGAAGAGGAGTACCTAGATTAGACTGAGGTGGACGTGAACTATTTGTGAGAATCTGGAGAGCTTGATCCCCGTCGACCCTCGTGACTTGTGTCGCTGCCCCAAATTCTCCAAGGCGGGAAAGGCGTGTGATAATTAGAATAGAGCCGTGATCGACAGCTAGAAAGAAGAACTCGAGATCGTAAGCCTGAGAGTCTTCGACCTCTACATAACAGTCTCGATCGACGTTGTCAAAGATAACGAGCGGGTTACAGCTTAACCTGGGTGCAGATTTCCTATCTAGATTGAGCTTATCCCAAGTGGAAATTTCTATCTAGGGGGAACTTGATCTATGCTAAATCTATGCTCAACATAGATCGAGCTTAACGCAATAGAAAGATTGAAAGTAAGAAATAAGTCGTAGTTTAGAAGCTTAATATATGCAAGATATATACAAGATATAAAAGAGAAAAGCTAAATTCTTTAATCTATATAATACATTAAAGATATCAAGTATATATCTAATATAAGTTAGATTTATAATTAAGTTTTTCGTTAATATTAAGTACTTGTAATTTTATACAATTTTTAAAGCTTAAAATATATTAAATTTATACTTAATATAATTAAAAGTAAATAAAACAAAAATTAAAGAACTTAATTTTAAATATGCAATTTCGATATATTTAAACAATATATTATTTAAATATTAAAATAATATTGTAATAATATATATAGATTAATTGTATTAAATCGATTAATTAATATTATACTAATACTTCTTACAAAGATATTAGAGATAATTATATTATTAAAGAAATTTATAGATATTGTTAGACAATATAAGCAATTACTTAATAATAAGAATTGCAACTAAATAATTATAATAATAAGTTAAAACTTAAAATAAATTAAATATAATTTATAAAAGAGTTATATTTATTAATTATATATATAATAAATTAATTAAATTACAAGATTAATATTTTTAATCTTAGTAATTTAGTAATTTTCTAAATTAACAATTTTAATAAATTAATATCTCTAATTTTTCTAATATATTAATTTAGTTATATAATACTTTCTTAATAGATTATATTTTATATATTATAAAGAACTTTGCGTTATAATTAGTAGACTAAAATATATAACTTATAATGTTATCTTTCTTTTTTAAAACTTCTTGTTTTAAGAATATTCTAATTTATTCTTTCTATATAATATTTAAAGATTTTAAAAAATTTAAACAATAATACAAATTTTATCAACAATTGTTTTAAATAAATATTATTATATTTTAATATTTGCAATACGTTTATTGTAATTTTCTCTATAAGATAGAAAGAAAATTTAGTTATTATACTAAATATATAAAATTATTGATAAAATATAATTGTCGTAATTTCTTTAATATTAAATAATAATTCTTGAAATAATAAGAGAATATATTAGAAGAAAAAATACAACTAATAATTGTTTATATAAATAAATTTTATTAAAAGCTTTGTAAGTAATATATATATATAAAAAGATTATATAAATAGAAGAAATCTCTAAAAAAGTATAATAGTAAAATATTTCGTTATAAAATATAGAGTTTTAACAAACTAAATATTCTAAATAATTCGAATTTCTTAAAATTAAATTAGAAAATTGTTGTTATTTTCTTTATTAATAATTTGTTTCGAAAGTTGTTTTCTAACTTCTAAAGAAGTAATTTTTTGTTTAAAATCTTTTTATTAGTTTCTTATATTAATAAAGATTCTAAAGTAATTCTTAAATATTTCTCGATATAAAATATTCTTTTTACTTAATTAGATACTTTTAATCTTTCTATTTTAGTATTTTCTTAATCTTAAATTTGTTTTTCTTCTATAATCAAAAATAAAATATTTTTTATATAAATATAATTAAGTTTGTTAACTTCTATTGCGCAATACAATAACAATATACTTAAAGTCTATAGATTAAAATAGTAGCAAATAGATAGTTTAAAGAGTTGCTTATTTAATTTTAATTAATTTACTTAGCAAACTAGCTTAAATTTAGATTAATATAATTTAGATAAGCTAGATTTAATTAAGATTAGCTTAGAAATTGTAATATATTTTGCAATCTTTGCTTTTTATATATAATTATCTTCTATAATACTAATAATTTACTATATTGTTTACTATATTTTTTAATAGATTATAAGCTCGAGTTTGCGAAGACTTTTAATTCGACAACTTCTAATACTATTATTGCAACAATTTCGATTACATTCTATAAAAAACAAAAGATACTACTATTAATAAACAAAAATCGATATATATCTTGGAGTTACGCAAGAGATTTTTGCGCAAACAAATTAATTTTGTTCGATTATAAGTTTTATAAAAAACAAACAACAATAAAAGAAACTAACTTATATATTTAAAAAAGAGCTAGTTAATATTTTAAAAAAAGCAAATTATATTATTTAAAAAAGAGTTAATTAATACTTTAAAAAAAGTAAACTAAATTATTTTAAAAAAAGTAAATATAATATTAAAAAATACTATTAAGATAACAATATAATTATAATTTTTATATTAAATTAATAAAAAATTAATATATTAAATCTCTTTATTGCTACTTAACAAATATTACTTTATTTATCTTTTTTATTTTTTTATTAATTTTACTTTATTTATTTCTATATATTATAAAAAATAATATATATAAAACAATTAATAATATTTAGTTAAATTATAAGCAAACAATAACTTTGTTAAATAAAAAACTATCTTATAGCAAAAGATTTTTAAAATATAATATAATTTTTAAATTTTATTGTACTTTTTATTTCTATAAGCAAAACTAATTTAATACTATTAATAATTTTTTAATCTAAAAATCTAAAAATAAATATTAAGACTACTTTTTATATTTAACTTTATTTAAACAAAAACAACAAGAAGAACATAATTATTATAATTATTATATATAAAATATAAAGATTTTTAATATATAAGTATAAAGAGAAGCTTTAAACTATTAAAAGATAATACTTAGCAAACTATATAAATTACAAAAAGTCTATTAATTAAAGTATTAATAAAATATAAACATATTTTAAAAAGTTAGAACAAAAAATTGTTAAAATTTAATCTAATATAAAGAGACTATATTGCAACAATAAACTAATTTAAATATTATTAATCTTTTTGCTCTTTAAATATATTATAATTTAAAATACTTTTAATATTTAATTTTTTTTTAATATTAATATAATTCTTTAAAAGCTATAAAAAAAATATTACTTAAAGTTAATAAAATTATTATATAAATTAAATACAAAACTAGTTATTTAAGATTTTAATATTAGTATTAAAGTTTCTCTTTAAAATCGCACTTTAATTTTTATTAAAAATTTAACTCTTTTAATCGAAAAATTAATAAAGATATATATTGTTATTATTTTTATTAAAGTTTTAAGTATCTTATTAAAGAGTATTTTTTTTGCATAAATATTTGCAAATATATTTAAATAAAAATAAAAAAGACAAAAATTATTAAAAATAACAAGCGAAAGTTTTACAAAAAATATTGTATTTATAATACTAAAAATAATAATTTGTTAAAAAAATCTTTATTTAATAATAGCAACTTTAATATTAAAAAAAATATTAATAAAGAATTTGCAATATTGTTTAAAATAGAAATTAATTAATAATCTTTCTTAATAATAAATAAATTGTTAATATTAATATTTTCTTATATATAATTAATTAGTTTTAATATTTTAGAGATCTTTTTATTATTATTTCTAGATATATTGTTAAAATTAAAAAAAGAAAATTGTTTTTAAATTAATATAAAACAATAACAATATATATAAAGAACAAAAATAAAATATATTTAATAAATATTTTTTTTGTTTTAAATCTTAAAGTTAATTTTTTGTTTAACAAATATATATATTAGAAAAATCTATATAAAGATTTTAATAAATATAATATATAAATACAAGATAAATAAAAAAAATATATTTTTATTATAAATTAACAAAGAGATATATATATAATAAATAAAATAGTATTAAGCTTAAATAAGTTTGCTTTTATTGCTACTATATAATAGAAATCTTTTATAATATTTCTAGCAATTAATAGTATATTTAATTAGAAAAATTAAATATAAATTAATATTAATAAAGAAATTATTAGCAATTTTAAAACAAAGTTATATAGTTTTTAATATTATTAATTTGCTTATTTAGATGCAATTAAATTGCAAAAACTATATAAAATTACTATATTCTTAAAACTTATTTTTATTATTAAAAATATAAAAAATTCTTGTAAAGTATATATATTAATTAAGTTCTATAATAAAAGTTTATTATATTAATAAATATAAGATAGTTATTTTAACTTTTATTTTAATTAATATTTATAAATTACTACTAGTTTTAAAATTTAAATATAAGTATTTTTTTAAAATTATTAACAATTACTTTTGTAAAATATAAATATTAACAATAATTAAATAAAAATAAATTGTAAATATTCTTTGTTAATAGCAAATACAAATAAAGTTTTAAAATATATTTAAAATATTTGCAATTTATAACAATAATAATATAAAACTTAAATTAATATTTAATAAATAATATTTATTTTTTAGTATTATATTTAATTATATTTTGTTGTATAATTCTTTTTAAAATAATATTGCTAAACAAAATATATAAATTATTAAAAACTTTATAAAAATTATAATTAAAGAGACAAAACTTTTTATTAAATTTTAATTAAAAGTTATATAAACAAATATATATTTGCAAAATTATATAGCAATTAAATTACTTATTAACAATAAATTTATTATATCTATAAAAATATTTATTAATATTAAACTATTTATTAATTATATATATATATAAAATTGCCAATATTATTTCTATATAAACTTTAAATCTTTTTTGTTAAAAACAAAAGAAATAAATTTATAGATAAAAAACAAATAAAAGTATTTCTCGAATATATTAATAAAATAAGTATATTTGTTAAAATATAAATATTAAACTTAAGTAAAATTATTAGATATAATATTATTAAATATATTAAAAATAAAAAAAAAGAATATATTAATCTTAAAATATATATTAAAATTATTAATATTTTGTTATAAAAATAATTAATAAATAAATTTTGCAAAAATATAATTAAAAATAAATTTAACTTAAATCTTATTTATATTAATTTAGATCTTATTTATACTAGCTTAAATCTTATTTATATTAACTTAAATTTTGTTTAAAATAACTTAAATTTTGTCTAAATTGTTTTAGATTCTTTTTAAATAACTTTCTTTAAATAATTTTGTTTTATTTAAATATTATATATAAATATTTTTGTATATTGTTATTTTTAAGAGAAAATAAATTAATAATAATATAGAAGACTTAAAAGAATATTAAAACAAAATTGTTTATATTATAATAATCTTTATAGCTTAAAATATAACTAGTAAACTTATAAATTTAAAGTGCAACTTTGCAATTATTAATAAAAAAGATAATAATATTAATAAATTTATTATATTTATATTAAAGATATAAAACAAAATTATAAACAATTTTATTTAAAAAAAACTATAGAAAAATACTATATAAGAGAAATTACTTGCTTTTGCTACTAATAATATATAAAAGATTGTTACTTTTTTTCGAAATATTAATATTATAACAAACAAATAAATATTTAAAATTAATATATATATAAATAAAATATTAAAGAAGCTTAAAACAAAACTAATTGTAAATTTTTTTATATAAATCTTCGAGATTAACTATAAAGATACTTTTGCTCTAATTGTTAAATTTAATATCTTATAAATATTTTTTGTTATTATTATACTAGAAAATCTAAAATGCTATTAGATAAATATTAAGAATATTTTTATTAAATATTTTTTTAAGAAAAAAATCTATATAGTATTTCTATCTAAAGTAGATATATTTTCAAAATAATATTTATATATTTTTCGAAATTTTTATAATTTAAAACAAGTTATTTGCAACTAATATAAATACTATATTAAAGAGTTTGTTAAACTAGACTTTAAATAATACAATATTAATCTTTATCTTTTGTTATATTTTAAACAATATATTATGCTTTTATTTTATATTAATAATAATATTATTATTGTATAATTAATAAGTAATATTAATTAATTTAAACGCAAGTTTTAGAAAATATTTAAAATAAAGAATCTAAAAAAAATAAAAAGAATTCTTAATATTAAAATTATTTATAATTAAAAAGTTAAAATTCTATATATAAATAAATTCTATTATATTAATAAAATACTTAATAAATTACAAATATTTGTTAATAAAAGTAGCTTAACTAAATTGCTTATAAATAAATATAATTCTTTTTAATTTATTAAAATAAAAGACAAACAAATTAATTAAAAAAATTATTAATATGCAATTAAAAGTATTATATATATAATTATTTATATTTGTTTAAATATTGTTTTTGCAATAGAATATCTAAGTTAATATCTTATTAATTTAACAAAATATTATAATTAAATCTTAAAAATATTGCTTTAATATCTTTGCTTTATTGTTAACAAGAAACTAATATATAACAACAATAGAAATCTATATTTAATAATATATTTTAATTTAAAGTACGTATCTAATAAATTAAATTAGAAGTTAATTCTTAAATATATATTTATAATAAGCAAAGAATTAATTGTATAAATATTATATAAGTAAAAGTTAATAATAATATCTATTATTAAGACTAAATATATAACTTTATTTATATATATATAAAGTAGCTACTATTTCTTTAGATAGAGCTACGTAGTTAAGCGAATCAAATTAGATAATATATATAATAGTAATAATAGTATTTGTAGTAGAATTAATTGCTAAGAAACGCAAATGCAAGAAAAATCTTGCTCTTTATAAGATGCTTTCTCGCTTGCTATTAAGAGAGAACAATACGTAAATAGTATTTGTTAATTTAATATTAATTTTATTTAAATCTAGTTTGTGCAATTCTTTGTCAAATACGTATTAATATATATTAAATATACTATTGCAAAGCAAATCTAATATTGCGAGACATACTTTATAATTATATTTTCTCTTAGAATTTTAGTTTCTAAAATTTATATTATTAATTCTAGTTGCAATATAATTTTAAAATTGTTATTGTAATAATATTTGCGAAGTTGCGTATATTGCAATATAGATGCGCAAAGTTTTACTTCGCAATTATTTGTCTTTTAATAATAATAGATAGAAACAAATATTTAAAGTAACTTCTCGCATTTTATAAATAATAAAAAAGCAATAAATATTTGCAACAATATATTTACAAGATTAATATATAATTTTGTAAATATATAAAGCTCTATTTTGCAACTATCTTTAATAATAATAAAATAGAAGCAAATATCTAGAGTAGTTTTTTGTATTTTGTAGATAATAAAAAAGCAATAAATATTTGCAATAATATATTTACAATTATTACTTTTGTCTATTTTAATAATTATAGATTTATCTTCTTAATAAAACTACTTTTAACAAATATTAGATAAACAACAATAATTTATTTCTTTCTATAGTATATAAATGCGTTGCTATTGTTCTTAGATGCAATATAATAATATAGATATTATTATTATTATCTTGCTTTCTTGCTTTTTATATTACTTTGCAAAACAATTTTATAAATATAATTGCTTCTATTTTTACATTTGTTTGTAAACTATAAAGATACTTAATTATTATAATATTTAATTTAAATTAACGCAATTAATATTGCGATCTTTAAGTTTGTTTCGCAATAATAATAATAATCTTTATCTCTTTTGTAAACAAATATTGCAACTCTATAAATACAATTATAGATATTTATTCTTTAATATTTTATTTGTTTATTGCAATTAATATATAAGTATTAAAATTGTTTATATACTATATAAGAAACAACTTTGTTTTAATTCTAATTATAACAAGAATAATTACAAGATTAATTTAAAAATTTAATTAATTTCTAATTATATAGAGTATTACTAGCATTTTTATAAGTTATTAAACAATAATAAGTAACTTAATAATATTAATGTTATTTTAAAAGCAAAACTAATATATATACAAACAAATTGTTTGCGCAATTTTAACAAATATTTTTTGTTTATTATTGTTGTTATTGCTATTGTTATATTTGCTTTCGCGTTTACTCTTGTGCTTATCTTTATTATTTTTGTTTCGATTTTTGTTTTTTTTGCTTTAACTTTAATTTTTCTTGTTCTCTTAATTTCTCTTTTGTTTATTATAGTTTTATCTATATTTTTTGCTTTTTTTAGTTTGCTTTTTAATTACAATATAGAATATATTTATAAACTAAAAAAGATAAAAATAGAACTAATAATATACAATAGTTGTTTAATATTATTGTTGCATATTTGCTCTTAAATAAAATCTCTTTATTATATATCTTTTAATAGCAAATCGCACTATTAAGTACTTTTATTACTTTGTAGCAAAATATTTTTGCAAATTAAACTCTATTGTTATTATAAGATTTTTTTATGTTTTACGTATTTGCTTTATTGTTTTTATTATAATAGTTTTTATTATTATTGTTAATATTCTTTAATTAAGAATAAATTATTATATATAATATAATAAAAATAATGCACAAACTTTAAAAAAAATATTAGACTAATTTATACAATTACAATTGTTGTTGTTAGCAATTTCTTTTGTTTTTTCTAAATTGTTTGCTACTATATTATAATTCTTAATTTTAATTGTTTGCTTTTTAATAAAAGTTTTTGTACTAAAATTTGCAAGTTATTTTGTTATAATAAATTATATTGCAAAACTTATAATATATAAAGCTAATATATATTAGCTTTGTTTGTAATAATAGTTATTTTATTTATAATAATTGCAATTAAGATATATTTTATTTGCTATCTTTAAGATAGCAAAAACTAGTTTGTATAAATATATATATATAATTGTATTTTTATATATCTAGATCTATTTTTAAGCTTTTGCGTTATTATAAAAGTTTTTGTAGTTTTTAGAAATATAATCTTTAAACTTTAATTTAATTCTTTGCTTTATTTGTTTTTGTATAATTGTTTTTGCTTTTTTAATTTATTAACTACTTGTTTCTTTTATTTCTTTTTCTTTAATATCTTTGCAATTATATTATATTTCTTTTATCTTTTCTTAAATTTCTAAATTTTGTTTATTACGTTTTTAAGATACTTTAAAGACTCTTATATATTTTCTTACAAAATTGCGTTAAATTATTTAATTAAGTACTTAAATATATTATTTTTAATTTACTTATTTAGTATTTTATTTACATCTTATTTTTCTTTATTTTTAATAAAAATTAATTTTAACTTTAAATCTTTATTTCGCAAATACTAAGATTTAAGTAGCAAAATATAAAAGATAATATAAATTGTTTTGTATTTTGCAAATAGATTTAATTAATATATTTACTTGTTTTTTTTAATTAAAATAATAAAAAGTCTTAGTTAATAATAATTAATCTTTTTTTTAAGTTGCAATATATATATATTAACACTTTGCAATAATACTTTGTTATTTATTTAAAAATTTATTAATTTGTAATTTTTATTGTAGCTTTTTGTTTATTATTTCGAAATTATTACTTATAGTTTTCTTAAATACTCTCTAATACTTCGCAATTATTTTATTTGTTTTGTAGCTAAAGATATTTCTTTTGTTAAAAGTTTATCTACAAACGTATTTGCAAAGTTTACAATATAGTTTATTAATAATTTATAAAAAGTTTTTTTAATACTTAAGTAAATACTATTATTATATATAAATACAATTATAAATAGCAATTTTAATTAATTATTTTGTCTATAATTATTACAAATACGCAAATAATATTTTAAGATTTAATTTTGTTTTTTTGTTTAATTATTAATTTGTAAATAAAATACAATATTAAGCTAATATTTCGCATCTAAATACTAGTATAATATTAATTAAAAATAATTTGTAAAAAGCAAATCTTTATTAAAAACAATATTATATATTATTAGATTAATTGTTTTTCGAGTTTCGATTTTAACTTTTAGAATTGACTCGAAACATTAAGAAATCGAATTACTATATATAGTATACTAGTATATTATATATAGTATATTCGATTCTAACTTTTAAAATCGACTTAACTCTTAATATTAAGAATTTGAATTTTAGTTCTAAAAACAATTAGTTTATATATTATTTTATAATAATATACAAACTTTTTTTATAAAAGCTTTGCAAAGTTTTTTATATTAAACTTCTTAATAGTTACAATATAGATTATGTACTTAATTAATTTATTAACTAATATTAAGATTATATTATTAGTTTTTTTAATATATAAATTTCTTGTAGACAATATATTCGTAATAAAATCTATTATTATTGTTTCGAAAAATTGCAAATCTTTAAAAAATATTAAACTAAGTTTTTTATATAATTTTTAATAATAAATATATATATATTAACAATTAAGATAAATACAAATATACTTATTAATTTTTTTAATTATATTAAATTAATAATATTTTTATTATATTGTATTTTCGATTTATTAATATACAAAATATCTAAATATAAAATTATTATAATATATACAAAAATTTTTATCTCTTATTATTGCGTTTTTTAAAATATAGATTGCGAAATTCTAATATAACAATTTTTTTTTTAATATTTTATTTCGAAAGTTTATTTTATTTACTTGCAAATTTTTGATATTATTGTTTTTTTATAATAAAAGTATTCTTTTATTATAGTTTTCGCAATTATACTATTATTAATTTTTTTAAATTAACAAAGAACTTTTTCGACTTTGCAATTTATTGTATTAAAAGTTAAGATAATATAAAATCTAAAATATTATATAGTTCTTTAAAAACTTCTTTATTTAAATCTATAATTTAAATATTTGCAATAATAGTACTATTTAATTGCGCTATTAAAGCTACAAGTTTAACTATAGTAGAAATATTTTTATCTTTTTGTAATTTTAATTAATATTTCGAGTTGCAAAGCTTGTTTTGCAAAATAGATAAAAAATTGTTATTATTATTTTTGCTACTATTAAATTTTATAATATTAAATCTTCTTAATATTATATTTGCGAAATTAAGTTTTTTTTTGCAATATTTTATATTAAAGTTAGACGCAATTAATTTTTTAGTTTAGCAAACTTACTTAGTTAAAAGCTTTTTTATAATTATAAAGTAACAAAGATTGTTGTAATTTATAATTACGCAAATAATATATTTGCTATTTTGTAAATAATATCTTTAAAGTTTAAAAACTAGCACAATAGTATAGAGTTTCTTATTATATATATTTTAACAAACTTTAGATTCTTTAAATTTGTAATTAATAAATATAATAAAGTATTATTGCGTATCTTTGTTAAGCTAACTAAGTATATTTTTTGTTTTACAATTTAATATATTAATCTTTATATAAAGAAAAGTATTTTAATTATAGTATTCTAAAATAAAAGCAATAATAAAAACAATTTTAAATATTTCGAAAGTTTTCTTTGCTTTCTTAATATATATTAATTGCAAATATATTTTGTTCTTTTTTACATTTATTATTAGATTAATTAAAAATACTACAATTTAAAAGAATTTACAAATAAAATATTAATAAAATTTTGCAAATTTAAGAAATATAAAAATATTTTTTGCTAATTTTAGTTTAAGTTATTTTTAAATAGTTTTAATACAAATTTATTTTATTTAAATATCTTGCTTTTTAATTATAAATTCTAGAAAGATTATTTTGTTATAATTAAATATATATTTCGATAACTTTATATACAATTAATATTCGAACAATACGCAAAGTATCTTGCAAATATTTTTTTAATATTGTTTTTCTAAGTTTAAGTAAATAAGTATGTTATCTAAATATATTACGCAACAAATATTAATATATAACTTTAGTATACAATTTATATAAAATTAAAAAATAGCAAAAATATTAACAAAATTAAAGAATATAATTTAATACTCGAACTACTTATATTAAGTACAAAAAACTATTTTTTATTTATTGTTTTAACAAGTTTAAATACAATAATATATATTGCGTATATAAATTTTAATAAAACGTTTTGTATTTGCAAAGCACTTAAGTATCTCTAAAAGAAAAGAAAGAGAATATTTATTTTTAATAGTAATTTTATTAAGTTTGCAATAATTTACGTAAAAACGCAAACTACTATTTAGTTTTTTTACAAACAATACTAAGAATTTAGTAGAATTATTTAAAGAATATATCTAGTTCTTCTTTAATATATTTACAAGATATTTTTGTATTACAATTAATTTATTTTGCAATATATTATATACGCATTTTGTATACAATATTTTGTTTTCTACAAAATTAATTAAATACTCTATTTAGTTATATATATTAAGTATATTTAAAAGTTTTTTCAAAAATATCTTTATAATCTTCTTAATTTGATTCGAAACAATTAGTTCTTTAATTTAAAATATATTGTATTTCGCAATCTCTTTTTTTATATATTTTAAAAACTTTTTTGAAAATAATATTTAATACAAAAGCGTAATATAAACTTTGTTATAATTTTTAAGAACAAATATAACAAGTTGTGCAAACTTCTTAGAATTAATTATTTAAATATTTTTCTTTAATTGTTTAGTAAAACTATCTTAATAAATTTAAATATAATTTAGTTATTATATATTTAAGTTAACTTTTTCGAGTTAAAGTAGTTCGAAAATTATTTTATAGATTTGTATATTAATAATATAGAATTTAGAGCAATTGCTCTTGCGTATTTCTTTGCTATTAATAATAGCAATAGAAAGTTTTTGTATTCTATATAAAACAACAATACAATTATTAACAACTTATATCTACAATAACTAGACTAATTGTTTTTCGAATTTTAATTCCAACTTTTAGAATCGACTCGAAACGTTAAGGAATCGAATTACTATATATAGTATATTTGATTCCAACTTTTAGAATCGACTTAACTTTTAACGTTAAGAATTTAAGTTTTAATTCTAAAAACAATTAGTCTAACTATAATGTTATAGCGTCTTCAACGCGCTAGCGCATTAGAATATAATAAGATACGTAATCTCGAGTATCTATAAAAGTCTTAAATAACACAACATCTCTTTTCTAGTTAGATAGCAAGAAATAGACTTGTACGTTATAGCAAGTATTAGATAAAGAGAAAGCTTGTCTCTTGTTGTTCTTTAACAATTAGTTCTACTACTATCTATTCTATATAGTTGAGACATAGTAATACAAGTCTATTATATCTTACGTCTTTTATATCTTAGTATATTAATAAAAAGCAAACGTATTTGTATTTTACAATTCTAATTGTTTTATCTTTTAAAGAAAAAGATTCGAGACATAATAGTATTATATCGAACTATAGTAGTTTAATTTACAATAATTATTTAACTACTAGATTAAAGTTTAAAAAATTTAATATCTTTTAAGACAACAATTGTTTACAAAACGTTAACAAAGATAATTAACGCTAGTATAACAATAATAAAGAGAATAGTTTAGCTACAATTAAAACTTTAACTTTATATTAATAAATAGAAATTTTAATAATAAAGATTTAAGATTTGCGAAATACTTAGTAGATCTAGACTCTAATAGTTAAAATAACAAACTCTTAAATTTCTTAATTTGCTATTGTATTGTTATTAATAATATCTAAGTTTTTAAAGTTTAAGAAACTAAAATTGTACAAAAGTTAAAGCGTAAATAAATATATTATTTAATTTCGAGAGATTAATATTAATATAATGCAATCTTTAGCGTATTTTATTACAAATAAGAACAAAATTCTTTATTATATATTATTTTTAAAAAACAATATTGCTACTTAATAATATTTAAGAACAAACAATAATATTAAATTAAAGAACAAAATCTTTAAAGAATTTAGAGAGTTTCTATTGAATTTAATAGCTAATTTTGCTAATTGTTATCTTCTTGTCTACAAAAGATAAAAGATTGCTAGATAAAAACTAAATTAAAAGATAATTATCTTTAAGAGATATCTAGATAAGTTAAAGACTTATTTAATATTATTTTTAAAAAAATATAGAATCTATATATTTTTAACTAAGTTTAAGCTAGACTTAAAAGTAAAGATATTAAATATTAATAATATATTAAATACTTGCAATAAATTTCTAACTATAGCTATTATATAAGAACAAACGCTAAATTGTATTTGTAAAGCAAACGCAAACAACTTTAAAAATTAATAAATAATTAAGAGTTCTAGTATCTCTTTAAACAAATTTTATTAAAATTAATACTTAAACAATATTAACAAGTTTATTAAGAGCAAAAAATTATATATTTTTAAGAACTTGTTGTTGTTGCGCAAGCAAATCTACAAAATTAGTAACGCAAACTATTTAAGAAATATTAAATGCTTTAAATATTATAAAAAAAGATATTATAAAACAAACTATTTTAATAAACACAAATAAGACAAGTCTATTATTGCTACTATTATTACAATAAATGCGAAAAAAGATTAAGCTTTGTTAACGTCTTGCAAACAAAGCAAAAAAAAACAAATAAAAACAATAGATTTAATCTTAGTAAAAGATTAAACTTAATTTTTCGATAACAAATATTAAGTTATAGATTTAGTTAATCTAGAAGCTAAGATTAATTTTATTAATTATATCTATATAATACAATAGAAATTGCAATTTATATTTGCTATCTTATTAATATCAAGTTTTCTTAATAATAATAATTGTTTTTGTTACAATATCTATAAGTTGATTTACTACTTAATTAATTTATAGAATTAATATTAAGAATACACTATTTTGTTCTACTTAGTAAAATATATAAGTTTTGATTTTATATTAGATATATTAATATTGTTCAAGTAAAATATATTAATTAATTCGAAAACGCAAAGCTAGCAATTTAAAATCTTAAATAAAAAATTAAAAATAGTTGATTTTAAATAGTTTGTTTTAGATCTTGTTAAGTATAGTACAATTTATACAATTGTTTGCGCTAATATTACAAAGACGTTAAGCAAAAAATTAACAAAATCTAAGATTTTTAAGAAATTAAGAAATCTAGAAAATGTTTGTAATAATAAATTAGCTAGAATTCTACTAAAATTAGAAAGAGAAAATTACGTTATTAAGTTTTAGAATAATAAAAAGCTATTGTTTATATCTTTTTATAATCTTTTATTAAATAAGCTAGCAATACTCTAGCAATATCTCAATAATATAGTAGCAAAAGATTAAATTAAGCATTTAATTTTATTTGCAAACATCTCTATTCTATTTGTATTAAAATCGAACAATAAATTATATCTATATATTAACTACAAAGATTTAAATATAATTACTATTAAAAATTGTTATTTATTGTCTTTAATTATAAAAACGCTAGATTATTTATGCGAAGCAAAGCGCTTTATTGTTTTAAATCTAAAGAACGTCTATTATTGTATTTGTATTAAACGCAATAATAAGTAAAAAATAACGTTTTATATACGCTATAAGTATTTCGAGTATTAAATTATATTATTTGAATTAGCAAACGCATTTGCAATTTTTTAGATTTATATTAATAAAATATTGTAAGAGCTAATCGATATAACTTGCGTAATCTATATAAATAATATACTTATATATAGCAATAATTTGACAAAGTATTAGCGTTATATTAAACAAATGTTAAAATGTCTTTGCAAATATTTGCTATATATTAATTTAAAGAAATGTAAGTTTAATACTACTAAGATTAAATTTCTAGACTTTATTGTGTTTCTAGAAGATATATAAAAAAATTTAAAAAAAATTAAAAGAATTAAGAAATAGTTTAAATCGAAAACTTATTGCAAGCTTTAAATCTTTTTAGACTTTATAAACTTTTATAGACGCTTTATATATTATTATTTAAAAAGAGTTATCTCTCTTACTAGTCTATTAAAAGGAAGTAAGAATAACAAAAAATATAACTTTTTTGTTTAATTAAATAAAGTAGAGCAAATGTTTTGTTAACTTTGCGATATCTTTATATTAATTCTACTACTTTATTATTATAATTTAGACAAGAAAATTAGAGTAAAGATTAACACATTTAATTTTGCAATTGCAAGTATTTTAAGTTAACAAAATAACAACGAAAATTAATATTTAATAATATTTTAGTTGCGAAAGATAATTTTAGTAAAGCAAAATTATAAGATATATAATTAAAAATTACTAACTATTGTAATTGCTTTTAAGCAATAGAGATACTATCTAAAGAATAATATTTACTTTATTAAGATATAATTAAATTACAACAATCTTAAAGAGTTTATAGATTAAAAGAAGCTAAACTTAAGACAAGTTTGCTAAACGCTTAAGTTAATTATTTATAATTTTAAAATCTTCTATTATCTAAATAAGAAAAACTTAATAAATAGATTGTTAAGATATTTTAATTATAAAGAAGTTTTGTTATTAAATACAAGATTGCTATTAATATTGCAAAACAAATTAATATTGTTGTTTAACAAAAATTTGCTAACGCAAAGCAAACAAGAGATATTAGATAATTTAATTTTTATATTTTAAAATAAGCTAGCGTTGTTGTTTAATAGAAAGTTGTTAGCGCAAAGCGAATAAAAGATATTAGATAATTTAACTTTTGTATTATAACTAGCAAAAGTACTTACTAGTAATACAAAGATTTTGCAATTATAAAGTAGAAAGAAAGTTCTTTAGAGATTAGTATCTCTATTTTAATTAACTAGTATATAGATTGTTATTTTAAGAAAAGTAATTAAAGATATACTAGAGAAATTATATAAAAAATCTTAAAGATTAATAAGATTTTTAATAAAAAATCTTTAAACTAAAAATACTTAGATTAAAAAAATTTAAATTAAGATTAAAAAATTATTTTGTTGCAAACAAAAAATATAAATTCTAGATTAAAAGAGTTTTGTTAAATACAACAAATTGCTTTATATTTTAAAAGATACAATTATTAAAAAGAAATTAATTTGCAAGAATTATAATAATCTCTTAGTAAAATATTTTAAAATTAAAATTTTTTTAGATTTATTTTAGCAAAAATATTTTTAATCTATTTACGCTAAGCAAATAAAAGCGTATATTAAAATATATAATATCTATTAATATATCAAAGTTTTTTGTTATAAATTGTATAATAAGTTTCGATTCTTATTTGTTGCAAAGAAGTTATAGAAAGAAATTATTATAAACTTTGTAATAAATTTGTTGTTAAACAAATATTATAAAGTTATATATAATTCGATTTTCGTAATAGTTAATTGTTGTACAAAAATAATTAAGTATATATCTATAATTATTAGAATCGATGTTGCAAAGCTAGTAGAAGTATTTTTTAATAAAATTGTCTTATATTTTAGAACGCTAGCTAGTATAGTAAGTAACAAGAAATTTATCTTTACTAGTATCTTCTAGTTTGTTGTATATTTTTATATATAAATTAAAAGACAATTAAGTATTGTCTTCTATTTTTAGATAGATAACTTAATCGAACAATAAAATTAAACTCTTAAATATTATCTTTGCACTTATGTTAACACTAAATAGATAAGATAAGCAAATCTATTATTAATAGTAGAATTTATTTATAATAATAGTTATTATATCTTAGTTAAAGCTTTGTTGTTCTATTTAATATACAATTATTATTTGAAGATTTACTATAAAATTAAGAATAACTTTATTAAAGAGAAGATATTATTAACATAAAAACACGTAAAATAGCTTTATAATTTAAGAAAAGTTTTAGCAAAATATCTTAAAAATATTGTTGCATAGCAAACAAAATACTACAATAAAAAATATAAATTAAAGAGTTTTATTATAAAAGAATTAATTATACTTTTAACTAGAAATCTAAAGTAAAAGAGATTTAGCAAAAAGATATTATATAAATATATTAGATTGTTTAGAATTAAAAACAAGATTAAAACACAAACTTATTATCTTATTCTATCTAATATTTATCAAATTTATAATACTTTTTATATTTTATTTTTAAAGTTATATTTATATCGCATTAGCAATAAGCAAGCAAAACAAATATTGCAAGCTCTAGAATTTGTTAACAACAAAGTTTAATAAAAAATTAAAGAAATTCTAAACAAAACTAAGTTAAAGAAACAAATATAATATAAAATTAAATAAATAAACTAGAACAAAAAGTACAATTAATAACTAAAAGAAGAGTTTCTAGATAATATTAATAAGTTGCAAAAGAACTTTAAGAAACAAATATATAGTAAACAAAAGCAAAAAAGATAGCGCAACATATATTGCGACAATAACAATTATATTAATATTAACTTGTTCGATAAAATATTACACAACTATTATTGTATTATTGTCGTATAATTAAGTTACGTAGAAAGATTTCTTTATTTTGTTACACAAAATGCTAAAAATAATAAAATTGTCTCTCTTAATATAAATGCTCAAAATATAGTTTAAAAACAAAGTTATTTTATTATTGTTAATTAGTTGACAATATACTATAATAACTTAGCAAGCTTTTAAATTTTTATTAAACTTATCTTAAGACAACTAGAGAAAACTCTCGAATTTATTTAAAAATAAATTATTAATTTTTTTAGAATTAATTATAGACAAATCTTCGAAGTTATTCGAAGTACTTATATTATTTCGAAAAAGACAAACTATAAGAAATTTGTTTTACATAATCTTTTTTATCTTTATTATAAACTTATCTCTATTATTTATATATATTTTTGTATTTGTTATTTTTTAAAAATATATAAGCAAACAAAGCGCAAAAGAAATTGAAATAAAATTTATTATATTTTTATTTAATAATTTTGTTAATAACTTAAAGTTAATAAAAGATTTTATCGCAAAGTTGTAAAACTTTGCAAAAAAATCTTCTAAATTTGTTTTATCTAGATTAATAACAAATCTAGAGACAATTTATTTTAATTTTATCTTTTTTGTTTTTATTAATAACTTATTTTTGTTTTTGTTTTTGTTTTGCTTTAAATTCTAAATATATATTAGTAAAATATTAAAAAGCAAGCAAAAATATTTATCTTTAATACTTTTTTAAAAAGTAGATCGATTAATTGTTGTATTTTAGCAAAAGTTTTATTTTAAATTATCTTTGTTTTTGCAAATTTTTGTTCGAACTCGACTTAATACTCTTAAGCGAAAGTTAAATTTTATTTAAGTTATCGAATATAAGATTAAGTTTAATTTGTTATTAATAAAATAAATTTTCTATTATGTTATTAACTCTTTATTGCGCAAACTATACTCTTTTGTATATATTTTATATATCTAGTAATTGTATTTTTTATCTTAAGTTTTTTGCAATAATTAATAACAAAATTCTATATATTATTTCGAAAATATTTAATAAACTAGTAAATATTAACAATTGTTATATTATAAATACAAACAAAATTTATTATAATATAATAATTTAATTTGCAATAAAAAATTTTGTATCAAATATAAATATTTCTTTTCTCGCAAATATATATATACTTGTTTACGCAAGTTATGTACGAGAAATTATTATAAACTATAATATATTAATATCGCAAACAACAAAATATAGAGATTGTTTATTCTTTTATTCTTTTAATTTCTTAAAAGATATAGTTAAAGAAGCAAGAAAAGAAGAAACAAAAAATATATTAATTAAGATTTGCACTATATATATAAGCTTTACGTATTGTTATTTTTGTAATAATTTATTTATAACAATAAAACAATTGCAATTAAGAAAAATATAAGAAGAAAGAAAGAAAAGAAAAGAGAAATAACAATATCTATATTTATAGTTTATCTAGTATCTACACAACGCTAACTTTACTTTAAATTCTATTTTGAACTTTAACAATAACAAACAACAAAGCGATAATATATTATAAATTGTTATTGTGATTATTATATTGTTCTACAAGTTGTGTTAAGTTAATATATAAATTTACTTCTATCAAATAAGAGACTTTTTTTCTCTTAATTTTTAAAGAGATTTAGCGAGATTTTTAACAAGCTCTTGCAACGCTAGCGCTTAGTAGACGCCTTTATCTTAATAAAACTAGTATAGCTTTTTATATTACTAGAGATTAGTACTTTAAGAAAGAAGATAACTATAATATTATAGCGCTCTCAATGCGCTAACGCATTAAAATATAACAAGATACGTAATCTTAAGTATCTATAAAAGTTCTAAATAATACAATATTCTTTTTCTAATTAGATAGCAAAAAACAAACTCGCACGTTATAGCAAATATTAGATAAAGAGAAAGCTTATCTCTTGTTGTTCTTTAATAATTAGTTCTACTACTATCTACTTTATATAGTTGAAATATAGTAATACAAGTCTATTATATCTTACGTCTTTTATATCTTAATGCGCTAATAAGAAGCAAACGCACTTGCATCTTATACTAACAATAACAAAAAAATATCTTTAAGTAATTGTGTATTCTTAACAAAGAATTGCAAAATAAAGTTTTTTTTAGTTTTTAAATTAATAAGATACTTAATTTTGTATATATTATATAATATATTAACAAATACTATTTAGATTAATACTTTAATTTGTTGTTTTTAACTTTTTACACCTAATATTGTAGCAACAAATATTAGATTTTAACTTTTTTCAAAAATGCGTTACTTTTATTTTGCTTTTCTATCTACTTTTAATATTGCAAATATATAGAATTACTTAATTTATAATTTATTTAATTGTATATATAGCACTTGTAATTAATAGACACAATATTTTTTTTTCTAGCAAATATCTAGTAATTGTCTTTGTTTTGCTAGTTATTGCTAATACTATTTTTAATTTATATAATTATAGTAATTTTAATAATTGACGTAATAAAGTTGTTCGCATTGTTAATTGCGCTAAACAAGTTATTTTGTTTGTACAAAGATCAATTTTCTTTATTACGCTCTTTAAAATTTCTTGCAATATAAAAGATATTATTTAATCTTAACAACTTCTTAATTAATTATAGATATTGTTCGATTTTAATAAATTTATTACGCATTTGCGTAATATTAATATAACTATATTGTTAACAAAACATTTCTTAACAAATTTTGTCAATATATTTGTTTTTCAAGTTTTGTATTTTTTTGTTATTAATAATTAATTTCTCTAGTTACAAATATAGATTGTTTAAATAGATAGCAAACTTCTTAATCTTTTAATAAGATTATTGCTTTGCATTTTTAAGTTTAAACTTAATTTCTATATTGCAAATCTTAAATATATTAAGAAATTCTTTAATATATCGAAAAAAATAGTTTTAAATAATTTCTTTATTTTTATTATATATCTCTTATATATATTTGCGTTATTAATTATATTACTTTTTTGTAAAATATAATATAATTTAAAGTATTTTCGACTCTTTATTAAGATAGTTTGCAAAATTATTCTAAATATAATTTTTGCAATTCTTAAATTAAATTTCTAAACTTATATAATTAATATATTTTTGTATTAATAACTTCTTAATACAACTAGTCTTTTTATATTAATTAAATTAATAATAATTATTATTATATTTGCAACAATAGCTATTAATATATTGTATAAACTAAAGTTTTACAATTGCAAATTCGACTTTAAATCTTAGAAATTGCAATATATTTATATTATTAATATATTATATAATATTATTTGTTAAAATAAACAATATAGATTTGTCTTTAAAATTAGATACTTTAATATCTTTTTTATTTTAATTAATAGTTATACTAGTATTAAAATAATTATTTTTGTCTAATTCTTAAGATGTGTTATTTGCGTAAATTTCTTTACGCAACTAATTATTAATAATATTTTAAGAGTTAATTGATCTCTAAATACGTTTGCGAAAACAAGTTACTAGTAGTTTGTTAATTGTTGCTTCTAACTAGATAGCTTTGTTTAATTAAAGCAATTAAAACTATAAAGTAGTTACTATCTCTTTAAGTAAAGTTGCATAGTTAAACAAGTTAAATTAAATAATACGTATAATAATAATAGTAGCATTTGTAATAGAACTAATTGCTAAAGAACGCAAATGCAAGAAAAATTTTGTTTTTCATAAGATACTTTCTTGCTTACTATTAAGGGAGAGCAATACGCAAACAATATTTGTTAATTTAATATTAGTTTTACTTAAATCTAGTTTGTGCAACTCTTTGTTAAGTATATATTAATATATATTAAGTATATTATTGCGAAGCAAGTCTAGTATTGCGAGACACGCTTTACAATATATTAAAAAAAATCTATAAATTATATAGATTCTAAGAAATATTAGTTATATAAAATATTTTAAAGATTTACTAAATTGTATAGATATTGTCAAAAATAAAATATATAAATTTGTATCTTTTATATAACTAATAGACAACAATTAAACAACTTTAATATTTATTAAAAATGCTTATATTAATAATAGATTAAAATATATTAATATAATACTTTATTATATTAAAGATTTTAACAAAAATAATTATATTTATATTAGTTTTGTTCGAAATACAAATATAATATAGTAGAAAGAAACTTATTAGACTTAGAATAATATATAATATATTTTATATTTTAAAATTTATTTTAAAAAATTTTAAATAAAAATAAATTGTATAGAAAATTTAAGCTAAAAATAATAATAATTAAGTATATAATTTAGAGTTTAAGTAATATAATTAATTAATTAATAACTATTATATATATAATATTTGTGTATAAATTTTTTAATATTAGCAATAAAGAATTTAACTTTAAAATCGATATTAATTTTTATGTTTTAAAAAAAAAAAATATAATAATTTCGAAATTTTGCTCGATTCTAAATATTTATATATAAAAAATATATATATAATTTTTAAAATTAATTTTCTTAAATTTTGTTTTAAAATATACTTAATTTTTAAAATATTTTAATAAAATCTTAATTTATTTTTATATATTATATTCGATTATAATAATTAATATACAAAAAATACTTAAATTAAAAAAATTTATACTATTTAAAAATTTAATTTTAAAAATATTCTTTAATAATCTAGTTTAATCTTTAAACAATATTTAACAAGTTTTTATTTTCTTAAAAATTATAATAGATTTTAATATTTTTTATACAAAATATATCTATACAAAAAATATTTATACTATTTGAAAATTTAATTTTAAAGATATTTTTTAACAATTTAGTTTAATCTTTAAACAATATTTAATAAGTTTTTATCTTCTTAAAAATTATAATTAATTTAAATATTTTTTATATAAAATATATCTATACAAAAAATACTTATATAATTTGAAATTTAATTTTAAAAATATTGTTTAATAATCTAGTTTAATCTTTAAACAATATTTAACAAGTTTTTATCTTTTTAAAAGTTATAATTAATTCTAATATTTTTTATACAAAATATATTTATATAAAAAATATTTATATAATTTGAAATTTAATTTTAAAAATATTGTTTAATAATCTAGTTTAATTTTCAAACAATATTTAACAAGTTTTTATCTTCTTAAAAGTTATAATTAATTCTAACATTTCTTATATAAAATATATCTATACAAAAAATATTTATATAGTTTAAAATTTAATTTTAAAAATATTCTTTAATAATTTAATTCGATTTTCAAATAATATTTAATAAAAATTAATTTTAATACTTGTTATATAGAATATATTTATACAAAAAATATTTGTGCAATTTGCAATTTATTTTTAAAGATATTCTTTAATAATTTAATTTAATTTTTATTTAAAGTTATAATTTATTTTAAGTTTTAATACTTGTTATACAAAAAATACTTATATAAAAAATACTTATATAAAAAATACTTATATAAAAAATACTTATATAAAAAATACTTATATAAAAAATACTTATATAAAAAATATTTATATAGTTTAAAACTCGATTTTTAAATATATTCTTTAACAATTTAATTTAATTTTTAAAGACTATTTAATATATTACTTATATAGACAAAATAAATATATATAATACTTGCGTATTTAATATCTTATTATATAATATACTTAATATCTCGATATATTTTTTACTAGTATAAACTATTATTTAGAGTTAATTATTTTTCGAACTTTGTATTAAATTTTGAAATTAGACTTGCTTTATATTTAATCTTTGTTCTTATATTTTTTTTAGTTTTATTTTATTTCTTTTTTTGAAGTTAACTTTTACTTTAATACTTTATATACTTTAATACTATACAACTATTTATTTTAATTAACTTTGTCTTATAAAAGCAATTCTAAATATCTTATTCTTTTAAAAGTTATATTAATTTTTATAATTATATATAATATATTGTCTCTTTTATTAACTAGTATTAAAAGATATTAGTGTTGTCGAATACAATAAATACAAAGCTCTCGAAATTATTGTAATTCTAATATAAGTATACTTTTTAAACTTTTAAGCACTTAATAATATAATATAATTTATACAATTATTAATAGAGATATTACTTATTCTACAAAACTAGCTTTAAAACTTTATATTATTAATATTTAACTATTTTTAAACTTTGTTTGTATTTAGCTTCTTAATAATTGTAAGATTAAAAATATTATTAATAAAAGTTACAACTACTTTTTATCTATAAATTTAATACTATTAGTTAAATTCTTTTTGACTTAATTCTTAAATTTATTTATTTAATAATTTTTATTTTCTTGTTTATAATTAACTAGTAGCTTCGAATTTAGTAAAACAATTTAAGCTATTAATAATATATAGAATAAATTTTTATTTTCGATTTTCTATTTAAATAGTTATTAAGAAATAATTTTAAATTATAATATAGTATCTTAATCTAAATAAGTCTTTTTTACAATAATTGTTTTTTAATTCTTTACTTTTAAATTATTTTATTTAATTTTTCGCAAATATGATAATTTATCTTTTATACTTATTGTTATATAAGATTCTTTTATCTTAAGACTTAATTAATAATTTTGTTTATTTTATAACTTTTGTCTTATAGAGTTTGAATCTTAATTCTTATTCTTAAATAACAACTTCTTTAACAAAGAATTCTTCAATATTAGTTTTTATTTATTTAAGTTTTCTTGCTTAATACAATTGTTTATATTTAGTATTTTTTACTTAAAAACTACTTGTAATGCTTTTAATATTAATAATATTTTAATAATATTAAATTTATTAAAAGAAGTTCTAGTTTGCTTTAATAATCGAATTAGAGATACTTATATCTTTATTGTTAATACTTATATTATTAGATTAATATTTAATATTTGTTATTTATTAGTCAATTTGCTTTCTTTAATTGTTCTTAAAGTATCAAAGATATTTTCAAATTATTATAGAAACAACTTTGTTAATTTCTTAATTTTTTCTTCTTAAACACAATATAAATATAATTAATTTTTATCTTTATATATATTATATATTTGTACTTTCTCTTTAATTTTTAATTTAATATGTAATAGATTATATTTTAATTAACAATTGTTACAATTTAATAATAACAAAATATTATTAATTAAATATTAACAATTATTTTAATTTTAATCATTAATTAAGTATTAATATATATACAATCTTAAAAGCAAGAAAAATTACAATATTACTAAGTATTTTTACTTTTATAATATTATACAATTAGCAAATTTCTACAATATTATTAGTTTTTTAATCTTAATATTATATATTATAAACGCAATTAAAATAGCTTGCAATTAAATTTATTATAATTTAAATACAATCTTTGTTATTTTTATATATTTAAATTTGTTTAACAAACAAAGCAACGCTTTTATTTTATTCTTTTTATTTATCTTTAAATTATTAATAGTTAACGCAAACAAAATATCTTGCTCTATAGCTTTATTACTTGTTTCTATCTCTTTAATCTTATTACAATTAAATATCTTAATTAAATTAAAAAACGCAATATTAAATACTTTTGCTAAAAATATTTTGTTTGCTTAAAGAGCTTAGATTGTTAAAATTATTATTAACTTTATACTAAATTTTCTTAATTATATTTAGAACAATTATAATTGCAATATTTGTAATTATTTCAAAAACACAAATAATAATTATAAAAATTTAAATATTATATATTTAAAAAAAAAATTTTTTGTATTATCTTAATAGCGTTCTATATATTATAAGAGTTAAAATTATTTTCTAAACTCTAATTATATAATTAATATTTTATATAATTATATATAAAATTAGTTTTGTTTTCGAAATATTTGTTTATATTTTAAAGTTGTATTATTAATAATTTTATATCTTTCTTTTAATTTTAATAGTTATTTTAATTTTTTAAAAACTTTTGTTGTTACTTTATAAGAAATTATTTTCGAATTTTATTTTTTAATAAAGTATAATATTATTGTTAATATTTATATTTCTTTGTTTTTTAACAATAAACTAAATTTTGTTTATTTTTGTTTTAAACAATATTAAATTTAAGACCTTTTTTTACTATTATTTCGAAAAAATTGTTAATAACAATTATTTAATAATCTACTTTTTTTTTTTTAAAGGTTAAGAATATTAAATTTAACAATTTGAAAAATAATTAATATAATTGTTTTTATAATAATATTACATAACTTGTTATCGAAGCTTATTATTGTTCGAATTAAATTTAAAATATTTTTTTTACTTATTATAATAACAAGCTTTGCGTTAGAGTTACTTAAATAAAGAATTATTTTAAATTTACAAACTTATATTAGTTTAAACAATAATATAACTATTTTTTTATACTTAATATATTAAATTTAATATAATTAAAAAAATATTCGAATTTGTTAACTTTATTAAAATTAAATTTTTTTGTATATTTAAAGATTATAAATTGCAATACAAGAATTATATATTTAATAAAAATTCTTTTAAGATATTTAATTGTTTTAATATTTAACTTAACTTTGTTTTCGATTTTAACTATATATATAACAAAAATTTCTATATTAATTTTAATGTTAAAATTTGTATTTAAGATAATTTTTTAACTTTAAAACTTAAACATTTGTTATTAGAGTTAACAATATATTTTTTTAAAAAATATTATTTTAAAAAAGTTTTAAAGTATTTTTATTAGAGTAATCTCTTTAGTAAAATATATATATTTTATAATATTATCTTTCTTTGCAATATTTGCAATTTTATAATTATATTGTTTGAAAAATTTCTCTTAACTCTTAATAATACAATTTATCTTTAAATTTACAATAATTAAATTAAAACAATTAACGTAATTAAAGTTTATTTTTTTCGAAACAAGAATTTAGAGTTTCTTGCTTTTAATTTTAAGATTTAAAAAATTATTGTTGTTGCAATTAAATCTTAAGTATATAATATTAATATTATTCGCAAAAGTTATATATATAAAAAAAAATTAAATCTATACAATTTTCTTTGTAGCATTAAATAAATTTTATTATAACAAAATAAAATAATAAATTAATTAATCTCTTTATTAAACAATTTAATATAAACTTTTTATTTGTCTAAAGAAATTAATTAAAAAGCGCAATAAATTAATCTAGATATATTTAATATATATTTAAGCAATTTTGTTTACTAATTAATTTAAATTTTTGTTATATATAATATTAACAAATTTGCGTATATTTATAAGTTTATTAATATTAATATAGAAAGCGATTTAATTATTTAAGATTTAACTCGAATAGTAATTATTATTCTTCAATATCTTAAATATATAATTAATATATATAATTTGTCTCAAAAATTAACATTATAATAAGACAAAAAACAATATAAAAAAATAGATAAAAAAATCTAAATTTAGTATAATTTAAATTTTAGATATAATTAAATTTAATTTAGATATTGTTAGTTAATTTCTCGATTTTATTAATATATTCTCTTTATTTAAAGCTATTGCTCTTAAACTCTTTTAATTAATAATAATTTTCTACAAAAGTATTATAATATTTATTGCGTTTTTATATATAACTTCTTCGATTATAATAAATATATAAAAAATTGCTTTTAATAATTAATTCGAAATCTTAAACTAATAATATAATAAAAGTTTTAAAGATGTATAATTTATTTTATTTTACAACAATATTATTAAGAGATCTACAATATTTTTAAAAAGAACGCAAAAAAAAGTTGCTATATATTTAAGTATTTTAAAGAGAATTTTGTGCTTTGCAATATAATTATATAAAATATTATAAAAAAGAAGTTTTATCTTTATATAGTTAATTGCAATATAAATCTTATACTTAATATTTTTATCTTATATATTATATTATTTACGAACAATTTTTTGTCTCTTAATATTAAAATAAAAATCGCTTTATACTTTTATTTCTATTGTATATTATTTTAATAAATTAAAATATATTTATATTAATATTCTTAAGACAAAGCTTTAAAAGATTAAAAAAGTATTTTTTTTAAAAAACTAATTTAATACAATTAAATGTTTTTTTTTTAGATATTTACGCTAGTTATTTTAGCAAAAAGATTAAGAATAAAGTATATTTTTAATAGTTTATTATTAAATACAAGAGCAATAAAGACTTTAACGTTAATATTATTAACTTTATATAAAATAAAAATTATATATAATATAATATATCTTCTTTGTTGTTTAAATATATTAAGTAAAATTACACTTAATAAAAAAATTATCTTAAATAGAACAAAATATTTACGAATATAATATTAAATATATTAAATTATAACTACAATTAAAGTTTATCTTAGAATTATAAAATATTAAATATAATTTTATTTATTAACTTATATAATTAGAAATTATTTTTATAAAATATTCGAAAAAACAAAAATTATTTAAAAAAAAGCTTATAACAAATTTTTTTAACTTAATTTTGCTTTATTTTAAATATTAAAGTATTAAATTATTAGTATTATATAGTCGAATAAAACAATATATTGTTGTTGTATTTATATATATATTATTTATTATATTATTTGTGTTTTTTGTTTTTTCTTTCTATAATTTGCGTCTATAAACAATTTAGTTAAAAGCTTTTTTAAAACTTTGTTTTTATATTAAAACAAAACTTCGATTTTTTTTTAATTAAATTGTTTATATCTTAAGCAAAGTTCTCTCTTAACATCAAAATAGAGTTTTATTTATAAAAAATATTATTTAATTATTGTATATTTTTTACTTAATCTTCGCTTATATTATTATTAATAATTAATTTTATTTTATTTTTTGTCTTCGATTAAGATGCAACTTTACTTAAAATATTTATTTATTTTTAATATATATTTAAAATTATTTTATAATAAAATCTAGAATTTAAAGATTTGTAAAAGTAAATAAAAATATATAATTATATATAGAAGTTTTGTCTTTATTCGAAAACAAAATTTTTAATAGTTTTTTAATTTGTTGCAAATACGTTATACTTTAAATCTATTTTTATCTTATACAAAAACAATATTATATAATAATAATATTAAATAAAGCAATTTTAATTTTATATTATCTTTAGTTTGTTGTTTTGTTAAATATTATTAATATATAATCGAAGTTAATAAGTAAATTATTCGAAAATTTATTAATTTTTTTCGAAGAATTTATTATATAAAATATATTATTTGTTTGTATCTAGTTTCTATAAAATACTTAAAAAAATATTAAATCTATAAATATATTATTATCTTATATAAATAATTAAAATATTTAATAATTTTATATAATAAACTTGTAGCAATATTTTAAAAAAACAAGATTTTTAATAGCAATATTTAAGATTTAAGCTTTTATTATTTATACAAAATCGATTTTGCTAAACTTATTTATTAAATTTTTACTTAAAAAAATACTATATTTCGCGCGATTTTTTAAGTGCTATAACTTATACTTTTATTATATTTGCTTTATATTTACAAAAGCAATTTATAACTTAACTTTTATTTATAATATTCTTTTGTAATAATTTAAGAAATTGTAATTTAAATATTATACTTTTTGTAATTTTCTTTTTTTACTTTTGTTTAAAGAGTTTAGACTATTAAAATAAACAATAATTATATATAGTAAATTGTTAAAGTTCTTTATAATATATTGTATTAACAAATAAATACTAAGAGTTTTTAAAAATTATATTAAAAATAACAATTTCGAATAAATATATAACTAGAGCACTTATTTTAAGAGAGCTATTTATTAAGATACTTAACTCAATAGTTTATTATATATAATCTATATTCTTTAATACAATTTTTATTATTTTTTTCAATTAGATATTTATCAATTATTCGACAATAAATATTATTTATATTAAAAATAATTTAAGTTTTAATATTAAACTTTAAATACAAATTTAAATTTTATTAAATTTTATTCTTTAAATTACAAGAATCTTATATATATTAAGATATAATATTAAAGCAATAGTTTACGCTCTTCTTAATATATTAATACAAGTCGACGTTTTTATTAGATAAGATAAAAACTAGTATTTGTAATTGTATTTTTGCAATATTTCTAGTTTTTAAATAAATATTCTTTATATCTTCAACTATATTGTTAAATTAAATTATAACAAAATTACAATTTTAAACATTTTTATTATAATTTTTATAAATAATAATAAACGCTTTAATAAATATTTTAATTATTAACTTTATTAAGAAGTTTTATTTAGAAAAAATGCAAACTTTTTAAGTTATTAACAACGCATTCTTAAGAAGAAGAAATTATCTATTTTTTAAATTTTATTTGCTAAAGTACTTAAATTCGACTTTGATTTCTCTATTAAATAAAAAAGTTAATAAATTAAAAATTCGAATATTTATCTTAATAGATTTACAATTAATAACAAGTTTATAGTTATACAATATTTTATCTTTAATTTAATTTAATATTTTAAGATTTATTTTAATAAACTTTTTACAATTTGTTAATTTCTTAACAACTAATTTAATTATTAATATTATCTAGTTCTTATTAAGTTTATAAAAGTAATATTAATTCTTTAATATAAAGTATAATTTTATCGAAAAAACAACTTCTTTTTTAATTGTTTTAACAAGAGAAAGAAGTAAATATTTTAGACAAAAATTATATCTTTTTATATAATATATTTTAATTAAAATTTTCTTATTAATATTTTTACGCGTTATTTTATTCTTAATAACAAAGATAAATTATTGTATATTTTAATCTAAGATTTGTTTTATTTTTTATATTTTCTTTGCTAGTACTTGTTAATAATTATAGAGATAAATTAAACAATATTATTCATATTTATATTTATTGTACTTCTTATAATATATATAGAATTTACAATTTTTAGATTTACAAACTTAAATTATTTTATTTAAAAATTTAAAACTAGTATTATATTAAAACTTAATTAATTGCAACTTTTAAATTAAATCTTATATAAAATTAATCTTAATTATCTTTTTAGCAAAATTTATAATAGAACTTTTATTCTAGAATATAATATTAAAAATATCAATATTAACAATTATTTATTTATTATATATTGCGCAAATAAATTAATAAATATCTTTTCTAATTTTTATACAAAAATTTAATTCTATATATTAATTAATTTTTTTGTTAAAGAATAAGTATTAAGAAGAAACAATCTTTAATTTATTGTTTAAAATTTTATATATAAAGTAATTTAAAAAGATAATCGCTTTAATAATATTTTTACTTAAATTTATTTAATTGTTAAGATACAATTATAAAACTTTAACTTATAAAACAAATTTTTTCTTAATAATTATATAAAACTTTTTGTTATTTTAATAATTGTTTTAATGTATTTTTAGAGCAAGTTAATTATTTTTGTAATCTAAATTGATTTTTATTTTAGTTTTGTCTTGTTGTTTAATAAAGTCTTTATAATATTTAGAGAAATTAAAGAGTATATAATATATAATATTGTATATTAACAATTTATTAAATTAATAAACAATTTTTTAAAGTAATTGTTGTAGACAATATTTATTAAATAACATCTTTAAGATCTTCGATAATATATATATTTATTAATAGATTAATAACTTAAGTAATATAATAATAAGTTTTTAAATTTTTGCAATTTTGCAATATTTTAAATAGTTTTGCATAAATTTAATTTAAATTACAAAATTAATTTAATATATAATCTATATTTTTATCTTATTTATTAGTATTTATAATAATATATTATTGCAATTAATTTATTAAAAATCTAGAATTTATACTAGATTATTTTAAGATTAATTTTAATTACTAAAATAAAATTAATTTAAAATTAAATTTTATAGTCTTTTTTAAAAATAATTTTATTAAAAAAATTATCTTAGTTTAAACAATTAAAAAATATATTAATTGTGCGTTGCAATATTATTAAAATGTTAATTATATTTATAAAAGAGTTAGTATATATAAAATAAAACAAATTAATATTCGAATAAGTTAACAATATAGTAGATTCTTTGTTTAAAGTAATTTTTTTAGATTTTTTATTTTATTTACTAGAAAGATCTTTGTCAATATTAAAAGTAAGAAAAAGATATAGAAACTAATTCTAGTTTAATAATTTGTTCGAAAGTAGCTATTATAAAAAGTTATTTTTTAATAAAAGTATATATATTTATTGCGATTAAAATTACTACAATATTTAACTTAGTATTTATATATTAGTTTTTAATACAAAGCAAAAACGCTATTTAAGTTATATTAATTAGTATAAACTATACTAGTTTATATAAATTATGCTAGTTTATCTAAGTTATACTAGTTTATCTAAGTTATTTTAGTTTGTTTAAGTTATACTAGTAGTATTATTATTATTTTATAATTTTATATTTTATCTAATAATAAATACTTCGACTATTAAAGTCTTTTATATATTAAAAAAATTATATAATATTATTAGTATTTTTAATAAACTTAATACAAAATCTTAATTAATATTTATTATATAAGTAAAGAGTTTGTTAATAACTTTCAATACTTTTAAATAACAACAAATTATTATTTTTCATTTAGTTTAATTTTTGTTAGCAATTGTTAAAATAAACTTAGGGTTAGGGTTAAAGTTAAATTGTTATTATTTATAGAAATATTTATAGCAAAAAGAAGATTTGTTATTTTAATATTTTATATTTGTATTATAGATTTTTCTTTTTATTTTCTAAAAATACTTTTTTGTTCTTTTAATCTTTGTTGTTAATTTGTATTAATATATACAAATATTGTCGAAAAATACAAAGACAACAAAAAATATTAAAAGAATAAAGAATATTAAAACAACAAAAAATGCTAAAAGAACAAAAAATATTAAAAAAATAAAAAATATTAAAAGAACAAAGAATTCTATAAAGAAAAAGAATATTGCAAAGAAGAAAAATGTCGAAAGAAAATAATTGTATTCGATATTATATATAGTATCAAATTCTGCAACAATATAGTAAAATCGATAATTATAAATAAAGCAAAATTAACAAAATTATTTGTAAATTGCGTTTTTTTTACAATTTAAATTAGCTTTATAATTAAATATTTATTACAATTCTTCTTAATATTCGATTGCAAAAAAGTATCGAAATTTATCAAAAATTGTATCTTATTTCTTTAAGAGTTAATTATATAAATTTTAATATAATAATATGTTTTTATTGTATCTAGAATAATAAATATATAGACTTTAAGAACAATTTTTAGTTTATTAATTTGTTATTGTTTAAAACTAACAAATATTAATCTAAGTAAATAAGCAACAATAATAACAAATTAACAATTTTTAATCTTAAAATATAGCAACAATTAAAAGCAATATATTATATCTAAATACTTGCGTAATTATATAATAGAATTTAATAATACTTAAATTATTGTATAGAATATTTCGATATTAATATATAATTTTGTCTTTGTTTGCAACAAATACTTTTAAGATATTTATTAAAAGAAAGTTTTTAATTATTAAGATATTATTTTGTTTATATATATAATTAATTTTAATATATTAAAAAGCTTTATAAAAAGAATTTTGTTATTAAATATTACTTTAACAAATTAATTGTATATAATATATTATTGTATTATAATATAGTATCTTTTGATTTTTAACTCTAAATTATTATTTTGTTATATTTGTTATTAAAGAGCTTGCTACTTATATTAATTTTATATTATACTTTAATAAATTAAATTTATTTAAGTATTGCTAGAATTTAAACTAATTAATATTAAACTTATAATTAATTGCGTAGCAATTCTCTTCTAGAATTTTTACAATTAAATAATATTAAATATATTAAAGATTCGAACAAAGTATAAAATATAAGTCTTTATTTTAAGCAATAATTTTTACTTTATAGATTTAAAAATAATATTCTAAATTAGTTTTTAAATCTTTCGCAATAGATTCTTAAATAAAAGTAAATACTTCTTTATTATATTTAATTGCTTCAATTAATTTTTTAGCATTATAATCGAATTTGTGCAAGATTTCTTGCGTTGTATTAAAGTAACAAAAGATAAAACTAAAATTTCGATCGAAATTAAACTAGCATTATATTATATACGCAAATATTTAAAAATGCAAAAAGTTATATACTTAAATTAAGAAATTAAAGAAATATTAATTAGTATTAAGTATTTATATTTTGTTAATATTGAGTCTCTAACTATTAGAACAACTATATTAGTATAATTTAACTTAATATAAAAAAGAGAGCAAAATATATTAATTGCAATATTTGCAATTAAAAATACTAACAAATTTTTGTTCGAAAAAGATTGTTCTTTTAATATATTTCTTGCGTATATCTTTTGTTATTTAATTATTAAAAACTTTAAATGCAAAATAATCTCTTAAATCGATAATAAACGTATCTTATAACTTTTCTTTATTGTAGCAATTATTTGCTTTATTAACTCTTATATTAAATTTAATAGATTAAATATTGTAGAAATTGCAAAGTTTAAGAAAAATGTTGTTGCTATTATATTTAAACAATCTCGCAAATAGTATTAAGCTTCGAAGTAAACTATATATATAAGCTTAACAAAGTTGTTAAATCAAATAATTGCAATAAATGTTGTTAAAAAGTCGAATTAAGCTTGTAGAATATTAAAGAAAATTAGAATTAAATATATACGTAAGAATATTATAATCGTATTAAGAACAAATATTATTTATAAACTTCATTCTAGTTGTTCTTAATCTAGCGTTAAAGTTTTATTAAATTAAATTATTTTAGACTTGCATTAAAGACAATTATTCTATATAATAAAATTAATCTTAGTCTTAAATATTTATACTTTTACAAAATATAAGTAAACAAAAACGCAAAATAAGTATATTATTTATTCTCTAATAAATATATAAAATATATTAACTTGTCTTGCTAATAATATAGATACAACAAATTTATTATAGTTTTTATTAAATTCTTTCAATTTCTTTTGCTTTATTTTATTTTTATTTTATTATTATTAATTTTCTCTATTTAATTTGCTAGCGCTATTATTAAAATCTTCGATTTTGCTAGTTAATTAATAGAAATATATTAAAGCAACTTAAGATTATTAAGCAATTTGTTTCTATTTAGATAATTAAAGATATAATTTGTAAGTATTTTAATAATTTTTACAACTTGCAATATATAATTTTAAAAAACATTAAATATTGTAATTTATTAATTAACTTTCTTTATTTTTATACTATAAACTTTAATTAACTAGATAATCTACTAATATATAGCAATATACTTACGTAAAACGTTAGAATTTTAGAAACAAAAAATAGTATTTGTAATAAAAAATATATTCGAAGATGTTTAAAATATTATAAATACAAAATATCTTTATTTCTTTTTTTCTTATTCTCTAGAAATTAGAGTTAATAGCAAGTACGTTAATAAATTAAATAATATACTAATTGCGAAAATAGAAATTAACTATTTTATTTAACTTATCTCTTATTTTTGCAAAGTAAATAAATAATTTTAAATTTAAATTTTTAATATTTTTGTAAATCTTTTAATAGCAATTTTAGAAATTAGTTTTGCTATTAATTTTTAAAACAATTTTAAAAACAATATTTAATAAAAAGTTATTTAGTTTTAAACTTTAATTAATAAGTTTAATTAACTTTTTCGATTTAGCAACAAACAATATTTAAATAATATATAGAATTAACTTTTTTTAAATCTTTAAATTGTTATATATTGTATATATCTTTTTAGCAAATATATAAATACAATTTTTGTCGAATATATTAAAAATAAATATATTAATAACAGAATATATAAATAAAATCTTAAATATCTTTAAATTTTTAAATATTGCTTTAAGATTAAAATCTTTTATATCTTATAAATTGCTTTTGCTAAATTAAACAATATTAATAAAGTTTTTTATTATTATTATAAGATTAAAAATTTAATCTTTAGATTTTATTTTTTAATAGCAATTTTTGCTTTTATTTTTAATAAAGTTTGTAAAAGTAATATTTAACAATAATATATATATAATTGTGTTATTTACTAAGAATTGATTTAACTCTTGCAAGTTAAATTTTTGTTATATAAGTTTATAATATTCTTTAACAAATATGCAAATTTATTTTGTCGCTATATAGCGAGAACTTTTCTCTAATATATTTATATAATAGATTACTCTTTCTAGCGTCTAAAATACATATTAGCTTAGACAATATTAACAATATTTTAAAGTTCTCTTAATTTTATCTTATAAATATTGTTTAATTATTTAAGATTTATCTTTATAAAAAACAATTAATTAACTAAATAATTTAATTAAATTAATAGAGTTATAATTGTACTAATTTTTAAGATTGTTAATTATTCGAAAATATCGAAATTATATCTTTCTTAAATTAAGAGTATTTACATAGACTTTTTATCTTTATAAATTAGAGATTATATTATTAGTATTTAAACAATTACAAATTTGAACAAAAAAACAAGAAAAATAGATACAAAAATATTAATTAGAAAAATAAATATAAAAATAAGAACTAAAAGATTAAGTTAAAGAATTTAAAAAAAAAATTAATATTTAAAATAAAAGTTTATAGATAAATATTTTATTATTAGATAACTAAAATCTTTATTTTACTTTAAACTCTAAATTTATTTGTAAAAAAAAGTTATTAAAGTTTTATAATTATAATAATATTTGCAATTTATTTTATATATATTATTTAATAGAAAAGATTGTAGTTGCAAGTTATCTATATTAATATATATTAATCGAATAATTTCTACTTAAATTAATAAAATTAGACTATTTTATACTATTGTTTTAAGTAATATCTTAGATTATATTGTAATATTTATATTATAATTTTTATTTTTTTGCAATTAAAATTTGTAGCAAAAAGCAATCTTAAATTAAATTGTATATTATTTGTAATATTAATAATAAAAATAAAAACAATTAGAAGCTTTGTCTTAATGTAAGAACAAAGTTTTTATTAAGAAATTATTATTGTTGCTACAAATTCTTCAACTTTTTAAGAATTTGTAATTTTGCATAAAAATTAAGCTTTTAAAGTTAATTGCTCTTTATATCTATTATTGCAAACTTTAGCTTTTAGATATTTTATTTAATTAATCTACTATACGCTTTAAAAATTTATATTAATTTCGAAATATAAAATTAACAATATTAAATTATATTTTCTCTAGCAACAACAATACTAGATTTATTAAATATATTTATATTTATTACTTAAATACGTATTTTCTTTAAACTTATTAAGTTAATTAATTTATATATATCTTTTTACTTTTTATAACAATTAATAGAGCATAATTAATTGCAAAAAAACTAATAAGTTGTATCTTATATATTCTTTAATTTAACAAATAAGTTAACTTATTTCTTAAGAAAAAAGTTGCTAATTTTAGACAAAGAAAATTCTTCTTTTTATTAAATAATCTTTAGAAACAAAGTAATAACAAATTGCTTATATATATTATACAATTAAATATTAACAAAAAAATTATAGTTTTAATATTATTGTTAAAGTACGTATTTTATTAAAATAATATTATATAATAAAGTAACTTAATAAAACAACTTATAATATTAACTCTTGCAATATCTTTAAAGAAAATCGAACTTATAGTTTTCTACAATATTATTAAAAACTTTGCAATTTTATTATAATTTTTTAAAAATAATTTAAAATTTGACTTAATTTAATAATAACAAATTAGAGTTTATTAGAACAATATAATAAAAGAAATTAAATAATTAAATAATAATTATATTACTTATATTATAATTTAGCTAATTTGCGTATTTAATATATATTAAACTTAAATAAATTAAATATCTCTTTAAACTTGTACGTATTTAAATATATTAACTAAGATATTATAAATAATTTTGTTAAGAAATTAAATTAAATTAAAGCAATTGTAGATTTAAATATTTATAATCTCTTTTAAATCAAAAATACAAAAAATTATAATAAAAAGAAAGAAATCAACTCTATATATAAAGATAAAAAAATATATATTTCTTCTAAAAATTCTTAAATTAAGACTAAAATAATTAAGATAAATTTCTTTTATAATTTTAGAAATCTATTAATATTTTATTTATTATATCTATTATTGTCGAAAAAATTATTATAATCGAAAAGTTATTTTTGAATTTTCAAAAAAGAAATCGAAAACTCTAAACAAATTTAATATTGTTTGTATTCTACTTAATATAATTAACAAAATTATAATATTATATTTAATTAAGTTTTGCAATCTTTATTTTATATCTAATTATAATACTTAACTTGCTTAATTAACTCTTATATTTAACTAGATATTAATTATTTTTATTTTAAAACTAAAATTTTAAACTTAGATTAACAATATTTTAATTAATATACACAATAATTAAATCTAGATATATTAAAATAAAACAAAAAGATATTAAAAAGTAGAATATTAATAAAAGATAAATATATATTGCGTTAACAATTATTTTATTATAAAATAACAAAATAATAAAAAATACTACTAATAAAATAATTTAAAATATAATAATATGTTTCGAAATATTACTTTTAATATTATTAATACTTCTTTTAAGAATATTAATATTAAAATTTTTAAGAGAATTAATATAATAATCTAAAATATAGTATCTAGTTGTTTGTTTATTATAAATATCTAAAAATTACAAAGTAAAACAAAATATTTATTATATATTAAAAATAAAGTTATATACAATTAACAATAAGATAAAAAGTAAAATATATTATTATATTACTAAAATAATTAAAAGTATAAAATATTTTTACTATATCGAAGATTAGTAATTAAGTTATTTGTAATTTCTTTAAAAAAATATATAATATTAGCGTAATTATTAATCTAGATTTTAATTTAAATAAATTAATTCGTTCAATCTTAATTCTAGAATTAAATAAATTTCCTAGTTTAATAAAGTAAAACGAACGAAGAATGCGCATTAAACGTTCGATTTAACTTGTTTAATTATATAATATTACGTAACGTTACGTAATTGCGCTAATTATATTAAATTAACAAAAATTCTAAATTAACTTTATATAATTAGCGCGATTACGTAATTAAACTTTAATTTAACTTAATAAAAACTAGTGTTAAATTAAATAAAATTAGATAGAATTAAATAAACAAAATTTAACGCAACAAAATTAGTATAAATTCTTAGCACTAATTAAATAAAATCTTAACTCTAGAATTAAGTTTGCAACTTAACTTTAATTTAACTCTACAAGATCTAAAAGAATAAATTAAATTAAAAAAAAAAGTGTTTAATTTAATTTAATAATTATACTATATAATACAAACAATATATATATTATTGCTTAATAATTGTTTCAATTATAAATATTTAATTTAATTTATATATTTTGTCTTTAAATTATTTAAATTAATTAACTTTATATTTTTCTCTTAATATATTTAAGTTTAAAGTTATTTAAACTTAATAAAATTCTTGTTAATAAACTTATTTATCTATTGCGTTATTTTGTCTTTTATTAAAGATAAATTTTTAATTATATCTAGTTTTAACTTTTGCACAAAAGTCTTTTAACTTGCTTATATACTTTTAATTGTTTTTTTCTTTATTATTTTTATTCTTTTTGTCTTTAAAGTTAAAGTTGCAAAAGCTTTAAAAATATTAAAGAATTTAATATTAATCTTCTTTAATAATCTTCTTTTTATTAATTTTTTATAAATAAAATCTTATTATTATTTACTTTTAATTAACAAAAGTTCTTTAATTAAGTTTTTAATAATTAAGATATTTAAATTAATTATAATATACTTCGATTTAATAAATATTATTAAATTATTTAAAAAGTTATAAGCTCTAATATTTGTATAAACAAAATAAATATATTTTTATCTTTATTTTTTTATCTTTAATTTAATATTAGAAAGTATTTTGTATATTATTTAATTTGCAAATTTGCAAATTTCTTAATATTATTAATTTTTCGTTTATATTATTTAGAATAACTTGCTTAATTTTTTGCTTTTTTAAATTTATTGTTTTTTTATTTTTTAATTGCAAAGTTAATTTAAAACGCTCTTCTTAAATTAAACTTAAAATCGAAATAAATTAGAAACTTTAACTTATACTTTATAAGAACTAATTAAAATATAATTAATTTCTAAACTTATTATAATTTATATAAAGCTTATATCTTATATTACGAAAATTATTATCTTTGTATTAATTAAGATATCGTCTTTATTTATAATATAATTACAAATTTTTACGAGAATACTAATAGTTTATTATTTATTAGCAAAATATTTTATAGCTTAATAGAAAAGATTATAATATACAATTTTAATAAATTCGAAGTTAGAAAAAGCAATATAATTAAAATTTATTTCGACAATATTAAGATAATTATAAATACAATATTAGAATTTAAGCGAAAGAAAAAAGTAATTAATATAATAAAAATCAAAAATAAAGATAAGAAAGTTTTGTAGAAAATATTAATAAATAAAAGAATATTAAGTAATATTTACGCGCTAAACTTTATTATAAAATTAATTAACTTTAATATAATTTAGATAACAATTATTTATATTAATAATTTGCTAGAGTTATACAATAATAACTTAGATAATATATTTTTATATAGATATTTTTTAAAATTATAGAATTAACTTATAAACTAAAATGCAAACTTATATTCTAAATTAAATCTTAAATATTTACAAACTTAATAATAAAGTATTTAATATATATATTATAGATAATAAAAAGCTAGAAATTAGAATTATAGTATATACTTATTATTAGATTTTTGTTATTGCTGTTATTATTAGG